>Ga0209498_1000764_pt1 | contig 19910 bp, 16 predicted proteins | sample WalLakDeSediment_FD_184131 | JGI IMG/M metagenome (GOLD analysis project Ga0209498, IMG submission 184131) | Lake sediment microbial communities from Walker lake, Nevada to study Microbial Dark Matter (Phase II) - Walker Lake 11/02/13 Deep... | ecosystem: Environmental > Aquatic > Freshwater >... | reverse complement strand
CCCATCTCCATGTCGTAGGGCTGCAGCAGCACGCAGCCCTGCCGCGCCCAGTAATCCTGCAGTTGCCGGATGAGGTCCTGAAAGGTCACCGAGGACTGTTGCATGATGTGCCTGAATAGCAAGGAAAAGCCGGCAGTATATCCGTCGGCGTGGGGTGCCGGCCACCGTTGGCGGCGGAAACTCCGGGTCGGGCCGTTGCGGGATGCGGCGACGACAGGTCGGAAACCACTGTCTACAATGCGCAGCAGGATGACGGCGACGAAGATGAATACACCTATGGCACGGCAGGCTGGCCTGTGATTGCCGATTCGGCGGGCAGCCCCCTGGGTTCCCGCAAGACGCGCTATCGGGCGACGCGGTTTGCGACCATCATCGCGGCCACGGTCAACTCGCTGCTGGCAGTCACCCAGATCGTCAGCGGTTGGCTGTTCCAGTCCCAGGCGCTGATCGCGGATGGCGTCCACACGCTGTCCGACCTGATCAGCGACGGCGTGGTGCTGTTCGCGGCGGGCAAGGCCTCCGCATCTCCGGACCAGGATCACCCCTACGGTCACGGCCGGATCGAAACCCTCGCAACCATCGTCGTCGGCCTGCTGCTCGCCTTCGCCGCGATCGGGATCGCCTGGGCCGCCGGCCAGCGTCTGATCGCGTGGGAGACTCTGACCGGCCCCGCTGCGCCTGCGCTGGCATTCGCGGTGCTGACCCTCGTGGCGAAGGAGGGTCTGTACCAGTACACGGTCCGGGTCGCGCGGAGGATCCAGTCCCCGCTGCTGCAGGCCAATGCCTGGCATCACCGCTCCGACGCGATCTCCTCGCTGGTGGTGCTGGTGGGCATCGGTGGGGCGCTGGCCGGCTGGCCGTGGCTGGATTCGGTGGCGGCGCTGATCGTGGCGATCTTCATCCTGCACATGGCCTGGCGCCTGATCTTCAACAGCGCGGCGGAACTCATCGACACCGCGCTCGAGCCGGCGCAGGTCGAGACCATTCACAACGCCATCGTCGGGGTGCCGGGAGTGAAGAGCGCGCACATGCTGCGTACCCGGAAACTGGGCAACGAGGCGGCCGCCGACGTGCACATCCAGGTGGCGCCACGGATCTCGGTCTCGGAAGGGCACCAGATCGCCGACGAGGTCTATCGCGCGGTGATGTCCAGCATGTCCACGCTGCGCGACGTGACGGTGCACGTGGACCCGGAGAACGACGAGGAGCAGCTGCGTACCGTGGGGCTGCCGCTGCGGCCCGACGTCACCGAGCACATCCGTGCCGCCTGGGCGGATCAGCCGGAGCTGGCGGCGATCGAGCAGGTGGGCCTGCACTACCTGGGCGGGCGGATCCACATCACGGTGACGCTGCGCCTGGACGACGAGCCTGACGGTGCCCATCTGAACCAGCGTGCCGTCGAACTCTCCGAACTGGTCCGGGAGCGCCCGGGTCTGGAAGGTCAACTCGGTGAGGTCTTGATCCTGTATCGTGGCCGCACCAGGAATGTGCAACCCGGATTCGATAACGCACGTTGATGGTGCGTTTTCCGTTCTTTTTTGGTGCAGTCGATGGGTTGTGATGTCATCATAAGGCCGGAAAATGCAGACCGTGATGCTGGCACAAACCCTGCTTACGAGCTTTTGTAATCATGCGCGATGTCCGGAGGATCAGCCGCCGGGTCGGGCACGCATCGCACACTCTCAAGCCAACACGAAAGGAGAAACTCCATGTCCGCAGCCGACGTGCTGAACACCATCAAGGAAAAGGAAGTCAAGTTCATAGATTTCCGTTTCACCGATAGCAAGGGGAAGGAACAGCACGTCACCGTGCCCGCCCACGAGATCGAGGAGGGCACCTTCGAAGACGGCAAGATGTTCGACGGTTCCTCGATTGCCGGCTGGAAGGGCATCAACGAATCGGACATGATCCTGATGCCGGATGTCGATTCGGCGGTGCTGGATCCGTTCTTCGAGGATCTGACCATGAACCTGCGTTGCGACGTGGTCGAGCCTGCCACCATGCAGGGTTACGATCGCTGCCCACGTTCTCTCGGCAAGCGTGCCGAAGCCTATCTGGCCTCCACCGGTATCGCCGACTCGGCGCTGTTCGGGCCTGAGAACGAGTTCTTCGTCTTCGACGATGTCAAGTGGGGCACGTCCCTGTCCGGTTCCTACTGCAAGGTCGACTCCAGCGAGGCCTCGTGGAACTCCGAGCGGGTCTACGAGGACGGCAACATCGGTCATCGTCCGACCGTGAAGGGCGGCTATTTCCCGGTCCCGCCGGTGGACAGCCTGCACGACATCCGTTCCACCATGTGCGAAGTCATGACCGAGATGGGCCTGCACACCGAGGTGCACCACCACGAGGTGGCGACTGCCGGCCAGTGCGAGATCGGTGTCGGCGCGGCCACGCTCACCCGCAAGGCCGACGAGGTGCAGATCCTCAAGTACGTGATCCAGAACGTGGCCCACGTGCACGGCAAGACCGCGACCTTCATGCCCAAGCCCATCGTCGGTGACAACGGGTCGGGCATGCACGTGCACATGTCCCTGTCCAAGGGCGGCAGCAACCTGTTCAGCGGCGACCTGTACGGCGGCCTTTCCGAGACGGCGCTCTATTACATCGGCGGCATCATCAAGCACGCCCGCGCCCTGAATGCATTCACCAACGCATCGACCAACAGCTACAAGCGTCTGGTTCCCGGTTTCGAGGCCCCGGTAATGCTGGCCTACTCGGCGCGCAACCGCTCTGCGTCGATTCGCATCCCGTTCGTGATGAGCCCGAAGGGCCGGCGCATCGAGGTCCGCTTCCCGGATTCCACCGCCAACCCCTACCTGGCGTTCGCGGCGATGCTGATGGCTGGCATCGACGGCATCCAGAACAAGATCCACCCCGGGGATGCGATGGACAAGAACCTCTACGATCTGCCGCCCGAAGAGGAGAAGAACATCCCGCAGGTCTGCCACGCACTGGATCAGGCGCTGGCCGAACTGGACAAGGACCGTGCGTTCCTGACCGCCGGCGGGGTCTTCACCGACGACATGATCGACGCCTACATCAGCCTGAAGATGGAGGAGGTCACCCGGATCCGTATGACCACCCATCCGGCCGAGTTCGACATGTACTACAGCCTGTAACCGTTTAAACGCGGCTTAGGCCGCGACCATCAGGGCCGTGCCGCGATGCTTCCGTGGCGCGGCCCTTTTCTTTTTTCGGCCCCGTAGTCTGGCCCAGGGCTGCGCTGACATCGCTGCGACGGGGTGCAGGAGCGCCTTGGGAGGAGCAAAAAAAAGGCCGCCCCCAGGGGCGGCCGGATCAACCCAGGGGGTTACCCTGGGTTGCGGGCATTGCCCTTAGATCGCCTTCACCGCACCGGCGGCCAGGCCCTTCGGGGTCTGCTGAATTTCGAATGAGACCTTCTGACCTTCTGCCAGGGTCTTGAAACCGCTTCCATCGATTGCGGAGAAATGCACGAAGACATCCTTGCCGCCATCATCGGGGGTGATGAAACCGAAACCCTTGCTCTCGTTGAACCACTTCACGACACCAGTATTCACAACTATAAACCTCGTAACCTAGAGAGAAACAAAAAGTGAGCGACTCGGTGGCAACAGTCAGCGGGAGCAACTGCGGACACAGAAACTACCGGCAAGATGTTGCTGAGCGAACCCTCACGCGCCCGACTATACGCCTCGCTCCGGAAGAACGCCAATAAATATTTTGTTGTCCCTTTTGCGGTCGGTCGCACAGGGAATGAGATTGCTGGACAGCGCGCCGGCGGGGTCATCGAACGTCCTGCCCCGGACTTCCCGTTTGGTCTCCGAGCGTCCCCATGGCTGCGCCTGCACTCGAACGGCAAGCGCCCTCCGGTTCCGCCGCCTTTTGTCGCCACTGTGGCGCGGTCGCTTCCCGCCGGCGGTATCATGGAACTCCATGCCTTCTGCGCCTTTGCAAACGTCCTGTCCGCGCCGCCTGATTGCGTTGCGCGACTCCGACGTCGCCGTTGCACGCACGACGGAGTGGATCCGCGGATTGGCCGGCGTGGGCGACGTGGCCTGGTTCGGTGCCCGGATACCACCAGGCGTGGGCGGGGTCCAGCCGGCGCAGGCGGCACACTGGCTGGGCCGCGAACTCGATGCCCTTGTGTTCGAGACGGGTCGCGACCTTCCGGCCGATGCCCTGGCGATCGCGGCCGGGCTGTTGCGCGGCGGGGGCGTGTTCCTGCTCCTGGTTGGCTCGCCTGCCCCGACGCCTTTTGCGTGGCGTCTGCAACGATTCCTGCAGGAAGACATCGTCGAATGGCCGGACGCGGATGTTGTGTTGCCGACGCCCCGGCCGATCCGCCGCGGCGGGGGGATGCGTCTGAACGCGGGCCAGGCGCGCATCTTTCGCGAGGTGGCGGAACTGCCATCCCGGGAGGAAGGCTCGAGCGTGGTGATAACGGCTCCCCGGGGCAGGGGCAAGTCGACGCTGCTGGGTGCCCTGGTCGGTCACTGGCAGACCCACGGCGGCTCCGACCTGCGGGTCACCGCGCCGAACCCTGCCGCGATTCAGCCGTTGCTGGCCGGATTGGCTTCGGCTCCGGGGCCGCAGCGCCGCACCTGTCCCGGCATGTCCGACCTCTACGTGGCCCCGGCGCAGTTGCTGGCAGAGCGCCCCCGGCCGGACCTGCTGGTCGTCGACGAGGCCGCGGCGCTGCCGGTGCACCGTCTGCTGGCGCTGGCCGAACTGGCCCCGAGAGCAGTCTTTGCGACGACCACGGCGGGTTTCGAGGGCAGCGGCCGGGGTTTTCGCCTGCGTTTCCTCGAGGCATTGCGTCAGCGCGGGCAACGGCTGCGCGAGTTCCGTCTGGAGCGGCCGGTCCGCTGGCCCGCGAACGACCCCCTCGAGGACTGGATCACCCGGCTGTTCCTGCTGGATGCGGAGGCGGAGCCCGCAGTGTCGGAAAGGCAACCCGCAGGGCTTATGCGCTGGTTTTCCGGGGATCGGCTGGAAGGGGATGAGCGGCGCCTTGCCGCGGTCGTGGGCCTGCTCTCGGACGCGCATTACCGCACCCGGCCGTCGGACCTGCAGCGTTGGCTCGATGGCACGGGCTGGCATGTCGGCCTGTTCGAACCGGTCGGAGGCGGGCCACTGCTGGGGGTGGTCCTGGCGCGGACGGAGCCCGGGCTCGATCCCGAGCTGGCGCGCGCGGTCCGGAGTGGCGAGAGGCGGCCGCCGGGACACTTCCTGCCCTGCGTGCTCGCCGGGCATGGGGCGCTGGACGCGGCCCGCCGCCCGGCGCTGCGGGTGGCGAGGATCGCGGTGCATCCGCAATGGCAGCGTCGTGGACTGGGAGCCCGCATGCTGCGCTCCGTGCAGCATTTTGCCCGCCGCCAGGGGTTTGCGATGCTCGGTGCGAGCTTTGGCGCGCGGCCTGACCTGCTGCGTTTCTGGAACGCTGCGGGGTTCCGCACCCTGAGGATCGGATTCCGGCGTGAGAGTACCAGCGGGCTGCACGCGGCGGTGGTGCTCCGCGGCCTGGATGCCCGGGCGCGCGAGGAACTGCGCCTGCTGCGCGGCCAGGTTGCGGTGGACTGGCCGATCTGGCGCAGGGGCCCGCTGCGCGACCTCGAGCCGGGCACGGCGTCCGCGGTAGAGCAGGATCTTCCTGCGCCGCGATGGCAAGGCGCCGTGGCCGATGCCGAGTCCATCCTGGGATTCGCCGACGCCGGGCGTCCTTTCGAACTGGCGCTGCCGGCGCTGTGTCGCTGGCTGGAGGCCGATCCCGGGGTACTCGACCGCCTGCCAGCACGTGATGCTCGTCTGCTCGCGGCAGCGGTACGCGATCTGCGCGATTGGCCCGAGCTCTCGGTCCTGGCGGGCGAATCGGGGCGTGCCGGGGTGATCCGCGCGCTGCGGCGCGCGGTTCGCGTGGGTCATCAATTCGGGGCTTCGAGGGCCTCCCAGCGCGCGTAGGCCGCGGCAAGTTCCTGCTCCAGGGTTTCCAGCTCCTGCTGCAGTCCCTGGGCGCCCGCGCCGCCCTCCCGGAACGACTCGGGGTCCGAAAGCCGGGCCGCAAGGACCTCGCGCTGTTTTTCCAGCCGCTCGATCCGCGCCGGGAGCTGTTCCAGTTCGCGCGCGTCCTTGTACGACAGCTTGCGGGTCGCGGGCCCGGCGCGGGTCGCCGGCCGGGGTTCGGTCGCGGCCGGGCGCGGTGCCGGATCGGATCTTTCGGGGGCCTGGATCCGCGTCACCAGCAGTGGTGCCGTTACGCGTTCGGGCAGGTCGGACCAGCCTCCGACGAATTCCTCCGCGCCGCCGCTGCCGTCCAGCACCAGGGTGCTCGTGACCACGTTGTCCAGGAAGGCGCGGTCGTGGCTGACGACGATCACGGTGCCGGTGTATTCGATCAGCAGGGTCTCCAGCAGTTCCAGCGTCTCCACGTCCAGGTCGTTGGTCGGTTCGTCCAGGATCAGCAGGTTCGCCGGGCGCAGGAACAGCCGGGCCAGCAGCAGCCGGTTGCGCTCGCCGCCGGAGAGCGCGGAGACCGGCTGCCGCGACCGCGCCGGCGGGAACAGGAAGTCCTCCAGGTAGCTCAGGATGTGGCGGGTGTTGCCGTTGACCGTGACCCGGTCGCGACCTTCGCCGACCGCATCCTGCACCGAGGCGCCTTCATCGAGTTGTGCCCGGGTCTGGTCGAAATAGGCGATCTCGAGCTGGGTGCCCAGGGTCACGCTCCCGGAGAGCGGTGCAAGCTGCCCGATCAGGCCTCGCAGCAGGGTGGTCTTGCCGGCGCCGTTGGGCCCGACGATGCCGAGTCGGTCGCCTCGCTGCAGCAGCAGATCGAGTTCGCGCACGACGGTCTTTCCGGGGTAGCCGAAGCTGGCCTTTTCCGCCTCGATCACGCGCTTTCCAGACCGCTGTTCGGGGCTCAGGGCCAGACGCACCTGTCCCTGCCGCTCCCGGCGCTCCGCGCGCTGGCGCCGCAGTTGTTCCAGTGCCCGGACCCGGCCTTCGTTGCGGGTGCGCCGCGCCTTGATACCCTGGCGGACCCAGGTTTCCTCCTGGGCCAGCTTCTTGTCGAACTCGGCGCGCTGCCGGATCTCGGTCTCCAGGCGCTCGGCCTGGCGCTGCCGGAAGGCCTCGAGGCTGGGCGGGTGCTCGTACAGGTGGCCGCGGTCGAGTTCCAGGATGCGTGTGGCGAGGCGCTCCATGAAACTGCGGTCGTGGGTGATGAAGACCACCGTCATCGCGGTGCCGGCCAGCATCCCCTCCAGCCAGGCGATGGCGGCGATGTCGAGGTGGTTGGTCGGCTCGTCGAGCAGCAGCAGGTCGGGTGCCCGCACCAGTTCCCGGGCCAGCCAGACCCGGCGCCGCAACCCGCCCGAGAGCTCGGCAAAGGGCTGATCCGCAGGCAGTTCGAGGCGCGAAAGCGTGGTCTCCACGCGGTTCTGCAACGACCAGCCGTCGACCGCGTCCAGTTCGACCTGCACCCGGCCCATCGCCTCCAGGGCCTTCAGGTCACCCTGTGCAGCCTCCAGGCTCAGGTGATGGAACCGTTCCAGCAGCAGGCCATTTCTGCCCAGTCCCTCGGCCACCACGTCGAAGATGCTGCCGTGCACGTCTTCCGGCAGTTCCTGGGTCAGGTAGGCGGTGACCAGGCCGTCCCGGCGCGTGACCTCTCCGGAATCGGGCTGGATCTGCCCGGCCAGGATCTTCAGCAGCGTGGACTTGCCCTCGCCGTTGCGTCCCGCCAAGCAGACGCGTTCGCCCGGCTCCAGGCTCAGGTCGATGCCATCGAGCAGTGACGCCATGCCATAGGCCAGGCGGATACCTTTTAGAGTCAGTAGAGCCAACGCGTCATACCTCGGGCATGCGCCAGGCGCTGATCGCGCCGGCGAGGCTGAAAAATGCGAGCAGCAGGATTGCGAACTCGGTTCCGGCCAGCTGCGCCACCAGGCCGAACAGGCCTCCGACCAGCAGCAGAACGCCGATCACGGTATTGCTGACCGCGGTGAATGCGGCACGGGTCTCCTGCGTGGCCATGTCTACCAGGTAGGTCTTGCGGCCGAGGCGTACACCGGCGTGGCTGATCCCGAGGATGAAAAACAGCGTGGCATAGAACCAGCCGTCCAGAGCGTAGGCCAGTCCGGCCCAACTCACCAGCGCCAGACCGATACCCAGACACCCGGCGATCAGTCCGGAGACGATCAGGACCCAGCGCGACGAGCGATCCGACGCCCGGCCCCAGATCGGTGCGCTGAGCGCCGAGGCGAGTCCTGTGGCGACGATCAGCAGGCCCAGCGTGACGAAGCTGCCCGAGGTCGCATCCTCCGCCAGCAGGACATAAAAGGGAAGCGCCAGGGCGGTGCTCATCAGCAGTGCGCGGGTGAGTACGAAGTGGCCGAAATCGCGGTCCTGCCAGAGCAGGCTCAGTGAACGCAGCGCCTCGGACACCGCGTTGCCGCCACCCTCGGTGGCCCCCGGCTGCTCGCGAAGACCGGCAAAGGCCAGTGCGGAAAGCCACCAGACCCCGGCCGCCGCCGCAAGCAGCGCCACAAACACGCCGATACCGGCATCCTCCAGTTGGGCCAGGCTCAGGTAGAGACCCAGGCCCAGCGTGGCGAAGCCGGCCGCGGAGGCCGCGTAGCCCATCACCGTGCCGCGGCGGGTCTTGGCGATGGTCTTTCCCAGCACATCCTTCGAGGCCACCGAGTTCACGCCCCGCGACAGTGCGAACAGCGTCAGCAGAACGAGTATGGCCCATCCTGCCGCCGCGCCCTCCAGGGTCAATGCGACCACGGCCATCAAGGCCACCGCGATCCCCTGGCCGATGCTACCCGCGACCCAGAACCACTTGCGCACCGGCTGCCGGCGGATCGCCGCAGCCACGAAGAGCTGCGGCATCAGAGAGCCCGACTCGCGGATCGGCACCAGGAACCCGGCGAAGGCCGCCGGGGCGCCCAGGGCGCCGAGCATCCAGGCCAGTACCAGGCGTGCGGAGGCAAGCTCGTCGCCGATCTTGCTCAGTGTGTTGGAGACCAGGTGGACGAAGAAGTTGATCGGCTGGGCGTTGCAGGCCGCTTCCGGGATGTCCTTGCAGACACGGGCGTCCTCGTCGCCCGCGATCGTCTCGTACAGACCAATCAGCGGCGGGTCGGTGGAATGGGATTGCTGCACGTTGCTCTCGATCGTGGTCCGGCCCGAGGGGCTGGGTGCGGGTTGGTCAGCGGCGCCAGCCAAGTGGATCTGCGGGGTCGATACCTTGGCGGAACGGTATCCGGCGATCGACATTGGTCAGCTGGTAGACGTTGCCGATCCAGTTGTTCACCACCGCCAGTGCACTGTCGTGCCAGGTGTTGTCGAGCCGCTCCAGCAGCAATGCCTCGGGCAGTCGCGGGGCCGGCGCGCGCCGCACCAGGGCCTGCTCCACCCGCTCGCGGTGTTCGTCCAGGATCGCGGCCGCCTGTGGCGCCAGGTAGTTTTCCGGCAGCGGCGGAAAGTCCTCGCGCTCACCGTTGATGAAGCGACCGACCTCGCGTTTGTATTCCTTCAGCAGGCTGATGCTGTCGTATTCCGGATGGCCCTGGAAGAAGACCGTGCGGAAGCCGTCCCGCGACACCGCCAGATGCACGCCGGCGCGTTCGCTTTCGACGAGGACCTTCAGCCCGTGACGTTCGAACTGCTCGCGCGAGACGTCGTTGAAGCGGGAATGCGGCACGTCGAAGCGGGTATTGACCCCCGCCACCAGGGGATGCCCACGATCAACGACGCGGTGATCAAAGACACCCCAGAGCTTCGCGCCGCGGTGCAGACGCCGTTCTCCGTAGCGTGCCTGCATCACCGCATGGGTTGCCAGGCAGGAACACAGGGTGGAGGTTACGTTGTTCCAGGCCCAGTCCACCACTTCGGCCAGCGGCTCCCAGAAGGGCTCCATGGCCAAGTCGGGCTGGTTGACGTTGGCGCCGGTGATGATCAGCGCATCGAGCCCCGACTGCTTGATGGTCTCGAAGCTTTCGTAGTACTGCTCCACATGGGCCTGGCCGCCCGGACCACGCGGCAGTTCCCCAAGGGTGAAGGGATGCACGTAGAACTGCGCAATCTGGTTGCTCTCGCCGACCAGGCGGAAGAACTGGCGCTCGGTGGCTGCCAGCGCGGCGTCGGGCATCATGTTGAGCAGGCCGATGTGCATGGCCCGGATGTCCTGGTGCAGGGCGTAATCGGAGGGCAACACGGTCCCGCCCTCCTCGCGCAGCCGGGAAAAGGCGGGCAGGTCGGTATGCGCGACCAGCGGCATCAGTGGGTTCCCCCGCGCTCCAGCGCCTGTTCCACCAGCTGGTCGAACTCCGCTGCGGAACCAATCTGCGCCAGGTCGTTGCTCATGATGGTGTAGCCGTAGTCCCGGGCGATGGCCTCGTAGCGGGGGAGGCGGGCACGGAAGAGATGCGGGAAGACCCAGCGCACGAAGTCGTCGGGGTCGATCTGTGCCACGTATTCGAGTTCGTGTTCGGCCATGTAGCGGGTCAGCTGCTCGTCGAGGAAGGTTTCGCGATAATACAGCGGCTTTGGGTCGCGCTCCGCACGCGCGATCAGCTCGCGCTCGTTCCGTGCGGATGCCTTGATGTAGATGATCAGGGTATGTTGGGCGAGAGTCTCCATGACCTCGGGGGACTCGAGTTCGCTGACCGACCCGCCGGCATCGTTGATGAAGTGCGGGTAGCCGAACAGGGACTGGGCCTTCTGGATGAAATCGGGCACGTCCAGCATCGCCTGCACCTCCGCCTCGTGGTGCAGGGCCTGGCGGCGCTTGAACTCCGTGAGCGACAGACCGCCGCGCTCCGGGTTGCCCAGCTTGCCCAGGAAGCTGGAGACCGGGCTGAGGTTATCGACGGTGATGTTGTTGATGATCTGGATCGAATCCGTGCGCAGGAGGGCGCGCAGGAAGGGCACCTGCATCGCCTGCGCCTTGATGTTGTCCAGGATCGGCTCGCTCAGGTAGCGGGTGCCGATACGGTAGTCCCCCGAATAGTGGAACCAGTCCTCGCGCCGCAGCATGTTCGACAGGAAAGTCTTGCCGACCCCGGACATGCCGAGCAGGGTGATGCGCCGGTGCGGCAGGCGACGGTACTCCGCGGGTGTCAAACGCATGTCTCGGTCACCGTCGCAGGATCAGCAGGGTCCCGGCGGCGAGGGCCAGGGCGCTCATCACGTAGTGGTCGTACTGGAACTGGAGATGCAGCAGTCCGCGCAGTCCGTACAGGACCAGCCAGATTCCCAGAAGCAGACTACCCAGAAAACGCATTGCAGGGATTCCTCGGTCTGGATGGCGGCGTGGCGACCGCGGCCTGGTCGCCATGCCCGGTCGGTCCATGGTTTCAGCGGATCAGCCGGCTGACGGCCCGGAACTGGGGGTCGGTGGCATCGCGCAGCCATTCGAACAGGACGGATTCGTGGTTGGTGATCACCGCTCCGGCGGCGCGCATCCGCTCGATGCCGTTGGCCTTCAGTCGCTGGTCGCGGCTGCAGACCGCGTCCGCGACCACGAACACCGTTTCGCCGGCGGCGAGCAGTTCCAGCGTCGTCTGCAGTACGCAGACGTGGGTCTCGGTGCCGCAGACGACCACGTCGGCGCCGGTCAGGCGGCTTAACAGGTCATCGGCGGCGCAGCAGGAGAACGCCGTCTTCTCGGTGCGCCCGTCGCCGGCGCCGAGCAGCGCTTCCAGCGGAGCGGTGATCGAACCCAGTCCTCGCGGATATTGCAGCGTGGCCTCGACGGGCACATCCAGCAGACGCGCGGCCTCGATCAGGCGACCGGTGTTGCGCTCCACCGCATTCCGCTCGTCTTCGGGCATGGCCGCCAGCAACCGCTCCTGCAGGTCGACCAGCAGCAGGCGTGAATGCCTTCGGTCGCAAAGCCGGGTCGGATCGACTCCGGCGGCGCGCACGCTCACCGGTTCATTCCAGGAACTGGTTGATGCGCTGAAGGTCCGCGACGCTCAGGCTGCCCACCGCGCGCTGCAACCGGAGGGTTTCCAGCAGGTAGCCATAGCGGGCCTCCGCGAAGTCGCGCTCGGCGCGGAAGACCTCACGCAGAGCCAGCAGCACGTCGACCTGGGTGCGCGTCCCGACCTCGAAGCCGGCCTCGGCCGATTCGAAGGCGGCCCGCGTGGACTCGAGGGCCTGCGCCAGGGCCTCGGCGCGGGATGCGTTCGCGATCACCGACAGATAGCTGCTGCGTGTGTTTTGCACGGTCCGTCGCTCGGTGAGCACCAGGCCCTCCTGAGCGGCCTCGAACTCTTCCCTGGCCTCGCGCGTCAGGGCGCTGACCCGGCCGCCTGTGTAAAGGGGAATCTGCAGGCGCAGGCCGATCTGGCTGTCGGTACGATCAACAAACTGTCCCGGCTGGGCCGCACTCCCCAGGCCTGAGTAACCCGTATCGGTGATCGATGCGCCCAATCCCAGGGTTGGCAGGCCTTCGGCGCGCTGGCGTGCGATCTGCTCGCGCGCGGTCTCGGTGGCGAGGCGCTGCGCCCGGAGTTCCTGGTTGGCCTGCAGTGCTGCGGCAACCCACTCCTGCGGGTCCAGCGGATCGGGACTGACCATGTCCAGGACCGCGCCCAGCGCCGCCAGGGTGTCGTAATAGCGGTTGGTGATCACTGCCAGTTGTTCCTGCGACAGGTTCAGCGCATTCTCCGCCTCGATCTCGGCGGCGCCGGCCAGGTCGAACTGCGCCTGGGCCTCCTTGACGTCGGTGATCGCGATCAGGCCGACGTCGAAGCGGCGCTGGGTCTGCTCCAGCTGCCGGCCGATGGCCTCGCGCTCGGCGATCCGGAACTGCAGGGTCTCCTGCGCGACGAGCACGCCGAAGTAGGCCTCGGACACGCGCAGGATCAGGTCCTGGCGGGCGGCGTCCAGGTTGGCCGCGGCGCGCTCGATCTGCAGGTCCGCCTGGCGTAATCCGATGGTGTTGCGACGGTCGAAGAGGCTCTGGTTGAGTTCAAGGCCGATACTGCGCCGTGTGCCGTCAACGCTCGATCCGCCATCGGGGTCGGAATAAAAGGCGCCCAGGTCGGCATCGGCGGAGACCTGGGGCAGCAGTGCCGAGCGGGCCAGCGGCCTGCTCTCCAGGATGGCCCGGTATTCGGCCTCGGCCGCGCGCAGTTCCGCGTCCTGCTGCTGCGCGCGTTCGAAGACCTGTAACAGATCCTCGGCCTGGGCGGGCAATGCCCAGAGGGCGCAGACGAGGACGGCGGCACTCAGCGTGCGGAGGATCATCATGGCGTCGGTTCCGGTACGGACGGGATCGCCCTATGCTAGCAGAGCGTGCACCATATGGGGATGCGGCGGACGTTGATCCGCCTCGAACCGGTGGTGCCGCGGGCGGTTGCCGCAGGACCCTCAGAAGACGAATTCGGGTTTCCGTTCGAAGCCCACCAGCGGCTTCAGGCCGGTCTCGAACAGCTTCTCCGTGCGGTAGCTGTCCTCGGCGACCCGGATGATCAGCAGCGCCTCCATGACCGGGGGGATCCCCACCACCACGAACAGGCGACCACCCAGGCTCAGGTGGGACTGCAGGCAGGGGTCGTACTCGGCCATCGCGCCGTTGCAGCTGATCACGTCATAGCGCCTGCCGGGGGGCGACCAGTCCGGGGTCACGGTCCCTGTGCGCAGCTGGGCGTTGTCGATGCCGAGCGCATCGAGCCGTGCCCTTGCCGCAAGCCTGAAGCCGTCGATCCGCTCCACGCTGTCCACGCCTGCGGCGAGCCGCCCAAGACAGGCGGTGACGTAGCCGGATCCGGTGCCGATCTCCAGCACCCTGTCACTGCGGCCGGGCGCGAGCGCCTGCAGGAGGCGCCCAACGACCTTGGGCGCCAGCATGGACTCGCCCTGACCCAGCGGGATCTCGGTATCCGCATAGGCGAGGCCTTCGCGACCCTCGGGCACGAACCGTTCCCGTGGCAGAGCCTCCATCACGTCCAGAACGCGCATGTCCAGCACGTCCCAGGGACGAACCTGCTGTTCCACCATGTTGTTGCGCGCTTGGGCGAAATCCATGAGCTGATCCTCGGGAAGCGTGAAACCGGTCGAAGGGTACGGCGACCGGGTCCGGGAGGCAAGTTGGGGGCGTCAGGTCTCCTGTGCGCCGGATTCGTGCTGGAGGCCGAGCTCCGCGATCGCCGCGATTCGGGCTCGGCGCAGCGCCTCGCCCAGCGCCTCGCCCCGCAGTCCCTGCGCGAGAAGAGGCTCCGGCGACACCGCGGCGACCGCGCCGGAGGCACGACGCACCGCTTCGGCCTGGGGATAGGGTCGTGCCTCGAATCCGGCGCGGCCTCGGAAGTCGGCCTCAACCGCCGCCAGAAAGGGCTCCAGACCCTCCGGGCGGCGCAGGGTGTCGATGCCCTCCAGGAGCTTCAGTACCGTCTTCGGGCGCAGCTCAAAGACCCGGTGCACCAGCCCGTGGTACCGCGCGACCTTGATCGCGAGATCGCGGTAGCGCTTGGGGATTCGCAGCCGTTGCGCGAGGTCGCGGATCAGCGTTACGCCGCGCTCCTCGTGGCCGTGGTGGCCGGGCAGGATCTCGGAAGGCGTGTTGCCCTTGCCCAGATCGTGCGCCAGCGCGGCGAAACGCACCTCGGGGGCCGGGCTGAGCCGGGTGGCCTGCTCGAGGACCATGAAGGTGTGGATGCCGGTGTCCACCTCCGGGTGATAGCGTGGCGGCTGCGGCACTCCAAACAGTTGCGCCACCTCGGGAAACAGCGCCGGCATGGCGCCGGTGCTGCGGAGGATCTCGAAGAAACGGACCGGTGCGGGGCTGGCCAGGGCCTTCTCGCACTCTGCCCAGACCCGCTCGGGGACCAGGGCGTCGACTTCGCCGCTGGCTACCAGCTCGCGCAGCAGATCCTGCGTCTCAGGTGCGATGCTGAACCCGAACGGCGCGAGTTGCGCAGCGAGTCGGGCCACGCGAAGAAGGCGCACCGGATCCTCGGCGAATGCCGGCGAGACGTGACGCAGCACACGCGCCTCGAGGTCGCGGCGTCCGCCAAAGGGGTCGATCAGGCGGCCGTCGCCGGTCTCGGCCATCGCGTTGATGGTCAGGTCGCGGCGCGCCAGATCTTCTTCCAGCGTCACTTCCGGTGCGGCGTTGAAGGCGAAGCCACGATAGCCGCGGGCCGTCTTGCGCTCGGTGCGCGCGAGGGCATATTCCTCGTGGGTCCGGGGGTGCAGGAAGACCGGGAAATCGCGCCCGACCGGCCGAAAACCCCGGGCCTCCATCGCTTCGGGCGTCGCCCCGACCACGACGTAGTCGCGCTCGTGGACCGGCCGGCCCAGCAGGCGGTCACGCACCGCGCCGCCGACCAGGAATGTCTCCATGACGTTGGGCCTGCTACTCGCGCTGGCCCATGCGCAGTCGCTGCAGCCGGGCCTGGAGACCCTCCTGGCCGAGGTAGGCGGGTGCGACGCTCTCGAGCAGGGTCGGGCAGGGCAGGGTCTCGCCGGTGCAGACGCTGTCCACCGACAGCGAAGCCAGGTTGTCGCGCGAGAGCGGCTTGCCCGGCACGAATTCGAAGACCGTGGCCTGGACCTTTCCCGCCCAGTCGGGCAGGGCCATGATCGGACGCCGACGCCCGGTCAGCCGCCCGGTGTAGCGGACCAGATCGCGCAGGGTGTAGATGCGCGGTCCGCACAGTTCGAAGCCCTTGCCGTAGGTATCGGGATCCTCCAGGCAGTTCACGAAGTGGTCGGCAACGTCGCCGACGAAGACCGGCGCGAAGCGCGCGTCGGCGCGGGCCAGCGGCATGACCGGCGCGATCTTCAGCAAGCCGGCGAAACGGTTCAGGAAGGAGTCCTCGGGTCCGAAGATCACCGAGGGTCGGAACACCGTCACCGGGAAGGCCTTTGCCGCGAAGACCGCGCGTTCTGCCGCGGCCTTGCTGCGCAGGTAGTGGCTGGGCGGGTCCGGCATGTCCGCCTTCAGCGCGCTCATCTGCACGAAGCGGCCGACCCCCTGGGCCTCGGCCGCGGCCAGTGCCAGTTCGGTGAGATCGGTGTGGACCTTCCGGAACCCGGAGCCGTCGCGACCCTGTTCGTTCAGGATGCCGACCAGGTTCATCACGGCATCGCTGCCGGCGAAGAAGCGGTTCAGCGTGGCGGGGTCGTGCGTATCGCCCGCCACCAGTTCCACCTGCGGCATCACCTTCAGGTCCCGGTGCCGCTGGGGGTGACGGGTCAGGATCCGGGCCTGGATCCCCCTTTCCGCCAGTCGCGCCACGATGTGGCGGCCCACGAAGCCGGTGCCGCCGAGGATGGAGACGTGCTTGATCGACATGGTCTTCTCAACCTTCCTGGGTTCATGATCGACGGTCCTATAGTAGCGCGCCCGGGACGACGCGGCATGAACGCGCCAGCCATTTCCCTTCGCGAGCAGGATCAGTGCATGCAGTGAGGGTCCTCTATACTTCGATGACGTGCCAACGCCCTGTGGCGGCGCATCGCGGCGCAGGGCAGCCAATGCGAGGTATGTCACCCATGGGCGAACTCATCAGCGTGAATCCCACAACGGGCCAGCGTATCCGCGCCTACCCGGTGCTTCCGTCGGCGGGTATCGACCGGGCCGTGGCCCGGGCCTCCGAACGTTTCCCGGAATGGTCGCGGCTGCGCGCCGGCAAGCGGGCCGGTTTCCTCGAGCAACTGGCCAAGGCGCTTCGCGAGCAGTCGGAACCGCTGGCGCGGCGGGCCACCGAGGAGATGGGCAAACGCCTGACCGAGGCGCGGGCCGAGGTGGAGAAGTGTGCCGTGGCCTGCGAGTACTATTCCAGTCATGGTCCGGGCTTCCTGGTGGACCAGATGGTTGCCTCGGACGCCGGGCGCTCGCTGGTGGCCTGGCAGCCGCTGGGGCCGGTGCTGCTGGTGATGCCCTGGAATTTCCCCTACTGGCAGGCGCTGCGCCAGGCCATCCCGGCGACGCTGGCAGGGAATACCGTACTGCTGAAGCATGCGTCGAATGTGCCGGGCTGTGCGGCGGCGCTGGAGGAAGTGTTCAACGAGGCCGGCTTCCCCGAGGGCGTGTTCAGAAACCTCGCCATCGGCTCAGATGCCGTCGCAGGGGTGATCGCCGATCCGCGGGTGCGGGGCGTCAGCCTGACGGGTTCCGAGGGCGCCGGGCGCGCGGTCGCCGCAGCGGCCGGCAAGTCCCTGAAGAAGACGGTGCTGGAGCTGGGCGGATCGGATGCCTTCATCGTTCTCGCCGATGCCGACCTGGACCATGTCGCGGAGCAGGCGGTCAAGGCGCGCTTTCAGAACAACGGCGAGACCTGCATCGCGGCGAAGCGCTTCATCGTCGAGGCGTCGGTCGCCGATGCCTTCGTGGACCGGTTGCGGGACGGTGTCGAGCGGATCAAGGTCGGAGATCCGATGGCCGAGGACACGGATCTCGGTCCGCTGGCGCGGCCGGATCTTCGCGACGATCTGCACGACCAGGTGCGGCGCAGCGTGGACGCCGGTGCCGCCTGCCTCGCGGGCGGAGAGGTGTTGAATCGAGACGGCTACTTCTATGCGCCAACGCTGCTGGACCGGGTCCGGCCCGGCATGGCGGCCTTCGACGAGGAGACCTTCGGGCCGGTGGCGGCGGTGACGCGGGCCGCGGATGTCGACGAGGCGGTCGCGCTGGCGAACGCCTCGCGCTACGGGCTCGGCGGCAGCGTCTGGACCCGCGACCGGGCCCGTGGCGAGCAGGTCGCGCGCCGGCTGGAGTGCGGCTGTGCCTTCGTGAACGGGATCGTGAAGAGCGATCCGCGGCTGCCCTTCGGCGGCGTCAAGGACTCGGGTTACGGGCGCGAACTCTCCGCCCTCGGCATCCGGGAATTCGTCAACGCGAAGACGGTCTGGGTGGATTAGCCGGCCACGCGGCTCAACGGCGACGAACGAGCGCCGGGCGAACCGTTACCGACAGAGCTCTAGTTCTCATGGCTTCGGAGCGTGCCACCCCGAATGATGAAAGCGGCCGACTATGGAGTGCGGCGGTTTGCCGACGCTGTGGGGAGCGACCCGTAGGTCGGGTTAGCCCAAAGGGCGTAACCCGACGGGTCTGGTACCCACCCAAGGCCGAAAATGCAGCGCCGTCCCCGGCACGTCGGGTTACGCTACGCTAACCCGACCTACTGAACGCGGCCGTGACTTTCACGCTAGCCGCCGGTCATGGACATGAAGCGGACGATCTTGTCCGGATTTTCCTTGAACTCGTGGCGCTCGGGCTTCAGCGCGATGGCCTCGTGGATCGCGTCCTCGATCTCGGCGTCCGAGCAGCCCGCGCGCAGCCTGGGCCGGAGTTCCAGTTTATGTTCGTTGCCGAGGCAGGTGTAGATGGTGCCGTCGACGGACAGGCGGACACGGTTGCAGGTGGCACAGAAGTGCTGTGAGATCGGCGTGATGAAGCCGATGTGCAGATCGCTGCCGGCCACCTGCACGTAGCGGGCGGGGCCGCCGCCAGGCATCATCCCGGGAAGCAGCTCGAACCGCCGCGCCAGGCGGGCCTTGACCTGCTGCAGGTCGACATAGTGACCGACCCCCTGCCGTCCGGTGTCGCCCATCGGCATGGTCTCGATGAACCGCAGGGTGAATCCGTGTTCCAGGCAGAACTCGACGATGTCCTCGACCTCGTCCTCGTTAATCCCGCCCAGCACCACCATGTTGATCTTGATGGGCCGGAAGCCCGTGGCCTTCGCGGCCATCAGGCCGTCCAGCACCTTTTCCAGCTTGCCCCCGGTGATCTCCTTGAAGACCTCGGGCTTCAGCGAGTCCAGGCTGACATTGATGCGGCGCACGCCTGCGGCGAAGAGTTCGTCCGCGGAGCGGGCCAGGCGGGTCGCGTTGGTCGACATCGAAATGTCGTCCACCTCCGGAAGGGCCGAGAGACGCCGGGCCAGCTCCGGCAGGTCCCGGCGCACCAGGGGTTCACCCCCGGTCAGGCGGATCCGCCGCGTGCCCAGGCGCGCGAACGCCGCCATCACGCGTTCGATCTCCGCAAAGGTCAGCCAGTCCTTGGGCTCCTCGAAGTCACGGAAGCCGCGCGGCATGCAGTAGAAACACCGCAGGTCACAGCGGTCCGTAACCGATACCCGGACGTACTCGATCCGGCGGCCGAAGGGATCGGTGAGGACGGTTTCAGTCATAGAATCCAATCATAGTCCAAAAGCTGCCGTCCGCCAGATCCCGGAGTAGGTACCCCTCAATTCCGGCAGCCCAATTCCAGCACTTCCGGCACGGTTGCGGATCGCGTATAGTCGCCAGCGCTTCGGAACATCGCGTTGTGGAGAGAGAATTTCCACGGTTTTCAAGATCAAACACAAGACAGGAGGAAGGAATGGCTAAGGTCCTGATAGCCCAGGGTGGCGGCCCCACCGCAGTCATCAACCAATCAATGGTCGGCGCGGTGCTGGAATCGCGCAAGTTCAATAATGTGGAACTGGTCTACGGGGCCTTCCACGGCGTGCGCGGCATCGTCGACGAGGAGTTTCTCGATCTCACCCAGGAGACCACGCACAATCTGGAGATGGTTGCCGAGACGCCATCCTCCGCGCTGGGCTCGACCCGCGACAAGCCGGACCTCAAGTACTGCCAGGAGATCTTCAAGGTCCTGAAGGCGCACGAGATCAGCTACTTCTTCTACATCGGGGGCAACGACTCCTCCGATACGGTGCGCATCGTCAGCGAGGAGGCCCACAAGGCCGGCTACCCGATGCGCAGCATCCACATCCCGAAGACCATCGACAACGACCTCGTCGAGAACGACCACACCCCGGGATTTCCGTCCGCCGCGCGGTTCGTGGCCCAGGCCTTCATCGGCGCCAACCTCGACAACTACGCGCTCCCCGGCATCTATATCGCCGTGGTGATGGGTCGTCACGCCGGCTTCCTGACCGCCGCCTCCGCACTGGGCAAGAAGTTCC
>Ga0209498_1000763_pt1 | contig 19935 bp, 42 predicted proteins | sample WalLakDeSediment_FD_184131 | JGI IMG/M metagenome (GOLD analysis project Ga0209498, IMG submission 184131) | Lake sediment microbial communities from Walker lake, Nevada to study Microbial Dark Matter (Phase II) - Walker Lake 11/02/13 Deep... | ecosystem: Environmental > Aquatic > Freshwater >... | reverse complement strand
TAGAGATCTATGGAAATGGCAGATAGAAGGATCTAAAGAAGTTCACGCTGTTCTTGAAACTATGGAATACGACTTAATGCTTTGGTGTAATTTACTGATGCAGCTTGAGATAGAACCTGAACCTGTGTATGAAAAAGGTAAGCTGTTGGTTACTCAATTAGACAATGAAGTAGCAACGATTTCCAATAACTCCTTTGGCAGAACTTGGCATGGACATAATGTGCAATGGGCTAATACTTCACTTCATTGGAGTGATGTAGGCAATCATTTGTTAGAAAACTATTATTGCGACTTTGCTGTTACTTTTACAATATTTAACGATAAAGTTATGTTATCTTTGAGGTCTAGAGATGATTTTGACGTATCTGAGATAGCTAAGCAGTATGGCGGAGGTGGACATAAACAAGCCGCTGGGTGTAAAGTTAGCCATGAAGTCTTTTTTAATATTATAGCCGGGAAATAGCTTTTTTGTGCTATAATAATTTTGAGTGAGTTGTGTATGAAGCTGGTCTCGTAACCAAAACCGTGATGATACAAAAGTATTACAGTCACGTACAGTTTAACTGGATATACACATTAAAAAGTGGGAAACTAAGTCCGACACCCACCAAGGAGAGCCTACCGGAGAGGTAAGTGGACGAGCAAGCAAGCTACGGTAAGAGCAGTATCAAGACCCGACAGGGTTCAGCTTGTAAGGTAGAAGCGAAGGATTTCTTTTTGTAGCTGGACAGCCGAGTAGCGATCGGCCTCACTCATTATTTAAAAATGAAGGTGATAGGAACTAACGTACTTGATCCGATCATAAGCGTCACCTGCTCAGTGGTGAGACTGGTCCAGCGTTTGGCGGTTAGTGAGATGGTGAAATGCCGATGACCAAAAAAATCTCATGGGGGTTCTAACTTGTTTAGATTAAATTCCGCCTAAGCCGGAAGCCCCCTCTAATAAAAAGGAGAGTTATGATAGGAAAAAGAAAAAAGTTTGATAGTAAACTTCACGAACAAAATGACGGTATAGCAAAAACTAAAATTAAAGAAGTTCTTTCTTGTATACTTAAAGACGGTGTTTCTATTACAGAAAATCAAAACAAGTATAGTGTTGATTTAGTATTATTATACAATAATAAAATAATAGGTGTTGCTGAGTGCGAAAGAAAATTAGTTTGGGGTGATTGCGAGTTCCCATACGACTCTATACAATTCCCAGAACGAAAAGCTAAATTTGCCAATTTAGGTTGCCCTGTTATGTTTTGTATGCTAAACAAACAGTGCAATAGACTCGCTGTTGTTATGGGCAAAACGCTTTTAAATTCACCAAAAAAACAAATAGCGAATAAATATATTGCATCAGGCGAGTATTTTTTTCAAGTGCCTACCAATAAAGCTATGTTTTTTAATGTATAGATAAGAGCTGCAATGGAAGGGCTAACAATGAACGACAGTATGCAAAAGATCTTTGATGCTTTGAATCAATTTAGGAAGGCTGTGATAGAAGCAACCGGATCTAATAATCCTATAATAGACATTAAATGTCACCCTGCGTTTACATCTTGGTTGCGCAAAAATGCACCTCCAGAGTCACGATTCACATTAGATAGAGATATGGCTTCGCCAAGCACTATCAAACTTCAAGATGTAATATTTTCAACACACAATAGAACAGAAAGATTTGTTTATTTACTTACCATGAATAGATGGGGTAGCAATGAAAACCACAGCTATAGTTGCGGAATTTATTCAAATATAAAAGATTGCTTAAGCCAAGCTCTGATACATACTGACATGAGAGGCGGTAAATACGAACCTGAAATTACTATGATGGAAGTGGACGGCAGAACTCATAACTTTATAATTAGATCTACACCTCAATTAAAATACATATGCGAACAAATAAACTTAGATTTCCCAGAAGACTATAAAAGAAAAATGGAGGAAGAATGAGTAAAGTGAGCATAAGAAAGAAAGATAAGGTTATTATCGACGATTTCATAGATAGGGGACTCTTTAAAAACGAAAAATACGTTATTAAATATGCAATTAGGGCTCTACAGAGTGAGTTTGTAAACAAGCAAGACTCCTCAGGCTATTATGATTCTCATATTTCTGACGCCATCGAAGGCTTAATGGTGTGCTTCGGTTTTACGTCAATCGAAGAGATAAGAGCACAGGCTATGGCTCGCCTTAATAGAAATGATGATTATTCGTTTAAAATCTTGTTAAACCAGCTTTCCAATGAAGCTATACAGAACGCTAATCCATCTTTCCATGATGTTGAGTTCATCGAAAATGCACTGGAAAATCCCAAACCTGCTCCAAAATGGCTTTTAAGGAGTCTTAAAGAGCATCTTAGACGATTTTATAAAAAATAAAACTAAAGTTATTTTAAAATCTGCCGATAAGATATATGAACATTAACTAGGAGATACCATGTTTAATTTTATTACAAAACTTTTTTCAAGAAAACCAGCAGCTTCTGTTCAGTCATTTGACTCTTTGCCTTCTTCATCTAATAATGGACCACGATTGATTACGTTGCCAGACGGCAGATCATTTGACCAAAATCTAGACAGTGAAAGACTTAGTTCACAAATGGATAGAGTTATTGAAGCAGTTTCTGATGGTCAATACCATGACCTAAACTCTTTGGTAGCTAAGTGCGGTGGAACAACTGCTAGTATTTCTGCCAGATTACGTGATCTTAGAAAGCCTAAGTTTGGTGGACACACTGTAACGTCTACTAGAGTAGGAGATCCTAGGTCTGGTAAGTGGGTGTACAAAGTTACTTTTAAAAATAGTTAGGTAAGTATGAAGTTTATTATAGAAGCGTTAAAACATGTAGCTTTTTGCGTAGTCGGTTGCTCAATTTATCACGTAGCCGACTACTTCTTTGGTATAACACGCTTTGTATTTAAAGTGCTTGGATTGGGGTTTTAAAATGGACTGCTCACTAGTCGTAAATACCATTAATTGTTTAGACAAAATAACTTGGGGAGGTCTTGTTGGTGTGATTCTCACCCTGTCGTTAATAACTCCTTTTGTTTGGTTTTTATTTTTTGAGCATACAGATGATTGAACCATCTATCATAACCGCTATAACACCAGACAAAACAGCTTTAAGTAGAGCTAAAAGTTTTGTAGGTGAAATGATAAATAATGACTTATTAAGTCGAATGTGGGAATTTAAACAACAAATAGATGCAGCTATAAAAGAACGTAGATACGACCGCATGTTAACAGACGCCAATAATTTTGAAGATAAGTATGATTTATTGATGGCTCAGGAGTACATTAGCTTGCTTATTTTAAAAGCCATTAAATCAGGATGTTCAATCAACAAACGGAGAATAAAATGAGTCCAGAAAACATCAAAGAAATTGAAAGAATCCAAGAGCAAACCAGAAACGAAAAAGTAGTAGAAACTATTAAGCTTAGTATCGAAAGAAATGGTCAAACATTCTCTTCTGAGTTTCAAGTAACAGATGCTTTTTTGAAAAACACTGGAGGCTTAACTAAAGGTTTGATTAAGTTATCAAAACAAAAAGTTGAAAATCTTGTCTTTCAAGCAACAAAATAGCTAAAGTTATTTTAAAATGTTCCAATAAGAAATATATCGTAGACCCGATGGCTTTGCGATAATAAGTTAAACTTGGAGAGGCGCACTTAGTATAGTTGATCCTGCTTAGCAGAGTATAGAAAAGTCTCGTGTACAGAGTCGTAGGTAGTAGCGAACCTGCCTCCAAGATTTTTAAGAGGATAAAGTGAACACTTCAATTTTATGGATAGGTGTTGTATCAGGTTGCTTTGGCGTAGTAGATCACTACAAAGATGGCGAAAAACACAACTATTATGTGATTAGTAAAGACGAACGTACTCATATAGCAATGACTTTAGATAAAGAATTGAAAGAAGATAAAATATGTACGCATATAGCAGTAGAGTGTCATAGAGTAAATACCAATCTCGGTATGGAAGATTTTTGCATGAGAAGGAAAGATAAATGAAGATTTTAATGATTATGTTGACTTTGCTAATGGGATGCCAAACAACCAAGCCAGCACCTGTTTTGACGCTAGAAGACGGATACGCTCCTAAATTTAGCCCAAACGACTGTGCTCTTCTTAGTATGGAATTTATCAAAAGAAACAATCTTAGATCAGACCGCACACCAGTTAAGATTCTATACGTATCTTTTAAATACGCCAAATACGTAGTTTTGATTGACCATCCTAAAGTAGAAGGAATTGGTGCTCCTGTACTGTCTATTAAGAAATTTGACGATAATTGGGAAAAGTGTCCTAAAGGTTTTGTGAAATAAACCGATAAGAAATCTAGGAGGTTTTATGGAATGGACAAACCGACCTTTAATTGAGTGCGACCTTCTCGTACCAAGAACTAATAACGGAGAGTAAATGAGAATAGTTTGCATTTCAGATACTCACAACTACCTCAAAGAGATTAAAATCCCAGAAGGTGATATATTATTGCATTCTGGAGATGCTACTTTTTACGGCTACGGACACGAAGTAAAGCCATTTGGCGAATGGATTAGATCGCATCCTCATATGTATAAAGTGTTTGTAGCAGGGAATCACGACAGATCTTTTGAAGATCAACCTAAGAAAGCAGCTGAATGGCTCGGTGATGGCATAATCTATTTGCAAGATCAAGCTGTGGAGCTTGAGATTAATGGAGATAAAGTTAAGATATACGGTGCTCCTTGGCAACCTTGGTTCTTTGATTGGGCATTTAATATAAGACCAGAAACAGGTGGGCTTAAGGCTAAGTGGGATTTAATACCTAAAGATGCTGACGTATTAGTTACTCACGGACCTCCTTATAAATTACGTGACGTTAACCGAGAAGGTGAGCATTGTGGCGATAGAGATCTAAGACAAGCAATACAGCGTGTACGTCCAAAACTGCATGTTTGTGGTCATATTCATGAAGGATATGGGGTAAGCAGGTTTGGAGATACTTTGATAGCAAACGCTTCAATATGTAATAGGAAATACAAACCAGTTAATAAACCACTGGTTTTTGATTTTATAAACGGTAAGATGATTGAGGTTAAATAATGGAATTTACTATAGCATATTTGATGTTAGGATTTTGGATATGGTTTACAGCAGCATCTGTACGTAGCCATAAATTCACTAAAGAGAATATTAAAAGGAATTGGGGTCCTTGGTTGCTTGGCATATTTATTTGCATGTTAATTTGGCCAGTGTTTCCTTTTTATATTTGGTTTTATGTGAAAAGAGAAAGGGAAGGGCTATGATTGATGTGCATGTTTTGGAGGATAAATAATGAATCAGCAAGAATTAAAAAACATTTTAGAATTGCATCGTAAATGGGTGCTTGGCGAAAGTGATGGGGTTCGTGCCGATTTGAGTCGTGCCGATTTGAGTCGTGCCGATTTGAGTCGTGCTAATTTGGGTGAGGCCGATTTGAGTGGTGCCAATTTGAGTCGTGCCGATTTGAGTGATGCCAATTTGAGTTATGCCAATTTGAGTCGTGCTAATTTGAGTCGTGCCAATTTGAGTGATGCCAATTTGAGTGATGCCAATTTGCGTTATGCCGATTTGCGTTATGCCGATTTGAGTGATGCCAATTTGAGTTATGCCAATTTGAGTGATGCCAATTTGCGTTATGCCGATTTGCGTTATGCCGATTTGAGTGATGCCAATTTGAGTTATGCCGATTTGAGTGGTGCCGATTTGGGTGAAATTAAAAAAGAATACATAGAAGTATTAGCCGCTGCAAAATCCGAAGTTGTTGGGTTATACAAAGCAATCTTAGAAGGAAATATTGACGGTACTAAATATGAAGGTGAATGTGCTTGTTTAAAAGGGACTATTGCGAATATCAAACACGAGCCATACATGAATTTATCGGGAGTTTTGAAGGCAGATAGTGCTTCAATTTCTGAAAAATGGTTCTTAGCTATCAAAGAAGGTGACACGCCAAGAAATAACCCAGTTTCTAAAATTACTGCCGAATGGACTGAGGAATTTTTAAAGGAAAATGGGTTTGAGATCCCAACTATGAAAGTTGTTTGGAGTGATGAAAATGACTGACGACAAACTTAACTTGTGTATATTAAAGAGAAATACTTAAGGAGGCTAAAATGAAAATAAACCTGTACCCTTCTTTAAGTATCTGGAATTACTACAATAGAGATATAACTACTCTTGAGGTAGTTTCAGCAATAGCGGATAAAATGGCTGGATACTACATATCTTATTCTGCCACGGAGCTATTGAAAGATCTAAAACTTCTTACAAAAAAGGGAAGACCAAATAAGGAGGCGAAAGAAATCGTGAGCGCTTATTTACATGAAAAATTTCACAATGACGCAGACGCTGTGTCGATAATTAACCCAGAGTCTACTGGATTGGGAGATATATGCCCGGGGCCTTTATGGCTTTCAGCTGGAGCTAGTGGGTATTTAATGAGACATGTCTGCGACTCCTTTGAGAGAGGAAAGACTAATAATGGAGATGATTAATACCATATTTACAGTTTATTATATATTATTATTGATTTTGACAATGGTCATTCTTTATTTGAATAATTTTACAAATTCTCTTCAAAAAGAGGCTAAATTTTTTGTTAATATATGGGCTATTATTATGACATTAAATTGTTCACTTATTTTGTATATCCTGTGGATGGTTATATGATCCTAATAATTAATACCATGTTCACAATAGCCGTATCAACTCTGCTCTTTTTGTGCCTAATAGTCCTTTATATGAATAATTTCAAGGGTATACCGGGCGAATCGAGAGCGTATTTGAATATAAAAATGGTTTTCATACTGCCTCTATGCGTGGCTATTCTATACAGCTTATGGATGGTCAGATAAAAATAACCCTAAAGTTTTCCACATAATTGCCGATTAGTAGTTATGACCGAAGGAGGTGATTATGAAAGTTTTTGGAAATGAAGTAGTAAGACTTGTAACCCATAAAGATCACGACATTTTAATAACAAATGACGGCATCTGGGTCACTGGGCCAAGCGTAGCCGATCTACCTCCCCAGTTTGCGGAGTCTGTGCTTGATGCCAGAGAGCTGATAAACTTTCTTTTAGAAAAACCAAAAAGGCGATCTAATGAAGTTTGAAGACTTAAACAGCAGAATAGACCTTTCCGGTGATGAGGAGTATTACCCTTTGTGGTCCACAGACATTGGCCCAGTTTCTCTCTTTGTGTGGAGAAAACCGGAGCTTAAGTTAGAAACCCTTGAAACTTACCCATATCAGCTTGACGGGTCTATGCCTATGATATTTGCTCAGGCCGCATGGTTTGAGCTGATATTTGAGTGGCCATGGTTGTATAAAATAATTTATAAGAGAAAATACGGATACTTACCAGATTTCTTCAGAAAAGATTAAAGGAGTTGATATGAAAAACAAACTAGACGGACTGGTTATGGCCATGAGTGTTCTCAAGATTGAGGCCGATAAACTAGGTATCAAAGTTGAAAAAATACTTGTCGATAAGACACTGCCTATAAAATATGAATTATCAACAGGCAAGGATTATAATGAAGAGCCTAGAGTGCCCTGTGATCCATTTTCTACCCTTATTGTGGGACAGGTAAAGATAATAGGCAGGGACAATGAAAAACTCAGAATGCACCCAGAATGGCCTGCTGGGGAAAAATACTCCCTAAAACAGCTAAAGTTAATTGCAGAAATTGCCGAAAAAATAGTTGGCAGTGCCGTTTCGGATAATGAAAACTTTGACGAAGTGCCTGCCTATTTGATAGTAGAACTAGAGGACGCATTGAGGCAAAGTAGTGGAATTTAAACCTTTTAAAAAAATAAGTAAATTATCCGATTTACAAATGACCATCACTCAAAAAGTGCATGGAACAAATGCTCATATTATGGTTTTTGAATATACCTCCACCAATGGAGAGAGTCATGAGCCTAGACTGGGCATCAAGGCGGCATCTAGAAACAGGTGGCTTTATCCAGAAGACGACAATTATGGCTTTGCTAAATGGGTGGAAGACAACAAAGATGAACTAATTGAAAAGCTAGGTCTCGGCAGGCACGATGGAGAATGGGCTGGTTCAGGAATCAACTCAGGTGAAGGTTTTTTAAATGGTGAAAAAGTCTTTGTTTTATTTGATTGGTGGAGATACCAAAACGTAGAATTACCCAAAGGTTGCGTACTTGTGCCAGTGCTTTATCATGGTTCAGTGGATATGCAACAAGTGAAATATTGCATGGACGACCTTCTCCATAACGGCTCTAAGCTTGTACTGGGTTTTGATAGGCCAGAGGGCGTGGTTGTTCAAATAGCAGGAGTAAGATACAAGAAAACATTCAAAGCAGAAGAGTCAAGCTGGTCTGGGAAAGACCCAAACAAGGTTAAGATTAAAAAAGGCTATATAGATTATAGTCATTTATGTCAACCATTAAGACTTGAAAAGCTTTTATCTAAAGATGAAAGATATACCAAAGATTACCCAAAAACTCTTGCATTGATAGTTAAAGATTACATACAGGATTTAATAGACGAAGGGCAAATAGCTGGTGACGACGATCAAATAAAAGCCATTAGGAAATATGCTTCTGGCCAGATATTTAAATTTATCAAAACTTTAATTGAGGAATAAAATGTCATTATCTCCTGAAAAAATTAGAAAACTTGAGGTCAAAATAGGCGAATTAACTTTTGGCTATATCGTTTACGAGAGACAAAACTGGAACGACGATATAAGGTACTGGTATACTCCTGAAAACATTAGAGGAATGAGGGAGGTTCCCGAATATATTAGTGATCTTTATGATTTTATGGAGTTTTTTAATAAAATAAAAGAGGAAGTTGATGTCCATATTTTGGCCGACAAAGAAGGTTATGAAGTTACTATAGGAAAACAGGAAGCCACAATGGCTCTTCACCCAGATATGGGAATTGCTGTAGCGTTAGCTTACCTTAGAATGAAAGGCGAAGATGTATGAAGTGGTCTAAAACAGTAACAAATTCAATAACATTAGAAGTTATCGAAAATAAACCTTCAAAAGGTAATCATTGGCTTATACCTGTTTGGGGAGCAGAATCAGAAATGAACCCTGAAGAAATCAATAGTATAGGCAGGTATTGGAATAAAGAAGGCAGTGTTTGCGTTAAAATAGACACAATGTATAAAGTATATAGGAACAATGAAGAAATCAGAACATTTATAAAAAAAGATAACGCTATTAAATATGCACAAAGTATTTTAGATTGCTATGAGGAATGACCATGAAAGCAAAAGAATTGATGGAAAAAGCAGAAGGTTTATCAGTAGATTCTTACGTTAGATTTGACGTAGATATTTTAGATGACTTCCCTGAGTCAGGCTATTACACGGCTTTTGTTTGGAGTCAATGTGGCGTAGCTAGAACAGCTGAAAAAGCAGTAGCTTTTGCATTAGCTAATCTAAGTGAAGCAATTAAGAAAGGAGAGGAAGAGTTATGACAAAAGATGAAAAGTATTTTTACAATGAAATGCTAAAATGGCTTAATGAAACAACCCGAACAAACGAAGAGATAGCCGAAGAGCTTTTGATATTGGTTAAAATTGCATGTAAAAATACGCTTTACTCAGTAGCTGCAAAGATAAGTAATATGGAGGTAAGCGACCTTTGAACAGAGAAATGTACGACAATAAACACGTAGATTTAGATTTTGATATTTATAGTTTAAAATTAAATGAATCTGTTATGTTAAGTGGAATAGATGCCGGATTAGGCACTCATGTTCAAAGAGTTCCGGGCGGATGGATATACTCTAAATTCCATTTTAGCTATGGAGTGTCTTCTAGTGTATTTGTACCATTCAATAAGAGCTTACAGGAGCTAAACATACGCCAGACGGACGAAGAAGATGCAACTGGAGCATTTGATCTTGGAGAGCATATGAAGAAATTTAAAGTAAAAGAAACGTTTAAAGTAACTAGGTGGACCATTGTTCAAGCCGGTTCAATGAAAATGGCAGAAGAAAGAATAGAAGACGGTCAAGGAGAAGCCGGAGCAGAACTTGACGAAGAATGGGTCTATACTGACTGGGACACCTTGGAGGAAGCATGAAGAGTAATGATAAATACCAGTATATACCATTAGGTTTGGTTATGGGAGAGCCTGACGAAGAAGGTAGTTATTATTTATTGAAAGACAGATGGTGGGCTGTGAAAGAAGATCACATCGTCTTTTGCTACTATACTAACCCTCAGTGCAATAAAATAAGATCAATAGCTGAGCGAATGAATGGTGAAGTAAAATTTATAAATAAGGTGTTTATTCCATTAGATTATGATGGAGTATATGATATTAAAGATCTGATGGCGTAAATATTACATGATATATCACATTGAAACTATCGTTTTATCTATTATATCATATAAAAGTATACAGTACACAGTATATTGTAAAGGTTAACTATAGTTGAATAAAACGTCAATTAACCCATATATGGTATAATTAAATTGAGTTTGATCGGCTAATTATCCCTTATAAGTTGTCACAAATAATACATACTTTTTGTGACAAATACCTAAAATAAAATAATTTAATAATTACCGCACATTACATGTTTTTTAAATTATTTGCTAAAGTAATGCTATAATAAACCGAGAAGAGTATTACACAGCCTACCGTTGCATTACTGGCTAGAGCTGAAAGTAAAACGGTCACTGCTTCAGCCAACTTGAAAGGAATAATATGTCAAAGTTCACATTTAAAAATAGACCGATAAGTTATGAATTAGACGGAATTAAGTTAGACGATGCACATGACTTTGCAGACGCTTTTGTTAGATCAGCTCAGTACGAAGATACTTTGGTAGACTTGAATGACGACGAATTAGATGAACTTAATGAAGACAGCAATCTAATCTATGAAATGGTACAAGACTTTATTTATTAGGAGGTAACATGGTTTTCATAACTTCAAAGTCCTATTATATTAACGTACTTAATAATGTTAAACATATTAGAGATATATTAAAATATTTGATAGAAGATTGTGACTTCATCTGGGGGTCTTCAAGGCGGGGTTCTGTAGATGAATTTGGCACACTCGCTCCTTTTTTAATTTTAAGTTATAATGATGATACCAGCCAGTGGTATATAGAAGAAAAATTCTCCACGTCTTGGACGGAAAAGAGAGACAGATTAGCTTGGGATCATCTTCACGGCAAGTTATGGGTAGATCTGCTGGCTCCGACTGAGCCGTTACTTAAAGAGTCTATTTACGGTTATGATGATGTTGGAATGATTACCTCTATTTCAACTAAAGTTAAAGAAAAGACTGAACACGAAAGAATGATGGAATTTTTTGCAACACCAGTACATGAATGGGTCAAGAGAGGCGATAGGTGAAAACCTTTGATAAATTAGTTAATGACTGGGTTAGATCAGGTCAATCTGAACGCCTTGGGCAATATTTCTGCAATAACTATATTAACCATGCTTGGCCTGAGCTGTATTACTTAAATGATTTTGAAGAGTGTAAGACAATCATTTGCGCTTGGCTTAATATAACAATGAATATAGATACATTACCGGAGAAAATAAGTGAAACTAAATAAGGCACAATCAAAGAGATGGCGTAAGTGGATTAAAGCACTTAAATCAGGTGAATACGTTCAGACAAATGGCCTTCTACATAGCCCAGAAGGTGGAATGTGTTGTTTAGGAGTTGCCTGTGACTTGTTTTTAGATGATGATTGGGTACTTACTAACGATTATGACTCAGAAAGATATGGGTTAGGGACAATTGGGAAGTTGAGGTATACGCTCGAATCATCTGGCGCTCCTAGAGAGTTGCAAAAAATGATGGGGTTTACTGGATACTCTGGCTTTGAAGTACGTGTTGATTCAAATATATGTTATACGAACTATAAAGCCATTGCTAGCATTAATGACGATTATTTTGATAAAAACAAGAAAGATTACTCTAACGTATTACCTTATATTATTGAATATTATAATGAACACAAGCATCCTGACGAACCAATGGTGAAAAAGTGAAAGCTAAAGAAGATTGTAAATGGTGTATGTCTACGCAAGATATTGAAAGAGAAATTCACGATGCTATGCCATTAGAGTTTAAACACAGATGCTCTGCTTGCCATGAGGTTTGGCACGAAGAAGTTGAGTCAATGCTGCCTTCATACGCTGTTACAGTAGACGCTATGATAAACGGTAAAGACTCTACAAAACTAAAGGAAATGGGTTATACTGATATTGAAATATCCAGATTAGTTGCCCAAGTGCTTATTCTAAAATACATTGAAATAGCAGATTATAAATACGTATTAACTGACAAGGGTAGAGATTTATTAGAGAGGGAATTATGAGCTATGGCGGATATGAAAAAAAGTGAAGGCGTTACCGTTAGATGCAATATCTAAAATAGACTTTTATTACGATAGCCGTGGTTCTATAGAATATAAAGTCGAAAAACAGATTGCTATAGCAAATAATAAATTAAATGAATTAAAGTTAAAGTTATTGAAATAAATTCCGATAAGAGCTTAGGAAGACATATGAACAAAAGACAATTAAAAAATTTAGCCAAACTAACTGACTTTATTGAACAAAACATTAAAGATAAGCAATTTGATATGGAAACATACAGAAAAAATAATGAAAATGAAGTTGTTAAGTTTAAAGGATTAAATGACTGCGGCACTATTGGTTGTGCATTGGGCTGGGCTCCATTTGCTCTGTCAATTATATGGGTAGAATATAACTCGGACGCTTTTTCTTTTAATGATTTATCTGATAAGAAGTTTGGCGTGACTATGGGCGATGAAGAATGGGTTTATTTGTTTTCTTCATTGTGGGCAGGCAAACATAAAAATCAACGTAAAGCGTTTATCAATAGAGCTAGAGCATTAATTGAAGCCGAAGGCGATATGGATAGAGTTAATGTTCAAATGAAAGATTTTAAAGATATAATGGGATAAAGTTATAATGGATAAATGTGATTTTTGCGAAAATAAGGCAATTAACTATACATTTCAACATGCGGCAGTTTATTGTAGAAGAAATGATTGTGTAGAAAAAGCTAAACATATGGAGGAAAGACTTATGGAGGAAACAGATAAAGCTATGGCTATATTCTACAGAGAAGAGGAGAGAATGATGAACTGGAGGGGTTTTGACGACGAAATAGATTATAAACCAGAAGAATCAACAACTTGGAAGAATATGGACGGAAGTTCCATAACTATGAAAGCGGCTTGGAGTGATGAAAATGACTGACGACAAACTTGACGAGCTTGAGGCGAAGGCTAGTAAATGTATCCATAAAAAATGGGTGGTTGAAAATGCAATAGATATTTCAACGGGCTTGAAATCAATATGGACGTCCTCAGGTAAATATAAAGGTGTTATGATTGCTGACCATATCGCTTTAACACCTGCCGAATACATTGCATACGCAGATCCACAAAAAATCCTCGATCTCATAACCTCCTACCGAAAGCTTAAAGAGCGGAATGAGAAGCTTGAGAGGGTGAGGGAGGCCGCAAAGTTGTGGAGGATAAATAATGATTAGTTTTCATGGGGATTCAAAGATAAAAGAAAAGTATCTAGCTAGAGTAAAGCGCCACAGAGAGGCTGATAATCTAGTTAGGGGTATTGGCTGGGAAAATGGTCGTGGTTGCGCTGTTGGTTGCACTTTAGAAAATTATGACCACAAAGCTTATGAGACTGAATTGGGAGTACCTGAATGGTTAGCGAGAGTTGAGGACACGCTTTTCGAAGGTATGTCGAAAGATGATGCTATGGAATGGCCTGAGAGATTTTTAAAGGCTATTCCTATTGGCGTAGATTTAGAAAAAGTAAAAGCACCGTTTCTGATATTCGTCCTTGAGTCGGCTCTTGAAACTTTTGATCATGCTAAATTTCCAGAGTGTAAGAAAGCCATAGATTCAGTGATTGATTTGTATCGTTCCGGTGAGACAAATTTGGAAAAATACCGTGCTGCTGCTTGTGTTGATAATGATAATGCTGCTGCTCGTGCTGCTGCTTATACTACTCGTGCTGCTCGTGCTGCTGCTTATACTGCTCGTGCTGCTGCTCGTACTGCTGCTTATGCTGCTCGTGCTGCTTGTGTTGATAATGATAATGCTGCTGCTCGTGCTGCTGCTTATGCTGCTTGTGCTGCTTGTGTTGTTGATGATTATAAAAAAAACGCAGATAAGTTGATAGAGATTTTTGATGGTTTGGCGACGAAATAAGTAAATAAAGGATTAATATGTTAAATAAATCATTTATTACACAATTAAAGTTTAGTCAAATAGTGATGGCTACATTTCTAGGTCATAGGCTTACGTCAGTTAGAGAAATGGCAGGTGCTGCTGTAGCATTTGTGTGGCAAGCAGACTCTTTAAAGCTCCACAATTATTTAAAAAAGAAAAGTTTATATAAAGAAGCGGTGTTGTTTGCCGAGCTATGGGCAAACGATAGCGATGATGCACCTGATTGGATAGAAACTTTATAAAAACAAATTTACCAAAGGGTTAACATGAACATTAAAAAACTAACTGAATTACTAGAAAAAACATATCCGAGACCTTGGAGTCATACTCATATATCGCCACACCTAGAGGTGATACATAAGGTTTGGAAAGATGGGACTCATGCGACTATAGGCCATTTAAATGGATCTCAGCTTGACGCTGAAGTAATAGTTGAGGCAGTTAATCATATAGATGATTTCATAGAATTGTATGACATAGCAGAAGATCTATTGTATTCTATTGATTGGAACATTATTAAAGAAGGAACGCTTGATATAGAGGCAGCAGATAGGATGACGATATTGCTTGAGAAAATAAGACTTAGGAAGTAAATCAATGAACTTTAAAGACTTACCTGAAGTAGACTGTGCGGCTCGTTGGTGGGCTGACCATGTAGGTTCTAAGAAACAAAACAATGGCGATGGAATGCAGTCTATCATGGTCTTTATGCTAGGCGAAGTAAAACCCCTCAATGACGAAGAAAAGATTGATTTCGTAAAAGAATTTAAGGCAGGACTACAAGATAAATGGACAATATCAAATGTAAGTTGGAATATAGAAGATCCAATCAGAGGTTCTTATTTTAGAACTATTGGAGTCGATTACCAGCCAGATCACATATTAACTAGAGCATTAAATTCAATAGGTCACCAAGTACAAATAAGATCATTTCCGATGAAAACAGTGATGTGGATAAATCCGGGGTCAGTTGAGGTCGCTTTAGGTTATAAAGCAAAGCCTGTTGAAATCTTTAATAAGGAATAACCTTGGCAGCATATATAGGCTTCATTCTACTATCACTTTGCTCAGTGTATTTGGCCTTTTCTGCCGTATACAATAAGAAAGACACAACTAACCCAGTATTTCTAGGAATGTGGACATCTGGGACAATATTAATGATGATTGGCTACTGGACAGACAAGTTTTTAGTAGCACAATATGCCTTAAATCTCGCCTGCTTATCTATTATTTGGATAATTAAATACAAATACCGCTAAAGTTTTTTCAGAAATAGCCGATAAGTAAGTATAAGCAAAAGGAGAACAATATGTTTACACTAAAAGAATGGCTAATCTTCCTTGTTCAAGATATTTTAACTTTCTCTGTAATAGTTGCCATTGCGTTTGTACCTTGGATTTTACTATTTTATTTTGGGATTATTTAACTAAAGTTTTTTTCAGAAATAGCCGATAAGAAGTTATAACAGCAATTGAGGTATAATATGAGAGTTTTATTTAAAAAAGATAATTACAGAATTGTTGAGTTTAGAGATGACCATTTTAATATGGAAGACCTTAAAGGTGATTGTTATAACCCAGAAGTGAACTATGATATTGCTCCAGAAACATTAAAAAGCCAAGAGCAAGACTTTGAAAACAAAGTATATGGTGAAGGTGTTTATGGTTACGAGTTGCAGGAATGGAATCCAGAAGTAGATGCTGGATGGGAGCATATTGATAGCTGCTGGGGGTTTGTAGGTGCTTACGAAGAATCTGGCGACAATAATCATTATATTGTAGAATATCTTAAATCACAAATTGGGTAAATAATGTATATAATTATGTTCCAAGGTAGAACAGAGCAGTTTGATGACAGAAAAGACTCTGATACCTTAGTTGCTCACTTGAAAGAAGCTAATGTGCCATACGAATATGCTATAGCACATGGTAAAGCAAAGCCTAAAATGCATACTTGTTTAAGTTGCGGATTAAAACATTATACTAATAGAGCAGCATTAGAGTGTTGTCAATAAAGGAGAGATCATGAAGCTAATTGAAGTATTTGAAGTGTCAAGCATTACAGGCGAGCAAATAGAACAATTCAAAGCCGACTTTGATTTTTATTTAGGTAAAGAAAGAATTGTTAAAACAATGGTTAATAATAAAATAAGCGATATGACGAAAGAAGCTAATATATTAGTTGCTGAATACGACAATGGAGAAAAACTGGTATTAGCTGAAACAAACTTTAACTTTGGTTTTTGTGATTGTTGTACAGACGACATTGACGGAAATTTAATTAAACTCACTTCTTATAAGTTCCAACCATAATTCCTATCCAAATTAACCCCTACTTCCATCCACTTAGCTACCTGCAAAGGTAGCTTTTCTTTATGGTTGACGCAGCTTCTTTCTTTGGGCATTAGTTGCTCTAGCGTTTATCTTAGAGTGAATAGATATAGACGGTTGAGCAACTCCAGACTCGTCAAACTTAGCTCCTTGATCGAATCTATCAATTGCTTCTTTTTTAGTTAGTTTCATCTTTACTCCTAGCTAGGCATCTTTCACAAGGACCAAAGAGATGACAGTCCATTGCTTCAGTTGCTTCTTTATTTAACATTTCGTCTATATCTAATTCTTTTTCTTTCATTTCATCAATTAATACAGAACCAATGTCGTATAATTTACGCAACTCAGAAGGTTTAAATCTAGACTCCCCATAAGCATTATGCTTATAAGGTTTACATAAAGGGCAACCACAGGCATAATGGTTTTTATCCAAGCGACCTTTTTGTTCAACATTACGACCGATAAATTGCTTAGATCTTTTAGCAATCTTTTTCTCTCTTTGTTTTCGCCTAAACGCTTTAGTCCTCATTAAACTCCCCAAACTATTATCTTATCAGAAGCAGGTGGATTATCTGTATTGTCTGAGCCGCCTTGGTTACCTAAGCCAACATCACTGGGATAAACTATTATAATCTCTAGGTTAATTCCTAGTGCTGTAATAGATTCAATAACTTCTTCAGCAAATACACGACCTTCCGCTACCCCAGTAACATAAAATGGATAATCTTTTCCATCTGAAGCAGGCTCATAAGCAAACCTGCTACTCATTAAAGTTAAATCAGCTCCTATTTCATGGTCAAATCTAAAGCGGTTAGAAGGATCTAATAGCAAAGTAGAACGTGGATTGTCAACTATAACACTAACTGTACCCACACCAACCTGAGAAGCTACTTGAGGAGCTACTGCTATAGCAACCATTGTAGTAGCATTTGGTACATTATTAACTTCATATACTCCATCAAATACGCTAGTGCCAGCTACTGTAACAAATGAATTAGGTATTGCTCCATGTGGGCTATTAGTTGTAATAGTTAAAACTAATGCATTTTGTGAAATGCTCGTTATATTTACAACATTTGGCGCATTTTGAGCCTGAACACCAATATATCTCACTGGACCTTCTTGAGTGTCTTTATTTAAATCAAATAATAGCTCACCCGGCTTATTAGGTAATATGCCGTCTACTTCAAGTGTTGTCAAGGTAGAGCCAGCAAATACTTTAGAGCGGCTAGTTACAAACTCTGATCGAATAGCATAGGGAGCTTCTGTGTCAACAACATATGGGCTAGGGAATGTAGTTAAATCTTCTGGGACAAGAGCTACTTCAATATCTACGATTTTAAGAGTTTTAGAAATACCGCTCGAATCTACTGTTACAGGAAGTCCATGTGGCTCTTTGCATATAACAGTTGTACGGAATTGCTCTCTTTTAACATAGTCTATTTCAATCTCATTGGCATCCCAAGTTAACACTCCACCTGTGCCATTATTATCGTAGCCAAATTGTTTATAGCGAATGGCTCTATCAGATATTACTTCAACAGCTGAGCTTAAATCAGTTTCAGAACCGTATACTCCATTTAAGTTAGTTTTTGAATATAATAGATGAAGGTGAGATGCACCTACTAATCCCCTAGAGACAATTGAAGTAGTAGCTGGCATATATATTCTAAGCAAAGCATCTGCTGGCTCCCATGCTAGGGCATATCTGATTTGGCGATTGGGCAACGCTTTGACTGGCTTCATGAACATTAGATCATTGAAGGATGCTTGGATGACTGTATAAGAATAGAAAGTGTCTGGTGGAACGTTGGCTGGAGGCGCTGTGCCTGCTTGTGTTGAGCGAATACCTGCGAAGGCATCATTCTCTATTTCAAACCAACCAGCGTCCAGATCTGGTCCTGCAAGCGGTGGACGAACGTTTTTGACAACAAAAGTCCCATCCAACTCAAAGTCCTTAAAATTTTGTCCATAGATCATTACTCGATCATCGGGGTATATAAGGCTTAATGCTGGCTTGGAATTGCCTACCCATCTAAAGCGCAGTGTGCTTCCGACAGTTCTTGTTATTTCCCATGCTGTGTCATTAACATCCAGCTCGGTGCCTCTAACATTAGGGAATCTTAAAACTGTATTAGCTTCTCCTCCTAGAACAGTTACAGTTGAGTACGGTCCTTTAGCTCCACCAAATAGCTTAATATAGATTTCATTAGTTGCTAAGTCGTTGAATATTTTAGCAAATGAGTTTAATTTCTGAGTTCTTACAAATCTAGTGAATACAGCTGCTACTTCAGAGGCTTTTGCTTGATTGATGTTTATAAAGTCTGTTGAGTTGAATGTTAATACTCTTTCTATACCGTCTTCTAAAGCAAATATGAAATCCATACCGTCTTCTAGGTTATACGGTTCTGCTACTGTATTTGAGATATTTGCTCTTACAGTTTCTTCTCCATAAAACGTTTCTAATATAACATGGATTACTTCAGTTATTTGCTTAGCTGCTGTAATCTTAATACCCATTTTTCTGAATGATATATCAGACATACCTAATTCAGGCGGTCTTGTAATAAATAAGTCAGCTAGTCTTTTATCTAAGTATATTGAAGAACTTGTAGATATAGTTAATTGGTCAGTTACTTGATAGTTTATCTAATCTTCCTTGCTCATCTGCTAATGTTTGTATCATTGCTTCTGAGTTAGGTCCTTGGATGAATTCTGCTATAAACTGCCTAAAGTGTTCGTATTTGTCCATTACTTTGCTTTCTTATCGATAATAGATTTGAAATCTATAGTTGGATCTATCTTATTTAAATTAATGCATTTAGAACATTTGTCGTATTCCCAAGCTGAGTTTTTAGTAGCATATACATTATGTCTGGTTTCGTACCATTCTGTTTTACAGTTCTTACATCTACATAATACTTCAATCGAGTCTAGTACCTGAATTGGTTCGTTAAAACCCATTGGTTTTTCATATGATGCTTGGAGATCTAACAGATAAGATTTATATTCATTTAAATTATCGACTTTAGTTTTTGCTTTCTTTTGTGTATAAGATTTATCTGCTTTATCAATTAGTTTATAAACATACTTAATTAGTCTGTTAAACATATTACTCCCAATCAACTATTAATTCAGCCATTGTTGAGCCAATGGTTTCTGTGACAGTTAATCCTTCGTTTTGCAGTAAACAACGTATATTGGTTACTTCTATCTGAAATTGTTCAATTGTAGATTTTGGCATGTTTACGTAAAGCCAGCCAATATCATTTCTTGCAATCAATCCCCTTGATGCTTGAGCATTTAATATACCAATCTCTCCTGCTAATGTAGCAAAACCG
>Ga0209498_1000762_pt1 | contig 19938 bp, 15 predicted proteins | sample WalLakDeSediment_FD_184131 | JGI IMG/M metagenome (GOLD analysis project Ga0209498, IMG submission 184131) | Lake sediment microbial communities from Walker lake, Nevada to study Microbial Dark Matter (Phase II) - Walker Lake 11/02/13 Deep... | ecosystem: Environmental > Aquatic > Freshwater >... | reverse complement strand
TTTCCACACAAAAATATAACATTTTAAACAAGTTTCAACCAGTTTATATCAATTAATTTTATTTTTAAATTACTGAAAAACAGTTAAATAAACTTATAGCGCACTTTCTAATCTGTTGTAAGAACAGTATAGGTGAGTCCCTCCGGAGTCACCCAAAAAATTTAAAGCCGCTGTAAACGAATGGTTTATGGCGGTTTTTTTACTCAACACCCCTCGACTCCGCTCAGGGTGACGATATTGCGGAGTAATTAACAAACCCAATTTGAGAAACGGGCTTAGCCATTCATAATCTACAAACTTTTTACTGCTTAATTAGTTTGTAAACGTACCCTTCAATTTTTATCAGATACAATCCTTTGGCGTAATTGCTTAAGTCAATATCGGTTTGTGTTTGGTTTAAAATGCCCTGAGCTATTACTTTACCGATATTATCTGTTATGCTATAGTTTTTGCCCAATTGCGCTGTAACTATGGTAAACCTGCCTGTGCTGGGGTTGGGGTATACCCTTATGCTGCTGGCTGTGGGTTCATTTATACCTACAGTGTTTACTGCTGTACAAGTTGAGGTGGCAGTGCATCCATCACTGGTAATTTCAACTGCGTAATTGCCATTTGCCGCAGGGGTGAATGTTTGGTTGGTTTCTCCATCTATTGGTGCATTCCCATTATCGCAATCCAGCCATTGGTAAGTGGCTCCGGCTTCATCTGCAGTAAGGGTGATGCCTGTTACGGTTACTGTGTTTGCGGGGGTAGTATTGATGGTTATATCAAAACTGTTTTCATCTGTACATTCCCCATCTTCTATATATACATACAGGGTTTGGGAGCTTGTAATCGTCTCCCCTGTGCTTAGCATGGTGCCTCCGCCGTTGGTTTCGGTATAGTAGTTACCTACGGTTAAACCAGGCAGGGTATAACTATCGCAGGCACTTACATTATCTGGGGCGTCGGCCATGGGGCAAATATCATATTTAAAGATGGTTCCCAGGTCATTTGCACCGCCATTTCGTGTCATTCCATAAAGAAAGGTGCCCTCAAGAATAAGGGAGCCAAAAGGAGAACCTCCGATTGTTGCGCCTGCAGTTTGATCAAAGTCGAACAGTTTTATGTATCCTGTTCCGTCAGGGAGTATCTTAAAAATGGTTCCTGACGCGTTATCACCGCCATCCGTTGTCATCCCATAAAGAAAAGTGCCGTCAGAAATAAGGAAGCCAGAAGGATACCTTCCGTTTGTTATGTAATCAAAATCCAACAGTTTTGTGTATCCTGTTCCATCGGGCATTATTTTAAAGACGGTTCCCATGCTGTTTGCCCCGCCTTCCGATGTCATCCCATAAAGAAAAGTGCCATCAGAAATAAGGGAGCCTGAAGGCCTTACACCGTTTGAGCCATCAAAGTCCAACAGTTTTGTATATCCAGTTCCATCGGGAAGTATTTTAAAGACGGTTCCCAGGTTGTTTGCACCGCCAAGTCTTGTCATACCATAAAGAAAGGTGCCATCAGAGATAAGGTCGCCATTAGGCTGCCTCCCATTCGTTGCGCCTGCAAAATCCAATAGATTTGTATAATCTGTTCCATCATGCCTGATTTTAAAGATGGTTCCCATGCCGTTCGCCCCGCCTTGATGTGTCATACCATAGAGAAAGGTACCGACAGAAATAAGAGAGCCTTGAGGATAACTGCCGAAAGTTGCACTTTCAAAGTCCAGCAGTTTTGCAAAACCAGTCCCATCAGGTAGTATTTTAAATAAGGTTCCCTGGTTGTTTGCACCGCCTCCCACTGTCATCCCATATAGAAAGGAACCGTCAGAAACAAGAGAACCATAAGGTAATCTTCCGGTTTCAAAGCCATCAAAGTCCAAAAGTTTTGTATATCCTGTTCCATCAGGTAGTATTTTAAAGACGGTCCCCATGCCATTTGAACCACCTTGATAGCCGTTTGCGCCGCCATCATATGTCATGCCATATAGAAAGGTACCGTCAGAAATAAGGGAGCCATGGGGACTACTTCCGTTTGTTATGCCTTCAAAGTCCAACAGTTTTGTGTGTTGCGCGTGTGCACTGCCTGCTGCAGCAAAGCATAGGATTAAAAGGATGTGGGTTGTTTTTTTCATTTTAAAGTCAATTTATTGCAACATATTCGACTTATCGGCCTGGCCCGGGTCTTGCTCCCAAACCAACTAAACGCTATTAAAACAAGCTTAAATTTTGAAAAGGCTAAGCTAAGGAATATTTTAAAATGTTGAACGAATAAATAGGTTAACCAGGGGGAATTTAGGTTGGTGGGCAGGTGTAGAGGCAGGTTTCGAACAGGACCTGCAAAACCAGGACCCGCTCCCTACCATCTCCCTTTCATCTCCCATCCAACTCCCTTAACACAAGAGCGAGGTACGAGAATGGTACGAGGAGGGTTGAGGCCGTGTAGGGACAGGTCGAGACCTGTCCCTACATTGCGGCCTGTCCAAAACAAAAGCCCAGGTCCTTTTTTGGTCCTGCATTTTTGTGGTGGGGTTTTGGTGGGGTTGGAGGTGGTATGGAGGGCCCCTCGACTCCGTTCCCGCTTTCAGCGGGACTCCCGCTCGGAGACAATCTCGTTCGCTAAAAAAACGAACCCTTGTTTTTTGTAAACATTTCATTGCCGGTCAGATCGACGACCAATGGCGGCATTAATTAAAGTTCATTTATTTGCATTTAATACATTTCCGACTTAAATTTGTTTGTCTTGTTCATCTTTTTAAGACTGAATAAACAACCTGATTTTTTGGCCCTTGTAATGAACTCAGAAAGGAGGAGACCTGAATGAAAGCTTGCATGGTCTGATAAGCCTGCAAAGCCAAATAATCTGGGGCTGACTGATGATCCCGCTTGACAATTGTGACAAGAAATGGTTCAAATAGTGGAAGCCGAAAAACTTAAGAGTAGGCAACATCAAAAACCTTAAGTCATGAAAAGAATGATCGTCCTGGTGTTGATTCTCGGATTACTCCCCATTACAAATGGATTTGCTCAGACCGGCAAGGGAAACACCTTGTTCGGAGCCTCTTCACAGTTCAGTCTGCTTCCTTTTGGTGAAGGGATCTCTGCTAGCAGTCTTCTGGGAATTGGGTTTTCTACAATTAAAGAGAAAGGCGACAATATCGAAGAAAATGATGGCGATACGAAGTACACCAGTTTAAATTTAGCTCCGAGGTTTGGATATTTCCTGGCCGACAACCTTGCCCTTGGTGGGGATCTCGTTATGGCAACCATGAAAATGAAAAATTCATACGGAGAATATAATTACGAAAGCACTACCTCGCTGATCGGTTTCGGGCCTTTTGTAAGGTATTATTTCCCTGCCGGCAATATGTTTCCATTTGTTGAAGCTGGTGCCATGGTTGGGCAGCTAAAATATAAATGGGACGGCAGCTATTCAGATGGAGACGAAGACAAAACGGGGATAAGCGGCTTTAATGTTGGTGCAGGTATTGGACTGCCTCTTGGTGAAAAGGTCGTGCTGGATATGGCCCTGGGTTACCAGTCGATGAGCTTCAAGCAAAAGGAAGATAACGAGAATAATTACAGAACAGTAATAGGTACACTCGGCCTGAAAGTTGGGATTATAGTTTTCCTTGGGGGAAATTAGGGTGGCGCAGGGTCTTTACTCCGCCTTTACCACTGCGTTTTCCCCTTCGGGGAATTTCAGGCTGTAGATCAGGGCTTCGAGCTGGCGCAGGTAGTCGCGCTTGTCGAATTTGGGGGCATACACATAGCCGTCGATGATTACGAGCCTGTTGCGGGCTTCATCTACCAGGGTATAGTTGATAAATGGACCGCCCATAAAGTCTTTTTCTACGCGCCACAGGCTGCGGGCCTCCACGGCGTAGCGGCCGTTGAAGTTCACCTCGCGGAATTCGGGCATCAGCTCGGGGTAGGTGGTCATAAAGGAGCCTTCGAACTGCCCGGGGATATACTGGTAGGTGAGGGAGTCGCGGCGCATGCGTATGGTTTCATACGAAAAGTCGATGGCAGGATCGGTATAGGGCAGGGTGGCAATGATCACGCCCATCTCCAGGTCGTCGCGGGTGCCGGTGCGGCGTATCCAAACGAAGGCATCGCCCTGTGCTGCCACCAAGTAGCCTTCGGGTATCGCCATTTCGTATCCGAACTTCTCCCTGATGATGTTGCGGGCCTCCAGGTTGGGCATGCGGTTGTTGGCATTGATCACCCTTTCGCGCTCGATGGCAATGTAGTGTTCGGTAAAGGTCTGGGCGTTGGCTTCCATTACGCGGCGGAAGATGGAGTCGTTGGGGGCTTTGACGCGGATGACCATCTGGGGGTGTGACCAAACGTTCCTTGAAATTTCGATGGTGGCCTTGGGGTGGCTTTCCGAAATATCGGCCATAAAGATATGGCGGTGTGTTTCGAACATTTTCACGAAGCTTTCTTCCTGGATCTGCACCAGGTCGAACATGGGCTCGAATGACATCACCATGGGCACCTGGGCTTTGAACACCTGGCGGACGGCCTCGCCGGCGGGTCCTTCAAATTTGCCGGAGTTCATTACTACGAGCATCTCGCCGGCACGGCCGGTTGCTGAGGGTTTCTGCGGCCGCTCGGTGCTGCAGGCTGCAAGCAGCAGTATGACAGCAAAATACATGATTTTCTTCATGGTCATTGATTTTGATTTTTTAAAATTGCCACCAAGAAACAACAAAAAATATGCCAAAATATTAAATATGTCTATTTTATGTCAGCCTGTTCCGGTGCTTCTTTCGGTGCTTGCCGACGAACGTCCATCGGGGGGTCTTACGATAAGCTGCTGCCCCACGCGAATGGTGCTGTTGTTCAGGTTGTTCCACTCCATGAGGTTGTTTACCGAAACGCGATAGCGGTTGGCGATCACGCCCAGTGTCTCTCCGCTTTTCACCACATGTACGTTGGCGCTCGAGGGTGTGGCCACCGGGCGGTTTGCCGGTGCCTTTACAATGAGACGTTGTCCGGGGCGTATCAGGGTGCCGCGCATATTGTTGAGGCGCTGAATCTCACCCACGCTGGTGCCATATCGTCGGGCAATGCTTCCCAGCACTTCGCCAGAGCGCACTACGTGTGTGGTAGTTTCCTCCATGACTGCTGCCAGCTCTTCCTGGCGGATTTCTTCGGGGGTGCGGAAGTTGTAAATGCCGTCTTCGTTGGCAATAAACAGGTTGGCATATTCGCGCGGCAGGTGCAGCACGTATGGGTTTTCGGGGTTGTTGGGAATAATATTTTTGCGGAAGGTGGGGTTGAGGTACCTGAGGTTGTCCATGGGGATGTCCAGCAGGTCGCTCACGGTACGCAGGCTCAGCTGCTGACGCACGTGAATGGTATCCACTTCGAGGTACGAATACACCGGGGGCACCACATAGAGGTTATGCTCCTGGGCGTGCTCCATCACGTAGCTCACGGCGATAAAGGCAGGCACGTAGTTTCGCGTTTCGCGCGGCAGGTGGTTGGCAATGCGCCAGAAGTCCTTCACGCCGCCGGCCCTTCTTATGGCACGGTTTACGTTGCCCGGCCCGGCGTTGTAGGCTGCCAGTACCAGCGACCAGTCTTCGTAGATCTTGTAAAGGTCGTCGAGGTGCTGGCATGCAGCAATGGTGGCGCGTATCACGTCACTGCGGTCATCCACATAGTTGTTTACCTGCAGGCCATACTGGCGGCCGGTGTGGTACATGAACTGCCACATTCCGGTGGCGCCCACGCGCGAGCGGGCGGTGGGGTTCAGGGCCGATTCTATCACCGCCAGGTACTTCAGCTCCAGGGGCAGGTCGAAGCGGTCGAGCTGCTCTTCAAAGAGGGGGAAATACAGCTGTGAGAGCCCCAGCATGCGTTCGGTGAGGGCACGGCGGCGCACCCCGTAAAGGTCGATATAAGCTTTTACCTGTGCGTTATACACAAATTCGAAGGGCGAGTTGTCGTTCATGCGGCCGATGCGCTCCTGGTAAACGGAATCGGAAAAAGCGGGCACGAAGCCCTGGGGGAAGTTGTGGCGGTGCAGGCCGGAGTCGGGCCGGCTGCCAATATTCTGAAATACCTTGAGTGTGGCCAGGCTGTCGAGCATGGCCGAGATGGGGTCGTCGGGGGCAATGACAAAGACCGTGGTGGTGTCGGCCGCTTCAGCTGTGGCAGTGGTTTGCTGCGAGCTGGCAAAAAAGGGCAGCAGCAAAAAAGCGGGGAGGAGGAAATATGTTCTGGTCATGGTATTCTTGAAAAAAAATAATGGTTTGTTAAATAAGAAAACCTGTCCCGCAAGCGGGGCTGCCACAGGAAAACATGGCAATTACTAAAAAATTGCCCAACATGGCCTGAAAACCTGATGGCTCCAAGGGGCCTGCCGCTGGCAGGAATTATTCAGCGGTCTGGTCGTTTTTCTTTTCTGGCTCCTCTTTCTGGGCATCTTTAAACTCCTTCATGCCCCTTCCCAGCCCGCGCATGAGCTCAGGGATTTTACGGCCGCCAAAGATCAGCACTATCGCAAGCACAATCAGCAGGATTTCCTGGGTTCCCAGCATGCCGATAACAAATAAATTCTCCATAGTATTTTTTTTAGCTTCTTTTGGTTACAAATCTATAAAAAAAGCGGCCACTTCAAGCCTTTTCCCTTAATTATCTCTGTCGGGCTATCCAGTCGGCCGGGTTCAGCTTTTCGTTGCTGCGCCAAATCTCAAGGTGCATCTGTGTTTTGCCTTCGCGGCTGTCGGTGGCCACGGTGCCGATTTCCTGGCGAATGCTCACCTTGTCGCCGTTTTGAACCGACACTTGTGCCAGGTTGGAGTATACGGTAAGGTAGTCGCCATGCCTTACGATAACGGCATAGTATGCCCCGGGCACGGTGATGACCCTGGACACTGTTCCATCGAAGATGACCCTGGCTTTTGCGCCGGGCACCGAGGCGATGTCGATGCCGTTGTTCACGATTTTAATGTTGCGCAGCACCGGGTGTGGCTGTTCGCCAAACCTTCCGGTGATGACGCCACGCTCGACGGGCCATGGCAGCTTGCCTTTGTTTCCTGCAAAGTTGTTGGAGAGCAGCTGCTCTTCGGGGGTGAGGGCGTAGGTGCCGGGCGTCACGGTACGGCCTTCGGCACGGGCTTGCTCCTGCGAGCGTCGGCGTTCTTCGGCAATGATGCGTTCGATGTTGCGCTGCAGCTCCTGGCGTGCGCTTTCCTGCTGGCGCAGGCGTTGCATCAGGTCTCGTTCCCTGCGGCGCAGCTGGCTTATGGTCTGGTCCTGTTCTCCTTTTTCGCGGCCCAGCTCTTGCATGGCCTGCTGCTGCTCGGCCCGCAGCAGCTCCTGCTGCTGCCTCTGCTCTTCCAGGCGGGCAATCTCCTGCTGAAGGGTTTCCTGGGTTGCAACAATCTTTTCTGCCTGCAGCTGCCGGTGGCGCGCATACTCCTGCAGGTAGCGCAGGCGCATATAGGCCTGGTTGAAGTTTTTGGAAGAGAACAAAAAGGCCACGCGCTGGTAGCTGCTGCGCGTCAGGTAGGCGTATTGCACCATTTTGGCATACGACTCCCGCAGCTCTTTCAGCTCCTGGCGCAGCTCTTCTATGGTGCGTGTCTGGGCTTCGATGCGGCGGTTTATCTGGCTTATCTCGTTGTTGACGGCACGGATGAGGCTCTCGCGACGCGTAATCTGGGTGTTGAGCATCACCAGCTGGTTCATGCTTACCTCGGCCGTCTTCTTGGTTTCCTGCAGCATCTCGTTGATGAGCCTGATCTCGCGTTCGATGTGCTGCTTGTCGCGCTCCAGGGCTTCGCGGGTCTGGGTCTGGGCGGGGGCGGCAGCAAGCAACAGCAGCACACTCAGCACAAAGACCGCCAATGAGCGTGCCGTAAAAACCCTTGTTTTTTTGCGCCTGTCTGCCATGGGATTGTTTAAAAATCAATGGGTGTATAGCGCGAAGGTACGGAAAAGGTCATTTCCTGCGGGCTGTTGAGGCTGGTGCGGCTGAGGCGGTAAGTCAGCTCAGCGCGGCTGCCCGGGTCGGTAAAGGTCAGCACCAGGTCGTTGGGCAGCAACTGACCGTCGAGCCTTTCAAAGCTTTTGTAGTCGGCCCTGATCATGCGTCTTTTTTCCGAATCGTACACTATGGTTTGGCGGATCCTGAAGTTTTCACGGTCGAGCCAAATGTTGTGTTCGATGGGCGGCGCTTGGCGGTTGTTCTTACGGCGGCGGGAGGCAGCGCTCAGCAGCAGCATGTCGCGGTCGTCGGAAATGCGGAAGTTGTCGGTGGTGAAATGCTCAAAGTCGTTTCCCGTAAGGATGGATTGCAGCATATAAAAGTCGAGGTCGGTACCCAGCATGCTGTTTATAAAACGCATGTCGCCAATAAAGTACGACGACTGCAGGCGGTTGAGGAACTTCACCGTGTCGGGGGTGATGAGCACGCGGGCCACCTCTATTCCCAGCAGGGGGGTCACCGATAGGAAGATCGCCTGGTCTTTGTGGATGCGCAGGGTGCCACTCACGTTGTAGTTGCTGTTGTCCCAGAAGGCATTACCCGAAAAGCGTGCGGAGAAGAAGTCGAAGTTGGCCTGGTTGGCCTGCATGGTTCTGATGGCCCTTTCGGGCGAACGCAGCAAATCGTCGATGGCCGAGATGATGTCGCGGCGCGGCTTACAGGCGTTGAAGCTGCCTGCCAGCAGAAATATCATGAGAATCTTTGCGAAAAGGCTTTTATTCATAGAGCTTGCGGTCTTTAATTTTTTGCGGAAGCAGCTCGGAGCTGTCGCCGGCTTCCTGTGCTTTTATCCAGTACTCCAGGGCCATGTCGGGCTGGTTGAGTTTAAAGAGCACGTCGCCATAATGCTCGAGCACGGTGCCGCTGGCCTGTTCGGCGCTTTGTACGGCTTTGCCTATCCACTCGGCGGCTTCCTGGTAGCGTCCTTTCTGGTATAGCACCCATCCCAGGGTGTCTTGGTATGCCGAGGTGCCGGGCTGCAGGCGGTTGGCCTCGGCGGCCATAAGCTCGGCTTCATCGAGGCGTATCGCGCGAAGCGAGAGGTGGTAGGCGTAGTTGTTGAGCACGGTGGCATTCTGCGGCTCTGCTTTCAGGGCTTTCTCGTAGCTGGCGTCGCTGCGGCTGAAGTCGTCAAGGTAATGGTAGGTGTCGCCCAGCATGGAATAGAATTGCACGCTGAGTTCCTTGTCGTTTTGCACCAGCGTTGAGCCATACTCCAGCGAAGAGGCTGCGTCTTCGTAGTTTTTCAGCTGCATATTGGCCAGGCCGTTAAACAGGAAGACCAGGGGCTGCTCAAAGAAATACTCCAGTGCCATGTTCGAATGATCGAGCATGCCCTGGTAATCGCCCATCTGGTTGTCGAGCACCAGCACCTGCTGCCAAACGGCCAAGTTGGAGGGGTCGCGCAGGGCGCCTTTGAGAAACTGTCCGCGGGCCTCCTCAAGGCGGTTTTCGCGGGCCAGGAAGTCGCCGTGTATCAGGTAAGGCTCGGCCTCTTCGGGGTGCAGGGCAATGAGCAGCTCGCACAGCTCCAGGGCCTGATCGAGGTAGCCGGGGTTTTCCTGCGAAAGGTTGTAGAAGGTGTACATGATGCGGCCCTTGTTCTCGGTGTCGAGGCGTGGGCTGCGAAAGGCCATTTTTAGCGATCCGAAGGCTTTTTCCGTCTCGCCCTTTTCCTGGTAGTAATCGGCCATCATCAGGTGTCCCATGGGGTTGTCGGGGTCTTTTTCGAGCATGCGCTCAAACAGGGCCCTGGCCTTTTCTACCTGCCCGGCTTCCATATACAGGTCGCTGAGCAGCTCGGCAAACATGGTTTCGTCGGGAAAGAGGGCCACCATTTTTTCGGCCTCGGCAATGGCTTCGTCGATGCGGCCCTGCTCCACCAGAATCTTTTGCTTTTGCAGCGACACTTCCTCAGAAAAGCCGCTGATCTCTTCAATGCGGTCGAACACCTGCAGCGCCTCGTTGTAATTTCCGGCGTAAAGGTAGGTGTTGGCAAGGCTCATGAGGTAGTCCACGCGCCCGGGGTGCTCACCGGTAAGGCGGCGGTAAATTTCGACCGACTGATCCACCTGGTTGGAGAGGGTGTAAATGTCGGCCAGCACGGTAAGATAATAGGTGTTTTTGGGATCTATCTCTGCGGCTTTCTGGGCAAACTCCAGCGCGTCGGCAAACTCGCCCTGCATGGCATGGGCTTTGGCCAGCTCGAAAAAGGCGGCGTCGTTGCGCGGGTCTTTTTTAACGGCGTCGAAATAGAGCACCACGGCCTGCGGCCAGTTGCCCAGGATCTTCTGCCGCGAGGCTTCCACCAGCAGTGCCGAGCTTTCGAGCCGGTCGGTGTCGGTGGTCATCTGCCGTTCCATATAGCCTGAAGACGCTGCCACGGGTTTTTGGGCCGTTTTGCAAGAGGTCAGTCCGGTTGCAAGGATCACACCTGCCAGCAGAATATGTACAATTGTTCGTATTTTCATTTAAAAGGTGTTTGAGATAAATGCCTGCTGGGTGTCACGGGATTTTGCCTGTGGTTGAAAAACGATTTTGCGGGCTTTTGATTGCAGGCCGGGCCCATTTATTTGGTGCCCGTATGTCCGAAGCCGCCGCTGCCGCGCTGGGTTTCGCTGAGTTTTTCAACGGCCACCAGGCTGACCCTTTCGTGGCGGGCAATGATCATTTGTGCTATGCGGTCGCCGGGCTGTATGGTATATTCGTTTTCCGACAGGTTGACCATAATCACCTTGATCTCGCCGCGGTAGTCGGCGTCGATGGTGCCCGGGGTGTTGAGCACGGTGATGCCATGTTTGGCGGCCAGGCCGCTGCGGGGTCGCACCTGTGCCTCATGGCCGGCAGGTAATTCAATAAAAAGGCCGGTGGGCACCAGGGTGCGGGCCAGGGGCTTTATTACCACCGGGGCCTCCAGGCTGGCACGCAGATCCATACCGGCCGAAAAAGCCGTTTCGTAGCTTGGCAAAGGATTGCCCGAGGCATTTACTATTTTAACTTCCATTTTTTGAGATTAAAACAGGCTGTAAATTTGTATCTTAGCCGCAAAATTAATGAAAAGCTTGGTTTTACTTTCTTAATGAACCATAAATGTATGTTTTGGCAGGGAATGCAGCCCGGCCATTTCTCCAGAACCAAACACCCTCTTTTTTTGTTAATTAATAGAACGACAACTTATTAACACGATGAACAAAAGATTTTTTCCCGTTATAGCAGCGCTGCTTCTGGCTGTTTTATTGCCTATGCAGCTTTTGGCTGCCTATCAAGAGAACCTTACGCAAAAGGTGGTTCAGCCCGACGGCAGCGTGCTCGAACTGCTTGCCAGCGGCGATGAGTTTTTCAGCTACCTGCACGATGCCAATGGGTATACCATAATACAAGGTGCCGATGGATATTACTACTATGCCATCCGCGAAAGCGAAAAAGTGGTGCCCTCGACCTACCGCGTGGATAGCTACAACCCTGCCGCACTGGGCCTGGAAAAAAAGGTTATGATAAGCCCGGAGCTTTACCGCAAAAGGGTTGAAGACTTTAACCTGAACGTGGACAAGTCTGCCAAGGCGCCTCACACGGGCGATATGGTGAACCTGGCAATTTATATCCGCTTTTCTGACGATGAAGAGTTTACCACTCCGCGCAGCACCTTCGAAGAATACCTTAACAAGCCGGAAGGCCCTTCTCTCAGGCATTATTTCCAGGAAGTTTCTTACGGGCAGCTCGATATTGAAAGCCATCATTTTCCGGTGTCGGAAATGAACGTGAACCTGTCGTACCAGTCACCCCATCCCCGGTCTTATTTTCAGCCCAGGAGTGAAAGCAACCCCGGCGGTTATGATGCCAGTATCCCTACCAATAACGGCACCAACACCAATGGCCGGACCTATCGTGAGCATACGCTGCTGGTAGCAGCCATACTTGCTGTTTCTTCCGAGATTCCTCTTGATTTGAACCTGGATGCCGACGGCGATGGACGCGTAGACAATGTTTCGTTCATTGTCCGGGGCCAGCAGGACGGCTGGAACAACCTGCTGTGGGCCCACCGATGGGTGTTGTGGTCGCAAGTGGTAAACATCCATGGCAAACGGGTGTATGATTATACCTTCCAGCCTCAAACGCAAAGCGGGGTATATGTGCTTTGTCATGAAATGTTTCACTCCCTTGGCGCCCCTGATTTGTATCACTACCAGAGCAGTGGCTTCACCCCGGTGGGTCCCTGGGATCTGATGCACTCAGGCTTTGTACATATGGGCGCCTATATGAAGTGGAAGTATGCCGGCCAGCAATGGGTTACGGATATCCCTACCATCAGCGATCCGGGCACCTATACCCTAAATCCCTTGACTTCGCCCGAAAACAATGCCTTTCGGATCAACAGCATTAATTCGGATGATGAGTTTTTTGTGGTAGAGTACCGCAAGCGCAGCGGGCATTATGAAACCAATATTCCCGGTGAAGGCTTGCTGGTTTACAGAATAAACCAAACCGTTGGCAACGGCAATGCCCAGGGCCCGCCCGATGAGGTGTACCTTTTCCGCCTCAACGGCAGTATGCAGTCTGATGGAAACGTATTGCAGGCGCATTTCAGTGAGCAGGTTGGACGTACCGAGTTTTCTGACAATACCAATCCGAATGCCTTTTTCTCGAATAACCTGCCGGGCGACATCCTCCTTACCAATATTTCTGCTGCGGGCGAAACCATCTCCTTCGATCTTATGCCCACATTTGATGATGTAATGCCTCCGGGCAGCCTGGCAGCTTTTGTGAACGATAACTATGAGGTAGAGCTGAACTGGGAATTACCCGAGCCCCCCGCGAGCGATGAGGGCCCGGAACTGTCGGGGATTCAGATTTACCGACGGGGGGTTATTCTTGATAGCATTGAGGACCCGGAAGCTACCAGCTATACCGACATCAGCCCTCCTTCGGGCGATGTTACCTATTACATTCGTGCTGTTTATGCCGAAGAACTCGTTTCGCCACCTTCAGCGGTGGTGGGTGTCATTGTACCCTCCTACCTGATGGTAGAAGGAGCAACATCTTTCGAGATAGGCAATGAAGCTGGCAATCAGCGCGTAGAGGTGCGTTCAAACATAACGCAATGGACTGCCAGCGCGGCGCAAGACTGGATACAGCCATACCCTGGCTTTGGCTCCGGCAGCCGGATTGTTTACCTTTATTATTCCGCCAATCCTTCGGGAACTCCCCGTCAGAGCACTGTTGCTCTCAGCGGAGGCGGCCAGAGTTTTACCCTTACCCTGCGCCAGGGCTACAGCGTGTCGGTGGAGGAGCAGGACCAGCAACGCCTGGTGGTTTATCCTAACCCCAGCTATGGCGGTTATGTAATGGTGCGCCTGGGACAGTCCACCGGACAGGCCACACTGCGATTGGTCGACCTCACCGGACGTGCAGTTTTTAACCGTGCCGTGGAGACACAGCCCGGGCAAACCCTGCAGGTCAGCACCGCCGGACTGCCGGCAGGCATCTATCTGATTGAGCTGAGCAATGCGGAAGGCGTGCTCAGGGAAAAGGTGATGGTCAGGTAAAAAAATTAAAAAAAAGAGGCTGTCTCAAAAGTTCGAGACAGCCTCTTTTTTTTGTTCGCCGCAACACGGCCGAAGGGCCTAGTTTACCCTAACCAGGCTGGTTTTCAGGTTTTCCGGAATTTCGTTAATGTCGACCAATTTCAGCGCCGGATTAACCGATGAAATGGATGGTGCCAGGGTTTGGTTAATGTCGGTGGTTTCCATCTTCCACATGGCGCCGGTTGCCGGGTCAATGATCAGCATCCCCAAAACGCCGCCAAGGAAAATATTTCCAAAATACCAGCCATCGATGGCGAAAGTTACCGGTATTACTTTCTCGTCGTAGCCGGGGCTGGAAAGCTTTACCTGGTATTCAGACTTGACGAAAAATCCTGCGCCAGCCTTTAGGCTAACCGTAGCAGGGGTGCTGCCCTTAAAAACTTCCGTTCCTTTTTGATCGGTAATGCTAACCTGTGCATTGGAAGGGCTGGTGTTGATCGAGAGCGGGTAGGTGCTTTTACTCACGATCGATGCACAACTCGAAAACAAAAACATGGCTGTCATTAACACAGCCGTCATTTGAAAGTAAACTCTTTTCATGGTTGTAAAAAATTATAAAGGATATTGTCCTACTCGTATGGCTTTTCGGTCTCGCCCCGTTTTTATGTGGTTTCTGGCCTCCACTATTTTTTTCCGAATGCTACCAAAAACATTGCCAAAGATTGTTAAATGCCACATTCTTTTTTCTGAACCCCATTATTTATTGGTTTTTCAGCCTGTGTCATTAACACGGGCGCAATATATATAACAATAATATAAAAAAGAAAACTGCATAACATAATATCCCGCCCGCTAGCCAGGATTAATACCTTATTATCTAAGTAACTACCTTGTTAAATGATTTCCCGGATTGGGGGCAAAGGGGAGCAGATATCAACTAAACCCAATCGGTTTCCGGTCGGTAAACCCAAATTCTTTTTCACAGGATTCGATAAGGGTTTGGAGCAAGTCTGCATCGGGATGCAGCACTCTTTTTATCAGCAGCTGCTTTACCTGGTTGTCGATTTGTCCGCCGGAAAAGGCGAACCGCTGTGCCAGGGTGTTGGCCATTTCGGGCGTGAGCTCGGGCAGCTTGCTGAGCCAGATCTGCTGCCTTACGGCCTGGTCGGGTTTTGGGAAGTCGATCTTGAGCAGGAAGCGCCGCTCGAAGGCCTTGTCGAGGTTTCGGGTAAGGTTGGTGGTGGCGATCAGAATGCCCCGGAAGTTTTCCAATTCTTCCAGCAGGATGTTCTGGATGATATTTTCCGTATGTGATACGCTGTGCGATCCACTGCTGATATCGAGGCGGTGTGAGAGCAGGCCGTCGGCTTCGTTGATAAACAGTATGGGTTCGGGGGTTTTGCTTTTCAGCAGCTCGCGGTAATTGTCGAAGATGCGCTTCACCTGTTTTTCGCTTTCGCCAAACCACATGCTGCGGGTCTGGCTTAAGTCGACGATCATCAGGTCGCGTTGAGTCTTGCGGGCGATCTGCAGTGCCAGCTCGGTTTTCCCGGTGCCGGGAGAGCCGAAAAAAATGGCCGTTATGCCGTGGCTCATGCCCAGCCTGGCAGCCGACTCCCGGTAGCGGATAAACTCCTTTCGCCCCAGCAGCTTTTCCAGCTCAATGATACTTTCGTTGACCTCCGCATTGAAATACAGGGTCTTTTCCCCAATCGCTTTGTGCGACTTCAGCCTGTCGTGCGGCACATCGGCCATGAGCAGGTCGGAGAAGTCGATGTACAGCAGGTTTTGGGCTTCCTGGCCAAGCACCAGCTGATAGTTGTCGTGGCCCGAGCCGCTGACCTTTACCACGTCAGCCCTCACCAGTTCGTGCCGGCCGTTGGTTATGTGGCGGCCGAATTCAATCTGTTCGCGAAGGTTGCTGAACAGGATGCTGAAAAAGTATTCTGGTGGGGTGTCGGTTTTTCCCGAAAGCCTGAAAAGCACCAGCAGGAGTGCCAGGGTTTTGCTGCTGGTCTTGCTTAGCCTTGTGTTGAGATAGTGCACAAAGGGAAGCCTCCTGCCCTGCTGCAGTAAGTCCTCTGCTTCACGAAGGAATTGCGAAACGGTGATGAGCTCTTCCTCCCGTTGGTTCAGGGCCTGTTTCAGCTGGTCGAGCAGGACGGTGAAGTCCAGCTTTCTGTTGGTTTCCAGCAACCCGGGATTGGCTGTTCGCAGGGCCTCCATCACGTTTTTCGGGACGGTAAACGAGAGGTCACGATACGTTTCCTTTCTTTTTTCGGTTTTTACTATGCGTTTCACCAGGGCCCTCTTTTCGAGGGCTTCGATTTGATCGAGGAGCGAAAGGATGCGCACCACCTTGCATTTAAAAAACCGGGCCAGCATGTCGATGGTGACGTCTTCGCGCAGGCTCAGCTCGGCCATTACGGAAAAGATGGCCGCCTGCTCAAGGGTAAGAAACAGAAATTCAGCGAGGCTCAGGAGGGACTCCTGGTCAGGAATGATTTCAAAGAGCAGGCCGCACTCTTCGGCATCATAGCTGATGGATTCGATCATGGACAGGAAGTCGGGCTTGTCGCCATCGTCGGTAAAATTCAGTGTCAGGCTGTATTCTTCCTGGTTTTTTTTTGGTCGTTTTCCGCGCATAATAAGTAAGTTTTTTTCAAAATCCTGAAGGACAGTTGTTTTCCGTAAGGGCAAAAAAGTGGCTGGCATATCTGAAATATGCAACGATTTAACCTGTAAAACCCGGGTGGTATAATGCAAAAATACGGGCTAAAAAATAAATTTCAGCCCAATTTGGGTATACTTATTAACATGTTGAAAACTTCCCCGGAAGGGAGGGTGAGGCCAGGCGAGGGGCCGGATACCCAAACTACAGCCGCCTCGATTTTTCTATGTCTTCCACTATTTCGAGGGCGCGGTGAAAATCTTCTTCCAGCACCAAAACCCTTACCGATCCTGCTCCGCCGGGTGCCGCCAGGTGGGGTGCAATGGTGCCCATGTAGTCGTCCTTGAGCACGGCCTGTATGCCTTCGTTTTCGAGAATGAGCTTTATCATGCTGGCTTCGCTGAAGGTGCCCGAAGCTACTGGTACCAGGCTGCTTTGCGGATCTTTTTTCATTATGTTGTGTTTTTGAATTTTACGTTCAGGTTTCTCAAATTCAATCTTATGCAAAAACTATTGGGTTACAAAATGCAGGTTATCGATCAATACGGTAGCTGAAACAAAAACGCCGTTGGCATTCACGGGGTTCCAGATAGCGAATGGAATGCTCAGTTGAATCAAATCCAGTCCTTGAAAATGACTTAAGGGGATGGCATATTCGACAAATCCGTTTGAGAGTTCTGTGCTTTCATAGTCTTTCAGGAAAACGGCGGCATTTGTGGTTGCGCTTTCCAGCTTAATTTCAGCATCTACAAGGTTTTCCGGCTTGTTGAGCGCAAAAACCAAATGAGTAAAGCTGCTTAAGTTTCTGGGCTGTTCCATTAATAAATAACCACCACCCCAGGCGCCTCCGGGGAAGTCAAAGACAAGGCTCAGATCACCATCTATGGCATTTTCTGAGGTGCCAATAATCGGTTCGCCGCCGCCACCATACGATATCACTTCAATGTTACCCAGGGTGTCGAATCCCTCTTGAATGGCGTTTTGGGCTATACCGGGCTCAGTGGGTTGCCCGAGTGTTTCTTCTTCAATATTGAGTGCCGGCTCAGCAGGAGGAACAAAACCTTTTTTTGTGAAAACCCTTACATAATCCACATACATGCTTTGCGGAAATGTAGTTGTTGCACCAGGATATCCTGGCCAGTATCCGCCTACTGCCACGTTGAGGATGAGGTAGTGGCTGCGTAGAAACTCCTTCATGTCTTCTTCAATAATTACTTCATGATATTTCACTCCATCCACCATAAAGCTCAATGTTTCAGGTGTCCAGACCAAAGAAAAAACATGGTATTCTTCACTAAAACCAGTCCCTGACTTCTCAAGCATACCCTGGCTTTCACCTTTGCGGTTTTCTCCATCCACATAATGAATGGTGCCATAAATTTTGGTGGGTTCATGACCCAGCATTTCCATGATATCGATCTCGCCACACCCCGGCCAGTCTACAATGTCACGATTGTCACCCAGCGTCCATATGGCAGGCCATATACCTTGTCCTTTGGGTAGCTTTGCTCTTACATCTACTCTTCCGAAACGCATGCTGAAAAGGCCGTTTGTAGTAAGTTTTGCAGAGGTATAATCATTCTCTCCGTTTTTCAGGGCGGAAATGATCAATGCTGACACCTCACCATCCTGGCCTACCCTGGCGTTTTCGTTGCTGGTGGTATAGATTTGCAGTTCGTTATTACCCCATCCTTGAGGCAAACCATAATCCCTGCCGTCGCCTGTTTCAAAGGTCCATTTTTGCGGGTCAATCTGCCCCTCATTAAATTCGTCATTCCACACCAGCACATATCCGTCGGGAATCTCTATTTGATCTGTAGGCTCAAGATCGTTTTTGCTACAGGAAAATGCGGCAATGATGAGTATTACTGGCAGTCCTGTTCTTAAAATATGTTTCATTTCGGTGCGTTTGGTATTAAGGTTTCTCAAATAACGTGAAGGGCATATCTAGCCAATCCACTTATTTCATCTAAATTACATCGAACTACAATTTTACTACATTTTAAGTACATCGAATACAAAAAAAAGAAAATAATAAGCATCCGCGGTCAAAACAGATTTGTTTGCCGCCCATCTTTGTTTTTTGAACGATTTATTGTCTTAAATTTGAATGACAGGGGATTGAGGCCATGGCAGAGCCATTCTCATCAGATCAGGCATTTATAAAAAAGCTTACTGACATTGTTCTGAACCACTTGCACAACGAGCGGTTTGGTGTGAGGGAGCTTGTGCTGGAGGCGGGTTTGAGCCACTCGGTATTGCATCGCCGTTTACATGCCATAAACAACCAGAACATAAGCCAGTTTATCCGCGAGATCAGGCTTAAAAAGGCCCTGGAGCTGCTTAAAGAAGGCCATTTGTCGGCCTCAGAAATTGCTTACCAGGTGGGATTTGGCAGCCCTGCTTATTTCAGCAAATGCTTTCACGATTATTTCGGTTGTACCCCCCTTGAGGCAAAAGGGAAAGAATTTCCAGGCTTATGGCCACCTCCCGAAGCAGCTGAATCATTGCCGGCTCATGCCGAAATGACTGAAAACATTATTCCGCGAAAGCGAAAAAGTGTTGTTGTATTTTCAGTTTTAGCTGCCTTTCTCATTTTGTCCGGCTGGGTTGGTGTCAGGTACCTGCAGGGCTTTAAGCCTTTTGGTTTCCTTGTTGAGGAGCAGGCTTCCATTGTAGTGCTCCCATTCAAAAATTTTTCTGGCGATCCAGACAACCAATATTTTGCCGATGGCATCATGGAAGACATCCTCAACGACCTTTTCCGGATTAGCAATTTGCGGGTGATCTCACGCACTACGTCCGAACATTACCGCGATGCAGGGCTTTCGGCCGGCGAGATTGCCCGCCAGGTTAAGGTGCGTAATGTGCTCGAAGGCAGCGTAAGGCGACACGGAGATCAGGTGAGGGTGAGCGTGCAGCTGATCGATGCCCGGCGCGACCAGCACCTTTGGTCGGCCAATTACGACCGCGAATTGAAAGACATCCTGGGCGTTCAAAGCGATATTGCCATGCAGGTGGCCCATAAGCTGAATGCTGTGATTTCCGAAAAGGAAATAATCGAGATTGAAAAGATTCTCACACATAGCCCTCAGGCGTATGACTACTACCTTCGTGGTCGATTTCTGCTTCATAAAGCCGCCAGCCAGCAGCGCTTCGACATAAACCGGCAGGGGTTGCTGACCAGCCTGCAATGTTTTTCCAGGGCCATTGAGGCCGATCCAAACTTTTCGGAAGCCTATGCTGCCATGGCCAATGCATGGTTTAACCTTTCGGCCTGGGGTTGGTATCAGCCATATGCCGAAGGCATACAAAATGCCCGGGAGTATACCGAGAAAGCCCTTGCGCTCGACCCCGACTGCAGCGAAGCACATGCCGTAAAAGGGGGTTACCTGGTGTGGCCCGAAAGGAAGTTTGAAGAGGGCCGGCGCGAGCTGCTTACCGCCATAAGGCTGAACCCGCACTTTCCGATGGCCCTGCAGTGGTACACACAGCTGCTTATGATCACTGGCCCCATTGAAGAAGCCCGCGAATACATGAACCGCCTTCTTGAAATGGAACCTTATTTTTGGGTTACTCAAACATTAAACGGATGGGTCTATTATTTCGAAGGAAAATATGATAAGGCCATTGAAGCCTGCCAGTTAGCCCGCGACCTGAAACCCGACAACAACGACAATCAATGGTTATTTTTTCTTAGCTATACAAAATTGGGCGAAGGCCAAAAAGCATGTAAGCAACTTCAGGAAATTGTAAATCGTT
>Ga0209498_1000761_pt1 | contig 19965 bp, 15 predicted proteins | sample WalLakDeSediment_FD_184131 | JGI IMG/M metagenome (GOLD analysis project Ga0209498, IMG submission 184131) | Lake sediment microbial communities from Walker lake, Nevada to study Microbial Dark Matter (Phase II) - Walker Lake 11/02/13 Deep... | ecosystem: Environmental > Aquatic > Freshwater >... | reverse complement strand
CAGCGGCATGGTGGGGCTCTCCGTGAGGCCCTGCTGGACGCAGCGGGTGACCTCGCGCAGCATGTGGGCATACGGCGGCGCACCGCCCGCGAAGCGGACGTCACGCGTGCCGCCGGGCCGGTCGATGGTGAAGCCCTCGGGGTTCGTCAGGGGCGCCCAGGTGCGCAGGGTGCCGCGGCTGCCAGCGATCGTCGCCGTCCGGGTGGCATGCGACACCAGCGTGGTGGTGAGCTGCGCGAAGGCGCCGCCGTCGTATGCGAGCGTGAGCGCGCTCAACTCGTCGACGCCCAGTTCGTTCACGACGCCCTGCGCCGCCACCGAGCGCGGGTGCCCGAGCCCGGCGAGCGCCCAGCTGTAGGCGTAGACGCCGAGGTCGAGGAGCGCCCCGCCGCCGTCGTCGGGGGCCCACATGCGTGAACGCGGGTCGAACGGCGCCGGGAAGCCGAGGTCGGCCTGGACCCAACGCACCTCGCCCAGGTCACCGGACGCGACGACGTCGACCGCCCCCTGGTAGACCGGCAGGAAGCGCGTCCACACCGCCTCCATCAGGAACAGGCCGCGCGACCTGGCCAGCGCGATCAGGTCCTCGGCCTCGCCGCCGGTGACGGTGAACGCCTTCTCGACCAAAACGTGCTTGCCGGCCTCGAGGAGGGCCCGGGTGACCGCGTGATGCTGGCCGTGGGGGGTGGCGACGTACACGACCTCGACGTCCGGGTCGGCGGCGAGCCGCTGGAAACCGGGTTCACCGCCGGCATCGCCGTACGCGGTCGGCGCTCCGTGCTCGTCGGCGAAGGCACGGGCGCGGGCGCCGGCCCGCGAGCTCACCGCCTGCAAGACGGCGTCGTCGAGCCGGACCAGTTGCGCCACGACGCGCCGCGCGATGAGGCCGGTGGCGACGACGCCCCAGCGGAGCGACCTGCCGCTGGCCACGAGTGGTCCGGGGTCCTCGAGGTGGGCGCCCGGCGGGCGGACGACGTGACGACCGGGCATGCTCGATGATGGCACGCGCGTCGAGGAGCACGGCGGGAGTTCGACCCACCGTTGACCCTGCGATCGACAGCTTGTAGGATGACAGACAACCAACCTGCGTGACGGGAGGGCTCGTGCTCGCGGAGCTGCAACGTCATCGGACCCATGGCGCCGTCCAGGAGCGGGTGATGGCGTACATCCTGGACGAAGGGCTGAAGCCCGGCGATCGTCTGCCGTCGGAGAACGAGATGGCCAGGAGCCTGGGCGTCAGCCGCACGGCCGTGCGCGAGGCGATGCGCGGGCTGGAGGCCACCGGCATCATCGAGACGCGCCACGGGGTGGGCCGCCGCGTCAAGACGTTCGAGTTCGGCAACATCGCCGATCACCTCGCGTACTCCCTGACCGTCGACCTGGGCAGCATCCAGGACCTGCTCGACGTCCGCCGGGCACTCGAGCTCGCGTTCCTTCCCGCCGTGATCGGCGTCGTCACGCCCGAGCAGCTCGCCGCCCTCGACGAGCATGTCGCCGGCATGCGCGCCAACGCGGCCATCGACCTGCCGTTCGGGGCGATCGACATGGACTTCCACCGTGAGCTGTTCAGCGGCGTCGAGAACCGCGTCCTCCAGGAGCTCCTGGCCACCTTCTGGCGCCTCTTCCTGGGCGTCGAGGAGAAGGGCGGGCTGCCGCCAGCCGATCAGGTGCGCACCGCCGAACTCCATGCAGCGATCGTGGACGCCGTCCGCGCGCGCAACGTGACACGGGCGAGGGGGGTGATGGACGAGCACTTCCGGGACGTCGAGCGGCGCCTGGGCCACGCCCGACGCTGACGACCTACGCCAGCATCTCACCTACGACGGGGAGAAACCGACCATGGCACGTCCGCACCGCTTCCGCACCATCCTCGCCACCGCGCTCGCGCTGCTCATCGGCCTCGCGGCGGCCCAGACCACGATCGACTACTGGCTGTGGCTCGACGACACCACCGACCCCGTGTGGCCGGCAATCGTCGAGGAGTTCCACGCGGCCCACCCCGACATCATCGTCGAGTACGAGATGATCCCGCTCGGTCAGTACTACGACCGCCTGCTCGTCGCCGCGAGTTCCGGCAGCGCCCCCGACGCCGCCCGCTTCAAGGAGTGGTGGTTGGGCGACTTCGTCGAGAACGACCTGCTGGCGCCCCTGGACGGCTTCGTCGCCGGCTGGCCAGGCGCCGACGACGTGATCGCCAACCTCTACAACACCGGGCGCACGCGGGCCGATGGCCCCGTGTACATGCTGCCGCACCAGTACATCACCTTCTACCTGTACTACCGCGCCGACCGGCTCGCCGAACTGGGCGTCGACCCGCCGACCACCACCGACGAGTTCATCGCGATCTCCAAGCTCCTCACCGACCCTGCAAACCAGCGCTACGGCTTCGGCCTGCGCGGCGGCGGCGGTGGCCAAGACCAATGGCTGGCGTACATGCTCGCCGGCGGTTGCGACCTGGTGGACGACGCCGGCGCGGTCGTGGCCGACAGCCAGGCGTGCATCGACGCCAACCAGGCGTACATCGACCTGTTCCGCGTCCACGGGATCGCTCCGCCGAGCGCCACCTCCGACGGCTTCGCCCAGGTCATCGGTGCCTTCGAGGCCGGCATCACCTCGTTCGTGGCGCACCACGTCGGCAGCTCGCTGCGGCTGACCAACGTCCACGGGGACGCTCTCGGCGTCATGGACATCCCGGTCGTCGACCCAAGCAAGCCGGCGACCATGGCCGCGATGGCCGGCAACGTGATCTTCGCCGATGGCGCCAAGCAGGCGGCAGCGTGGGCGTTCCTGGCGTTCCTCACCGAGCACGAACAGATGGACAAGATGAGCCGCTCGGTGAACGGACAGCTTCCCGTCCTGGCGTCGGTTGCCGCGCTCGACCACTACCAGAACAACAAGTTCTTCGCGCTGTCGCTGAGGCAGGCCGACTACGCCACCGCCTGGCCGCCGCTCCCCGGCGTCGGCTACATCTCCTCGCAGCTGTGGCAGGCCAGCATGCAGCAGGCGCTCCTGGGTGACATCACCAGCGAGCAGATGATGCGCGGCATCGCCGAGACCCTGCGCGGCAACTACTGACCGCGACGCGACCGGGCACCTCATGACCCTCGGCCTCAACAGGATGAAGCGGCACCTCGTGCCGCTCATCCTGTTGGCCCCCGCCCTCATCACGATCGTCGTGGTCATCGGGTTCCCGATCGGCCGCGCCGTCTGGTTGACGTTCCACGACTACAACGTGCTGCGCCCCGCCCGCACGACCTTCGCGGGCCTCGACAACTACCTCGCGACGTTCCGCGACCCGGTGTTCTGGACCGCGCTGCGGAACTCGCTCGTGTGGGTGGGCGGGGCGGTGTCGCTGCAGATCCTGTTCGGCTTCCTCGGGGCGCTGCTCCTCAACCAGCGCTTCGCGGGCCGCTACCTCATCCGCGGCCTGCTGCTGATCCCCTGGGCCACGCCCAGCGTGCTGGTGGCGCTGATGTGGATGTGGATGCTCGACGGCAACTATGGCGTGATCAACGACATGCTGCGCCACGTGGGCCTGATCGACCGCTACATCCCATGGGTGGCGCAGCCGGCCACCGCCCTCCCGACGCTCATCGTCATCGACGTGTGGCAGGGCGTCCCCTTCTTCGCCGTCATGATCCTGGCGGCCCTGCAGGCGTTCCCCAAGGAGCTCGAGGACGCCGCCGTGGTCGACGGCGCCAACGTCGCGCAGCAGCTGTGGTTCATCAAGATCCCCTTCATCCTGCCCACGCTGCTGATCACCACCGTGCTGCGCATCATCTGGACCGCCAACTACATGGACCTCATGTTCATCATCACCAACGGCGGCCCGGGGTTCCGGACCACCACCCTGCCGTTCCTCGCCTACACCACCTCCTACCGGCGGCTCGACTTCGGCCAGGGCGCCACCGTCGCTCTGATCCAGGCCCTGCTGTTGGCGGTGGTCATCGTGCTCTACATCCGCCTTCTCCGACGTCGGCAGGTGGTCTAGGGTGATCGCCGTCCACGCCCGGCGCCGGCGCCGGACACGCCGTGTCGCCGACGCGACGCGCAGCCTCGGCGTGCACATCGCCGTCGGGATCTGGTTGCTCATCGCGCTCGGCCCCTACGTGTGGATGTTCCTCACCAGCGTGAAGCCGACGCTCGAGCTGTACGTGTTCCCGGTGCGCTACCTGCCGAGCGCGGTCGGGTTCGAGGCCTACGAGCAGCTGTTCACCACCACGCCCTTCCTTCGCTTCTTCCGCAACAGCGCGGTCGTCGCGCTCTCGACCGTGGCCTTCACGACCGTGACCGCCACGTTGGCGGCGTACGCCCTGTCGCGCTTCAGGATTCCCGGCAAGCCGATCATCCTGGTCGTCCTGCTCGTGACCCAGCTCATGCCGGCCGTGCTGTTGGTGATCCCGCTGTTCATCTCGCTGCGCAGCCTCGGCCTGCTCAACACCCCGTGGGGCCTCACGCTGGTCCACAGCGCCTTCGCCCTGCCGTTCACCACCTACCTCATCACCGGCTTCCTCGACGCCATCCCGAAGGAGCTCGACGAGGCGGCCAAGATCGACGGCTGCAACGACCTCGGGGCCTTCCGCTGGGTGGTGCTGCCGCTGTTGGCGCCGAGCCTGGCGGCCGCGTCGACCTACGTGTTCATCTACTCCTGGAACGAGTTCATCTACGCACTGACCTTCATGACCCGCGAGAGCGCGCGAACGCTGCCCGTCGGCCTGCACGGCTTCATCGGCGAGTTCCTCATCCGCTGGGACCTCCTCACCGCCGGCGGCGTCATCGCCACCTTGCCGACCGTGCTGTTCTTCTTGCTGGTACAACGACGGCTGATCGCCGGCCTCACCGCGGGGGCCGTGAAGGGCTGACCCCCCGCGTGCCCGCCACCGCCCCTCGCGAGTCCACGACGAAGGAAGCAGGACCCTCCCGATGCACACCCGCCCCGACCTCGACCGCCTCCGCGGCCTCGCCACCCAGTTGCGGCGCGACGCCGTGCGCATGATCGCTCTCAACGCCTCCGGCCACGTCGGCGGCGCCCTCGGCGCCGCCGAGATCCTGGCCGCCCTCTACGGCCACGTCATGCGCCACGACCCGGCCGACCCGGATCGCGACCGCTTCGTCTTGAGCAACGGCCACGTCTGCGCGGTCTTCTACGCCGCCCTCGCCCGCGCCGGGTACCTCGAGCTCGAGGAGCTCGCGACCTTCCGCCGCATCGACAGCCGCCTACAGGGCCATCCTGCGCGCGTCGAGTTGCCCGACCTGGTCGAGACCTCGACTGGTCCACTGGGCCAGGGCTTCTCGGTGGCCAACGGCCTGGCGCTCGCGGCCAAGCTCGACGGCCGGCCCAGCCAGGTGTTCTGCCTGGTGGGCGACGGCGAGATGCAGGAGGGTCAGGTCTGGGAGGCGCTGATGACGGCCAACCAGCTGGGCCTGCACAACGTCACCCTGATCATCAGCGACAACGGTCTGCAGATCGACGGCGAGGTGGAGGCCATCAAGTCGATCCAGCCGCTCACCGAGCGCCTCACGGCGTTCGGCTGGCGGGCCGTGGAGGTCGACGGCCACGACCTCTCTGCCCTGGTCGACGCCTTCGTGGCGTCGCGAACGAGCGACCGGCCGACCGCGGTCATCGCCCACACGGTGATGGGCAAGGGCGTACCGTTCATGGAGGGCCTGGCGATGTGGCACGGTAGGGCCCCCTCGCTGGATCAGGCGCGCCAGGCGCTGGCCGATATCGGGCCGAGCGCGACGCACGCCGACTTCCCCGCCGTGGGCGGTGCGGTGTGAGCGAACCGACGCTCGTCCCCATTCGCGACGCCTTCGGCAGGGCCCTCGTCGAGCTCGGGGCCGCGAACCCCGACGTCGTCGTCCTCACGGCCGACCTGGCCGAGGCCATCAAGGTGCACTGGTTCGCCGAGGCCTACCCCAGCCGCTTCTTCCAGATGGGCATCGCCGAGAGCGACATGATCGGCACGGCGGCCGGCCTGGCGTTGGCCGGCAAGGTGCCGTTCGCGACCACCTTCGCGGTGTTCGCGACCAGCCTCGCGAATCAGGCCGTGCGGCTGTCGGTGGCCTACAACCGTGCCAACGTCAAGATCGCAGTCAGCCACGGCGGCCTTACCGTCGGCGAGGACGGCGCCACGCACCAGGCGATCGAGGACCTGGCGCTCATGCGGGTCCTGCCCGGGATGACCGTCGTCGCCCCGTGCGACGCGGTTGCCGCGCGCAAGGCTGTGTTCGCCGTCGCCGCCCTCAGCGGACCCGTGTACCTGCGGTTGGGCCGCGTCCCGACACCCATCCTCACGACCGACGACACGCCGTTCGAACTCGGCCGCGCGAACGTCATGCGCCAGGGCGACGACGTCGCCATCGTCAGCATCGGCGCCATGCTCGACCTGGCGCTGAAGGCAGCCGAAGCGCTGGCGGGGCGCGGCATCGAGGCGCGAGTCGTCGACATGCACACGCTCAAGCCGCTCGACACCTCGGCGCTCGACGACGCCGCCCACAGCTGCCGCGCGATCGTGACGGTCGAGGAGCACACCGTGATCGGTGGGCTCGGCGGCGCCGTGGCGGAGCACCTGGCCCGCACCCGGCCCACGCGGGTCGAGATGGTGGGCATCCGCGACACCTTTGGCGAATCGGGGCCCCCCGACCGCCTGCTGCACAAGTACGGCATCACGGTCCACGCCGTCGTCGAGGCGGCCGAACGCGCCGTCGCGACGAGGCGCGCGCCGGCCTGATCGCGCGCGCCGGGACGGCCGCCGCCCGTCGCTCCGGCGGCGCCACGGCCGTCCCGGCGCCACGCCTCGAGGGAGGTCCACCATGGCGACCATGCGGGCCGCACGGCTGGTCGACCTGCGGCGCTTCGAGATCGTCGAGGTGCCGGTCCCGCGGCCGGGCCCCGACGAGGTGCTGATGCGTGTGACGGCCTGCGGCGTCTGCACCTCCGACACGTATGCGTGGAACGGCGACACCGCCGCCCCGCCGCTGGAGCCCGGCGCACCGGGCCACGAGGTGTGCGGCGAGGTCGTGGAGCGGGGCGCGGGCGTCTGCGGGTTCGAGCCCGGCGCCACCGCCACGGCGATCGCCTTCCCCGGGCGCGGCTATGCCGAGTACGCCGTCGTGCCGGCCGCGCAGGTGGCGCCGCTGCCCGCAGCGTTCCAGGACCGCGTCGTCCTCGGCGAGCCGCTCGCCTGCGCCATGAACGCGCTGCGGCGCTCCGGCGTGCTGCCGGGCGACGCCGTGCTGCTGATCGGCGCCGGCTTCATGGGCGTGCTCGTCCTGACCCTGCTGCGCCACATGGGCGCCACGCCGCTCGTCGTGGCCGACGTCGGCGAGACCGGCCGCGCGTGGGCGGCCCGTTACGGCGCCGACTTGGTGCTCGACCCCGCCGCCCCCGACTTCGGGGAGTGCCTGGATGCGGCGACGGGCGGCACGGGCTTCGACGTGGTCATCGAGGCCGCTGGGACGGCCTCGGCCCTCGACCTGGTCGCCGGCGCCGCCCGCATCCGTGCCACGGTGGTCCTCGTCGGCTACCACGTGGGCGGGCCGCGCTCGATCGACCTGCAGGCGTGGAACTGGAAGGGACTCACGGTCGTCAACGGCCACGAGCGCGACGACGGCATCCGCACCCTCGGGATGCGCAAGGCACTCGCGCTGCTGGCGCACGGCCGCATCGGGTTCGACTTCGTGACCCACAGGTTCGCACTCGACGACATCGGCGCCGCCTTCGACCTCCTGCACGAGCGGCCACCCGGCTACCTCAAGGCGGTGGTCGACCCGCGGATGGCGCCCGGACACGCGGTGGGGGCCCGATGAGCGCGTCGACCGCACCGTCAACGACGCGCTCGACCGTGACGAGCGCCGCCGCGGCGCACGACCGAATCCCTCCAGCGCGTCCTCGCCGGCGAACGCTGGGACAGGGCGCTGCTGTTTGAGCTGATCAGCCTCCGCGCCCGCAACCACCCCTTCGCCACCACCCTCGACACCGGCCAGATGCCACTCGCCGCCATGCACGCGGATGCCGGCCGCACCTCTGGCGCAGCAGCCGCGATCAACCCCTCGCACCGATCCTCACCGATCACGCCCCAGGAGCATGGGGCGTTGGCGGTGCGGGGCGGCCGAGAGTCGTCCATCACGAACCTCCTCGGCGTGGCGTCACCCCAGGCTACCGCGACGGCCGCGGGGGGTTGACGGCGCCCCGGTCGACCGCCTACCTTGGCAGCAACGAGGAAGCGAGGCCATATGCGCCCTGCCAGGTGTTGGCGCAACGCCTTATCGAACCGGTTCGATTGCGCTGTGGAGCGCGCCGGATGACCACCATCCGCGACATCGCCCGCACCGCCGGCGTATCGGTGTCGACCGCGTCGCTGGCCCTGAACGGCGACGCGCGGGTCCGCGCCGATACCCGCGGCCGCATCCTGGCGGTCGCGGCCGCGCTCGACTACCACCCCAGTCGGGCAGCCCGCAGCCTCTCCCACGGCCGCACCTGGTCGATGCACCTGCTGTACCCGGCGACCGGCACCATGTCGAGCGGCTTCTTCTCGCGCTTCGTTCGCGGCCTGCACGACGGGGCGCGTGAGGGCGGCACCAGCCTGGCGCTGTCGGTGCCGGTCGATCCCGAGGAGGCGCAGGCGACCCTCGTCCGCATGATCCGCGAGCGCTGGGCAGACGGGGTCGTGTTCATGAACCTCGAGCCCAACGACCCGCTGCTCGCGATGGCCCGTGACCACGCGTACCCCCACGTCCTGGTTGGCCGCGCGGCTCGGCAGGACGTGCCGACCGTCGACAACGACAACCGCTCGCTCGCCCACGACGTGACCTGCTTGCTGCTGGCACGCGGTTGCCGTCACCTGCTGCTGCTCAACGGCCCCGAGGGCCAGTTCTTCACCCAGGAGCGGGCTGCGGGCTTCGCCGACGCCCATGCCGCCGCCGGCGTCGCCCCGAGTGCGGGGGCGGTCGTCTTCACCGACGGCCAGCCGGAGAGCGCCCAGCGTGCCGTCGCCGCCTGGCTCGACGCCGGCCGACCGCTCGACGGCGTGGTGGCGGTCAGCGACCCGCTGGCGGTCGCCGCCCTCCAGATACTGCGCCAGCGCGGCCTGGAGGCCCCTCGCCGGGTGCGGCTCTTCGGCATGAACGACGACGACATTGGCCGCTTCGTCGCCCCCAGCCTGAGCACCGTGGATCTGCACGCCCACGAACTCGGGCTCATGGCGGCGGCGCTGCTCCTCGAGCAGGTGGATGGCGTCGCGCCCGACCCGCTCCGGCGGCTGGTGGGGCACGACCTCGTGGAGCGAGAGACCAGCGCATGAGCCGCCTGCCGCGCTCTCGGAGCCACGCCGCGGCGTGCAGGCAGCGCCCTGAAGCCGGCACGGCAGCGTCGGCCTCGACGCACGGCGCACCACGCCTCGAACCGGTCCGGAGGCCGCGTTGACCGACCCCGCCCCCCACCTCACCGCCTACGTCGTGCCCCACACGCACTGGGACCGCGAGTGGTACCAGCCGCTGGAGGTGTTCCGGGCGCGGTTGGTCGACGTGGTCGACAGTGCGGTCGAGCTACTGCGCGATCCCCAGGGCCGGTACCGCCGCTTCACCCTCGACGGGCAAGCGGTGGTCCTCGACGACTACCTGGCGGTGCGTCCCGACCGGCGGGCCGCGGTCGCCGAACAGGTGCGCGCGGGCCGCCTGCGGATTGGCCCGTGGTACGTGCTGGCCGACGAGTTCCTGGTCAGCCCCGAGTCGTTGGTGCGCAACCTGCAGGCCGGGCGGCGCGCCTGTGCGGCGTTCGGCGGGGCCATGCCGGTGGCCTACACGCCGGACTCCTTCGGCCACGTGGCGCAGCTGCCTCTGCTGGTCGCCGGCTTCGGACTCAAGGCGGTGGTGTTCGAGCGCGGCGTCGGCGACGAGGGTGAGCGCCTCGGCACCGAGTTCCGTTGGCTCGCGGCCGATGGCCGGACCGAGGTGTTCGCCGTCCACTTGATCGGCACATACTCGTCCGCCGCCGCCCTTGGCCACCTCGACTGGGAGTACCAGGACGCCTACGACGCCGACCGCGCGGTGAGCCAGGTGCGCGCGGCGCTCTTCGGTCCGACGGCCGGCGAGGCCGCCTTCCCCACCTGGCTGCGCCACGCGCTCGAGCGCCTGCCCCACGGCATCGCCGGATACACCCGCGGCAGTCACGTCCTGTTGCTCAACGGCTCCGACCACCTGTTCCCGCAGCGAAACCTGCCCGAGGTGCTGGACACCCTCGCCGCTGCCATCCCCACGGTGCGCTTCCTGCACGCCGACGTCGAGGAGTACGTCGACGCCCCCCGACTGCCCCCACCTGCCTTGGAGCGGTACCAGGGTGAGTTCCGCGCCAGTCGCTACCACCACGTACTGAGCGGCGTGTGGTCGGCGCGCATGCCGCTGAAGCAGGCCAACCACGCGGCAGAGACGCTGCTCGAGCGCTACGCCGAGCCGCTCCTGGCCGCGGCCCACGCCGTTCGCCGGCACGACGACCGGCCCCTGCTCGACCACGCCTGGCGCAGTCTGCTCCTCAACCACCCGCACGATTCGATCTGCGGCTGCTCGGTCGACCCCGTGCACCGTGCGATGCACGCCCGTTTCGAGGCGGTGACGCAGCTCGGCGACGAACTCTGCCGCCGGGCCGTGACCAGCCTCACCCACGACGCCGAGGCATCGACGTTGGCCGTGTTCGAGCCGCTCCCCTACAACGGCCGCCGCGTCGCGCACGCCGAGCTCGAGGTCGCGGCGGGACGGGGCGCAGGGATCGTCCTGCTCGACGAGGCCGGCGGCCCTCTGCCGCTGCAGGCGCGGGTCACGCGACGGCCCGCCGCCGGCCGCAGCGACGCCGAGGTGGACCTCGTCGCGCTGGCTTTCGCCCTCCCGACCCGACCTCTGGGGCTCACCCGCGTGCGCTGGCTCGACGGGCCCGTCGGTGCCGACACCGCGCAACTCGACGACCCCGTCACCGCCGTCCGGGAGAACGGCGGCTGGCGCCTGCAGAACCGCGCGCTGCGGGTGACCGTGGGTGACGACGGGGCGGTGACGCTGCTCGACCGCGCCAGCGGCCGCGAGCGACCCCTGCGCCTGCGCCTCGAGGAGCAGGGCGACGCTGGCGACACCTACGACTTCTCACCCGTGCCGGACGACCCGCCACGCTTCGCCGCCGAGGCCGCCGCGCCGCCCGAGGTGGTGGCGGCAGGACCGCTGCGCGCCGCGCTTGCCTTCGAGTTGCCGCTGGAGGTCCCCGAACGCCTCGCCGACGACCGCCGCTCCCGGCTCGGCCAGGTCGTCTTGCGGGCGCGCCTCGAGCTGGCCCTGGAGGCCTTCGACGAGTGCCTCATGCTCGCCGTCGAACTCGAAGAGCGGGCGCGCGACCACCGCCTGCGCCTGCGGGTGGCCAGCGGCATTCATACCGACTCCTGGTACGCGGACGGCCACTGGCACGTCGTGCGCCGCCCGGTACGGCCGCCGGCGGGCGAGGGCTGGTACCAACGACCGCTCGCCAGCAGCCACCAACGCCGCTTCAGCGCCGTGACCGACGGTCACGACGGCCTCGCGGTGCTGGCTCGCGGCCTGCCCGAGGTCGAACCGGTGCCCACCGCGGGTGGCGTGGAGTTGGCGGTGACGCTGTTGCGCGCGGTCGGTTGGTTGTCGCGCGACGACCTGCTCGCCCGCCCGCAGGGCGCCGGACCCGCCGTGCCCGTGCCGGAGGCCCAGTGTCAGGGCCGCCACCGCTTCGAGCTGGGCGTGTGCCCCTTCGTGGGCGGCATCGGCGCCGAACGCCTCCACCTGGCCGCCGAACGCTTCACCGCCCCGCCCCGGGCGTTCACCGCCGGACCGCACGACCCACGGCCCGACCTGAAGCCAGCGGAGCGATCCGGCGTGGAGCCGTGCGCCTCCGTCGACCCCTCCTGGCGCGTCGCGCTAACCCCGCCCCTCACGCTCTCGGCCCTCAAGCCCCAGGTGACAGGCTCCGGCGTCGTCGTGCGTGTCTGGAACCCTACGCAGCAGCCGCTCCAAGGTCGCCTGGCGGTGACCCCGCAGCCCGGCGCAGCCCACCTGTTGCGCCTCGACGAGACCCGTCTCGATCCCCTGCCGATCACCGGCGGGGACATCGCGCTCGACGTCGGCCCCTCGGAGGTGGTCACCCTCGAGCTGTCGTTCGCGAGGGGAGGTGGTCAGCTGCGCTGATCCGCTCCTACGTGGCCGCGCGGGGACGACGGCGGTCGTCTCCGCGACCGGACCCCACACCACCGAGAACTGGGAGGCCATCTCATGAGAACGTACGTCCGCACGTCCCTGGCCCTACTGGTCGTCCTGGCGATCGCCGGGGTCGCCCTCGGCCAGACCCTGACCATCACCGGCCGCATGGTCGCCGGCGGTGTCAACACGCAGCAGGTCGAGTGGCTCCGCGACTACGTCATCCCCGAGTTCCAGGCCCGCAACCCCGGCGTCACCATCGAGCTGATCGAGTTCGGTGGCTCCGACGAGGCGCTCAAGGAGCAGTACGCGCTCGACCTGTCGGTGGGCGCCGGCGCCGACGTGATGGGCTTCGACGGCTTCTGGGTCCCGGAGTTCGTCGAGGCCGGTCTGCTCAAGCCGGTGCACGAGGTGGGCGGCCCCGCCGTGCGCGACTGGGAAGGCTGGAGCCACATCCCGGTCGGCCTGCAGGAGCTGCTCTCCTTCGGCGGTGAGGTCTACGGCATCGCCCTCGGCACCGACTACCGGATGATCCACCTGCGCCTCGACATCCTCGAGGCCGCCGGCGTCCCCGACCCGGCCAACTGGCAGCCGACCTCCTGGGAGGAGCTGCTCGAGGCCGCCCGCATGGTGAAGGCCGCCTTCCCGGACTCGGCGCCGCTGCAGATCAACGCCGGCACCGCCATGGGTGAGGCCACCTCGATGCAGGGCTACTACATGCTGCTGCTCGGCGCCGGCCACTTCCTGCTCGACGAGCAGGACCGTTGGATCGTGCGCAGCCAGGGCATCCTCGACACCCTCGAGCTGTACCGCCGGATCTACCTCGAGGAGCAGCTCGGCGACGCCCGCGTCCAGCTGCTCATGGATGGCCGCAACCGCTCGTTCGTCAGCTTCCGCGACGGCGCCACCGCCATGCTGGTCGAGGGCGACTGGTTCTACCGCGGCCCCACCGCCCCTGGCTCGGAGTTCGAGGTCGCCAACCGCGACGTGGTCATGGGCTGGGCCAAGATGCCCGCCAAGGAGCCCGGCGCGGGCTTCCGCGGCCAGGACTTCGTGACCATCTCCGGCGGCACCGGCATCGTTCTCAACCCCAACACGCGCCACGGCGAGCTCGCCTGGCAGCTCCTGGCGTTCATGAACAGCCGCGAGGCCCTGGAGGCCTTCCAGGCGATCCAGCCGCGCATCCGCGTGCGGGACGACGTGCCCGTGCCGGGCGTCCGCTTCCTCACCGAGACCGCCGAGGCGCTGGGCCCCTACACCACGGCGCGGCCCAACCAGGCCGTCTACGCCGAGGTGTCGTACCAGACGCAGCTCATGACCGAGCGCGTGGTCTCCGGCGAGATGACCCCGATGCAGGCGATGGAGCAGTACGCCCGCGCGGTCGCCGACCTCGTCGGCGCCGAGAACACCGTCTCCCTGCTCGACTGACCCGAACGACCGGAGGGGCGGCCCCGCCGCCCCTCCGCCGCTCGCCCCCGGAGGCACCGCGTGCAACGCCGACCTATCTTGTCGCTACCCGCAGGACTCCTGTTCATGCTGCCTGCCGGGGTGTTCGTCGCCGCCTTCATCTTGCTTCCCTTCTTCTGGATCGCGGTCGTCAGCTTCACCAACCGCACGCTGACAGGCCGCACGGCCCTCTACCCCGAGTTCGTCGGCCTCGCCAACTACCGGCGGCTGTTCGACTTCGAGCGCTTCTTGAACTCCGGCGAGTTCGGTGCCTCGCTGCTGCTCACTGGTCAGTTCGTGTTCTTCTCCGCCATCGTGGGCCAAGCCTTGCTCGGCCTGACGCTCGCCTGGTTCTTCTACCAGCGTCGCGGCTGGGTGCAGAGCACCGTCCAGACGCTGGCGATCCTGGCCTGGATCATGCCCGACGTGGTCGTCGCCTTCGCCTGGTTCGCCTTCCTCGACCGCGACGGCGGCACCCTCAATCAGGTTCTCGCCCTGCTCGGGTTGGGGAGGCCCGACTGGCTGCTGGCTCTACCGCTGGTCTCGATCGTGCTGTTCAACATCTGGCGCGGCACGGCCTTCAGCATGCTGCTGTTCACGTCGGCGCTGGGATCGATCCCGCCGAGTTACCTCGAGACCGCCTCGGTGGTCGGCGCCAGCACCTGGCAGCGGCTGCGGGACATCATCCTGCCGATGATCAAGACCCACATCGTGACGGCGCTGGTGCTGATCACGCTGTGGACCTTCAACACCTTCACCCCGTTCCTGCTCACCGGCGGCGGGCCCGCCTTCAAGACCGAGCTGGTGTCGATCTACACCTACCGCACCGCGTTCCAGTTCTTCCGCTTCGGGATGGGAGGCGCCGTCGGGATGATCATGATGCTCGTCAACCTCGGCTTCGCGCTGTTCTACCTGTCGCTGCTGCGCGCGCAGCGGGGGCGCCCGTGAGCCCGGGCGTGCGCGCGGCGAGCTTCGTCTTCGGGCGCATCGCCTTCTACGTCGGCGCATGCCTGTTCGCCGCCTTCTTCGTGCTGCCGCTGCTGTGGCTGACGGTGGCGCCCTTCAGCACTCTGGCGAACCTGTCGGTGCAGTGGCCCGATCCCTGGAGCCTGCAGAACTTCGAGCGGGTGTTCCAGAACCGCTTCGCGATCCGGGCCCTGACGCAGAACAGCGTGATCCAGGCGGCCGGCGGGATGCTGCTGGTGACGCTGTGCGCCACCCTGGCGGCCTACGCCCTGTCGCGCGCCGCCATCCGCGGCACCGAGGTGATCACCTACGGCCTGGTTCTGTTCTCGTCGGTCGTCACGGGCACCGCCGCGATGGTGCCGATCTTCCTGATGGTCTTCCAGCTCGGCCTGATCGACTCCCACCTGGCCGTGATCCTGGTGTTCACCGGCGGCCTGCTGCCGGCGGCCATCTTCATCATGCGCGACTTCGTCGACTCGATCCCGCGCTCCTACGAGGAGAGCGCCATGGTCGCCGGCGCCAGCTCCTGGGCGGTGTTCCGCGACGTGGCGCTGCCGATCGTGCGCCCCGGGATGATGGTCGTGGGTGTGTGGGCCTTCGTGAACATCTGGGGCGGGTTCCTGATCCCCTTCATCCTGCTCCGCAGCCCCGACAAGATGCCGGCATCGGTGGCGATCTACTCCTTCTACACGGAGGCGGGCACCCCGCTCATCACGCTCACCGCGGCCTACTCGCTGCTCTACTCGCTGCCCGTGCTGCTGCTCTACCTGTTCGTCAACTGGAAGTACGGTTTCCGTTTCTTCGGAGGGATCAAGTCGTGATCGAGCGAGCGTTCGCAACGCCCGTCGCGCTGCCCGCGCGACGCTACGCCGCCGGAGGTCGCCCGTGGCGCTCGTAAGCTTCCACGCCGTCGACAAGCTCTTCGGCACCGTCCGGGCAGTCGACGGCGTCTCGTTCGTCATCGCCGACGGCGAGTTCGTGTGCCTGCTGGGGCCGTCGGGCTGCGGCAAGACCACCACCCTGCGCCTGATCGCCGGGCTCGAGAAGCCCACCGCCGGCACGATCCGCATCGGCAACCGCGACGTGACGCAGCTGCCCGCCAAGGACCGCGACGTCGGCATGGTCTTCCAGGACTACGCCCTGTACCCGCACATGTCGATCGCCGAGAACATCGGCTACCCGCTCAAGGTGCGCAAGGTGGCCGTCCGCGACCGCGACCGGCGGGTGGCGGAGGTGGCCGAACACCTGCAGATCGGCGATCTGCTGGCGCGGCGCCCGTCGCAGATCTCGGGCGGGCAGCAGCAGCGCACCTCGGTGGCCCGCGCGGTGGTGCACAAGCCGCTGGTGTTCCTGTTCGACGAGCCGCTCAGCAACCTCGACGCCAAGCTGCGGCTCGAGGCGCGCAGCTTCCTCAAGCACCTGCAGCGGGAGCTAGGCGTGACGGCCGTGTACGTGACCCACGATCAGGCGGAGGCGATGGCGCTGGCCGACCGCATCGCGGTCATGCACGAGGGACGGATCGTGCAGATGGCGCCGCCGCTCGAGGTCTACCGGCGCCCCGCCACCACCTTCGTCGCCAACTTCCTCGGCAGCCCGCCGATGAACCTCCTGCCCCTGCGGGTGCAGACAGGCAAGCGCCCGCGCCTCGCCTCCGACGAGGTCGAGTTCGCGCTCGAGCGCGACGTCGCCGACTGGTTGGTCGCCGAGGTCGGCGACGACGGGGACCTCGTCGCCGGGGTTCGCCCCGAGCACCTGCGGCTCGAGCGCGAGCGCGGACCGCGGACGTTGTCGGGTGCGCCGTACGCAGTCGAGACCCTCGGCCCAGAGTCGCTGGTGACCCTGCGCGTCGACGGCGCGCTGCTCACGGTGCGGCTGTTCTCCGACGAGCCGCCCGAGGTCGCCGACGTCGTGCACCTGGGGCTGGAACCGCAGCACCTGCACTTCTTCCGCACCAGCGGCGAGCGGCTCGAACAGGCGTGAGCGCCACCCGCGTCCTCGAGGGCGTCCTGCACGACGACCCCGCGGAGCCGGTGGCGCAGCTCGCGTTCGAGGTGCCCGACGGGTGCACGCGGATCACCCTCCGCTACCGCCACGACCCGGGGCACGTCCTCGACCTGGGTCTGCTCGATCCGGCCGCCACGGCCTTTCCCACCGCCGCGGGCTTCCGCGGCTGGAGCGGCGGCGCCCGGCGCGAGGCCTTCGTCGCCGTGGACGAAGCCACCCCGGGTTACCTTCCCGGGCCGCTGTCGGCCGGCCGCTGGCAGGTGCTGCTCGGGCGCGCTCGGGTCGGGCCGGAGGGGTGCGGGTACCGCGTCGAGGTGGAGATCGAGGTCGGCGGGTCGGCCGGGCCCTCCCCCGCCCGCGCCGGGTTCCCGGAGCCACCCGCCCCGCGGCCGGCCGATGCCGACGCACGTGCGGCGTCCGCCGAACTCGCTCCAGCCGCGTCGCTTGACGACCCCTGGGTGCCCGGCGACCTGCAGAGCCACACCCACCACAGCGACGCCCAGGGCTCGGTCGCGGAGCTCCTGGCCGCCGCCCACGCCCGTGGTCTCCGGTTCCTGGCGGTGACCGACCACAACACCGTCAGCCACCACGCCGACCTGCGCCGCCACCAGGACGGCCCGGTGTTGCCGATCCCCGGCATGGAAGTCACCACCTACCGTGGACACGCCAACGTGTGGGGGGCGCACGGTTGGGTGGACTTCCGCATCGCCTCCGACGCCGACGTGCCGCGCATGGTGCGGCGCGCCCACGACCTCGGCGGCCTCGTCTCGGTCAACCACCCCAAGACCCAGCCCGGCTGCATCGGCTGCGATTGGGCGTACCCGGTGCCGGCCGAGGTCGACGCGCTCGAGGCGTGGCAGGGACCGTGGCCGCTGCGCAACTGGGAATCGCTCGCACGCTACGACCGGCTGTTGGCCGCCGGCAGGCGGCTCACGCTGGTGGGTGGCAGCGACCGGCACCAGCCGGCGGGGCCCGAGCGCGACCCGGAGGCGCTGCGGGTCGGCAGCCCGACCACCTGGTTGCAGCTCCCGCGCCTGGGCGTGCCCGAGGTGCTGCAGGCCCTGCGCGACGGCCGCGTCAGCGTCTCCGAGGGGCCGCGGGGTCCGCGCCTGGAGCTGTGGTCGGGTGCCGTGCCCATGGGCGGCCGGCTGCCGGACGCGGCCGCCCACCGGGTGACGGCGCGCGTGCGCGGCGCCGCCGGCGAACGGCTGCGGTGGGTGGGCGCCCAGGGGATCCTGCGCGAGGTGCCGATCGCGGGCGAGGTGTTCGAGGACGCGCTCCTGTGGCGCGCCGACGGGCCGTTCCTCCGCGCCGAGGTCGTGGCGGACGCCGGCCTCGCGGCACGACTGGCGGAGCTGACCGCCTGGTCGGCGGTGCGGCCGCTCCCGTACGGCATCATCCTCGACGAGGTGCGGGCGCATCCATGGGCGTTGGCCCTCTCGAACCCGCTCTACGCCTGACCCGACGGCCGCGGCCGAGCGCCGTGGCAACGACGCAGCCCCTCGGCCGAACCCTGGCGACGCTGGTGGGGGCACGCCTGGCGCTGGTGGTCGACGAGGACCTCGCCGCTGCGGAGGCAGTCGCCGCCTGGTCCCCGGGCGCGCGGGCTACCCGCGACCTGGCTGAGGCCTACGGCGACGGCGTCGACGCCATAGCGATCGCCACCCCCGCACAGACCCACGCCGACATCGTCGTCGCCGCGGCCGGCGCCGGCAAGGCGGTCTTCTGCGAGAAGCCGTTGGCCACCGAGCTCGCGGACGCCGCGCGCGTGGCGGATGCCCTGGGTGCCGCCGACACGCCGTTCCAGATCGGCTTTCAGCGGCGCTTCGACCCCGGCGTCGCGCGCCTGCTGCGGCTCCTGGGTGACGGCGCGCTCGGCACGGTGGAGACCGTGCGCTCGATGACCGCCGACCCCTACGGGCCCGACCTGGAGGGCATGCGGCGGGCGGCCGGCATCTTCCACGACACCCTCAGCCACGACGCCGATCTGGCCCTTGCAGTGGGTGGGCCGATCGAGGAGGTCTTCACCCGCGGGGCCGCCATGCTCGACCCGCGCTTCGCCGAGCTGGGCAAGCCCGACACCACCGTGCTCTCGCTGCGCTTCGCGAGCGGTGCGCTGGGGGTCATCGAGAACCGCCTGCGCACCGGTTTCGGTTACGAGACGGTGCTCGAGGTGGGTGGCAGCTTCGCCAAGGCCATCGTGCGCGACGACGCCCTCGACGCGCGCGACGACCGGGCGTGCACCCGTTCCCGGGGTCGGGCAAGGGGTGGCGGTCATGCGCGTGTGTGCCGCGGCCGAGCGCTCCTACCGCGAGGGGCGGCCGGTGCGATTCGACGAGGAGGACCTGGCTTGAGATGGGGAGGGCGCCCTCACGGTCACACGAGCACCAGCCGCTCGATCCCCCGGCCCCTCAGCACCTCCGCATACCCCGCCATGGCCTCCGCCGTCGGCTCCGGCACGTCGCGCGCGATCGGCCGCACGCCGTGGCGGCGGAAGCCGATCAGCTTGACCCGCATGCCCGGGTCGACGCCGCGCAGCCACACAGCCGCGCGCGCCAGGTGCGCCGGCGCGTCGTTCACGCCCGGCAGCAGCAGCAGCCGCACCTCGTGCAGCTTGCCGCGCGCCGCGAGGTGCTCGATCGAGCGCAGGACGGGCGCGTTGGGCTGCCCGGTCATCCGCCGGTGGACGTCGTCGTCGAACGCCTTGAGGTCGATCATCGCACCGTCCATCACCGGCTCGAGGCCGTCCCACACCTCGGCGGGCGCGGCGCCGTTGCTGTCGACGAAGCGCGTGAGGCGGCCCAGCCGCGCGTCGTCCTTCAGGGCCGCGAAGAAGTCGCGCACGAAGGCCGCCTGCAGCGTCGCCTCGCCGCCCGACACCGTCACGCCGGAGAGGAACGGCGCCGGCCCACGCACCAAATCGACCAGCTCGTCGACGGAGAGCGTGCGCGCCTTGGGGGTGCTGTCGTAGCGACAGGCGCGGACGCAGGCGTCGCCACCCGCGCACGCGGCCGCGTCCCAACGCACCTCGGTGCCGTCGAAGGAGAGCGCGCCGCTCGCGCAGGCGTCGACGCACTCGCCGCAGTGGTGGCACGCGTGGATCGTGTACGGGTTGTGGCAGGCGCTGCAGTCGAAGTTGCAGCCCTGCAGGAAGGCCACGAAGCGGTTGCCGGGCCCGTCGACCGACGAGAAGGGGATCGTGCCCGAGACCAGGCCGCGGGTCGCGCCGGGGCCGGCGGCTGCGCCGGGGCCGGCGGCCGCGCCGGGGCCGCGGGTGGCGCCGGGGCCGGCAGCGGTGGCGCCGGCGCCGGGCTGGCGGGCCAGGCCCTCGATCACGCGCCGGAGGGC
>Ga0209498_1000760_pt1 | contig 19968 bp, 23 predicted proteins | sample WalLakDeSediment_FD_184131 | JGI IMG/M metagenome (GOLD analysis project Ga0209498, IMG submission 184131) | Lake sediment microbial communities from Walker lake, Nevada to study Microbial Dark Matter (Phase II) - Walker Lake 11/02/13 Deep... | ecosystem: Environmental > Aquatic > Freshwater >... | reverse complement strand
ACACTACAGTGGTTTGTTACCGAACAAGTAGAAGAAGAAAATACTGTGGAAGAAATTATCCACAAGCTCGAAATGATTGGTGATAATAAAGGCGGATTGTATACCTGTCCAGGCTCGGTGATAACCGAGACTGATGCTAGATAGAGAGTTAGGTGCGAGAGCTGTTGGACAATAAAATTATATATTTCTTTATACTAAATCCTCTTCAGTTGGAGAGGATTTTTTAATTCTTTCGTCAGAATCCGGCAGATTCTATCGGAATCTGACGATCACATCCGCAAGCTGGAAAGCAGTTTCCCTCATCGAGTGGACTTTATTTGCAACCAGCAAGCTTATCTAGTCAACCCAATTTTCAATTTGCAAATTCTTCACGTGACTAAATTCTTTTTCATTATTAGTTAAAAGAATAAGCTCTCTCTTATAGCAATAGAAGTAATTAATAAATCCATCGCACTAATCATTTGACCTTTTATTGGAGAGAAGGTTGATTTCTTTCAGTCATAAAATCATCAGAAAATTTATCGAGACTTGCAAACATTAAATCCCACTTTCCCCTTTTGGGAATTAATACTATTGCATCACCAATCTTAGTAATATATGTTTCTTTGCCTTTTAAACGGTAAGCTTTTGGTAGCAGAACTGTTTGGCTTTTTCCGCTATTAAATATTTTCGCAATATCCATTATTAACCTCTTCAATATGTATTACGAAAATAATACAATTTGTTAATTCAATACACTTGTGGGTGATTAAAAAGCTGACAAGATTAATAAATTGAAAAAAGAACTGATTATTTCAGTTTTTCACATCCGCAAGCGGGAAGGCAGTTTCTCTCATTGAGTGGACTTTGTTTGCAACCGGCAAGCTAATTTCTTTGCTAACTCTCGCCTCAAAGTAATCTCTGAATCTCTCAATCATAAACTTTACAGGCCACGCTGCAGCTTCACCAAGTGCACAGATTGTGTTTCCTTCAATCTGGTTTGCAACTGTGATAAGTAAATCCAAATCACTTACAGAACCATTACCGGCAATTATTCTTTTAAGGATTTTTTCCAGCCAGCCTGTTCCTTCGCGACAAGGTGTACATTGTCCGCAGCTTTCGTGGTGATAGAAGTGAGCAATTCGCGCTAAAACTTTTACGAGATCTGTATCTTCATCCATTACAATTACGCCACCAGTACCAATCGCAGAGCCAACTTCTTTAAGTGATTCGGCATCCATCCTTACACCTTCAAGCTTATCACCCCTTATTGGAGGCATGGAAGTTCCGCCGGGAATAACACACAAAACTTTTTTATTGTTTGGAACACCCCCAGCATAATTGTAAATAATATCTGTTAGCAATGTTCCGGTTGGAAGTTCATAAACACCGGGTTTGTTAACGTGTCCGCTAACTCCAAATAACAAAGTACCGGGATGTTTGGGGTGACCAATTTTAGAAAACCATTCCCATCCTTTATCAATGATTGGAGGGACGTTTGCAATTGTCTCGACATTGTTGATTGTAGTAGGACAGCCCCATAAACCATTCTGTGCCGGGAACGGAGGCTTTACTCTTGGATATCCCCTCTTCCCTTCCAATGAATTCATCAACGAAGATTCCTCACCACAAATGTATGCACCTGCACCTTTATGGATGTAAACATCACAGGAAAAATTTGTTCCGAATGTTTCCTTCATCTTCTCGCCGAGATAACCATTTGCATAAGCATCGTCAATTGCTTTCTGCAATAACTTTATCCACTTGTGATATTCACCTCTGATATAAACGTAAGCGGTTTTTGCTCCGATTGCGTAACAAGTAATTATCGTTCCTTCTATCATCTGGTGAGGATTGAACTCAAATATTTGTCTATCCTTGAAAGAACCAGGTTCACTTTCATCACCGTTTACACACAAATATTTTGGTTTGTTTGTGGTCTTCGGCATAAAGCTCCATTTCAGTCCACATAAAAACGCAGCGCCGCCTCTTCCTCTTAATCCGGATTTTTTAACCTGGTCAATTATCTCATCGGGAGTCTGTGTAAATGTTTTTTTGGCAGCATTATAACCGCCGTTGGAAACGTAAACATCAATTAAGTGAAGATCTTTTATATCGGGAAGGAGAATTTTTTCCATTGATTAAACCGTGTTCCTTAAAATTGAACTTTTAACACGAGGACGTAAATATGGAGCTTTATATTTCGGCAGTGGAATTTTCATTCCTTCTTCTTTGGCAGTTTGAAGCCAAATTTTCTTCGCAATTATAACTTCTTTTAACGCTTCTTGAGGTGTATCACCGAAAGCAGTACAATATTTTAAATCAGGAATGTCGGCAACGTAGCACTTGTCTTTTTCGCTGAAAAAAACATTAATATGATAATCTTTTGTTTTCATTTTTCTAAACTTAACTTAAACTCATTTATAATACTTATAAATTGATTTACCTGATATGATTTTACTTTACCTTTTCTATTTTGAATATTTATTAAATAAGGCACATTCGAATGTTTATAAATATGATGACTTCCTTCTATTCGTTTCAATGTAAAACCAAATGCTTCAAGCAATTTATTCATCTCGCTAAACCTGACATCGTAAGGATTATTTAAAACTTTTTCAAGCAGCTTTTTGCTTTTCAAAGCTATCTTAATCCTGTAAGGATTTCTTCAACCTGTTCTTTTGTAAGATTTTCAAAATAATCTTCATTCACAGCAATCATCGGAGCCGTGCCGCAGCTTCCCATACATTCAACTTCTTCCAATGAGAATTTTTGATCCGCAGTCACACCCATATGATCAATTCCAAATTTATCTTTTACCTGATTCCAGATTTCATAACCGCCACGAAGCATACAGGAAACATTCGTACAAACCTGGATGTGATGCTTCCCCATCTGTTTCTGGTGATACATTGTGTAAAATGTAACAACGCCAAGAACTTCTTCTGCAGTCATTCCGAGAACATCAGCAATTGCTTTCATCACTTCAAATGAAATAAAGCCATTCTGTTCCTGTGCAATATACAGTGCAGCCATAACAGCAGGTTTGCGAACCGGATACTTTTTTGTTTCCTGCTCTATTCGTTCGAGGTTCGCTTGAGTAAACTTAAATTCCATTTTTGTAAAGCTCCAATTATCAAAAAACAAATAACAAATAAGCACCAAAATCAAAATTCAAATAATCAAAACAAGTTTTAGAATTGATTTTTGAAGTTTGAATATTATTTGGAATTTGCAATTTGTTATTTGAGATTTCCACTTATTTATCCGCTTCTCCCATTATAGGATCAATGCTTCCGATGATTGCAACTACATCTGAAATTAAATGTCCGATGACCAACTTGGGCAAAGAATGGATGTTATTAAACGACGGCGAACGGATTTTACACTTCCAGGGATGACCTTCACCTTTACTGACAAGGTAAAATCCAAGTTCTCCTTTCGAACCTTCAATTGCGTGGTATATTTCTCCAACAGGAGGATTGATTCCAAAGTTAACAATCATAAAATCGTGAATTAATTCTTCCATTTTTGTATAGACTTCATCTTTTTGAGGAAGAACTTTTTTTGGCATATCTGCGTGAACCGGACCCTGAGGCATCTTTTCAATAACCTGTTTAACAATCTTAGTGCTCTCCCTGCATTCATCTAATCTCAGAAAATATCTTGCGAGACAATCACCTTCTGTATAAGTGGGGATCTTAAAATCGATTTCATCATAACATAAATAAGGTGCATTTCGTCGAAGATCCAATTCAACACCGCACGCACGAAGGTTTGGCCCACAGAAGCCGAGATCAATTGCGTCTTCTTTTGAAATAGCTCCCACACCATCAACCCGTTCAATAAAAATTCTGTTTGTGTTAAGAAGCTGTTCAACTTCAGCAAGGTAAGGTTCAAACTGATCGATGAACCATTTTGCTTTTGCAAGTGCCTCAGGCTGTGCATCGTTTGCAACTCCGCCTATTCGTGTGTAGCTATTAGTAAATCTTGCGCCGCATAAAATATCCCATATGTCCAAAATCTTTTCGCGCTCACGTAATGTCCATAAGAAAACAGTTAGTGCACCGACGTCCATCGCAAAGGAACCAATTTGAACAAGGTGAGATGCAATACGTGCTAATTCAGCTATCATCATTCTGATGTATTGTGCTCTTTTAGGAGCTTCTATTCCTGCAAGTTTTTCTACAGCAAGAACCCAGGCAACATTGTTAGCCATCGGAGAAATATAATCGAGTCTGTCTGTATGAGGTATGTATTCATAGTAACTCATATTCTCAGCCATCTTTTCATAACCGCGGTGCAGATAACCAAGTTCAGGTATGCAGCCGATAATTCTTTCACCGTCAAGCCTTAGCAAAAGACGAAGCACACCGTGAGTAGCCGGATGCTGCGGACCCATATTCAATATCATTTCATTTTCAAGAACATCTTCTACGGTATAATCATTTCTTGAAGCGAGAAGAGCTTGCAGAATTTTCGGATCGGTTTCGTGTTCTAATTGTTTCATAAACTTTATTTCTTCGGTAATGGAAGTGAACCAGGAATCCCCATCAGTGGAAAATCTTTTCTCAAAGGATAATATTCAAATTCCTCAGGCATATACATTCTTCTTAAGTCTGGGTGATTATTAAATTTTATTCCATACATATCATAGGTTTCTCTTTCCTGCCAGTTAGCTGCTTTCCAGACTGATGAAACTGTATCTATCGAACATTCAGATTCATCTACATCAGCTTTTAATCTTAACCTGAAGTTATGCTTAATCGAAAAAATATTATAGACAACGGTAAACCTGTTTTTTCTCGTTGCCCAGTCGATTGCAGTGACATCTGAACACCAGTTGAATTCGAGGTCAGCATCGGTTTTAAGGAAAGTGCAAATTTCAACCACAATTTTCTTATCAAACTTTATAGTAAGCTCATCCCTGTAATCAGTAACTTCAAATTCAACTGAAGGAAACTTTTCTTTTAGCTTTTGAGGAATGACTGCTTTCAGATCCATAAAAATCAATTATTCTGAATAACGTTTAGTTCAGGAAGTTTAATTCCTTTATCTTCAATGGTGATATTCGGAAACTGCGAGGCTTTGGTTTTTCCAATTTTATCCTGAATCATCATAAGAGCGTGCAAAAGATTATCGGGACGAGGCGGACAACCAGCCAGGTAAATATCAACCGGCAAAAACTGATCAATTCCCTGCACAACTGAATAGGAGCGGTACATTCCGCCTGAGGATGTGCAAGCACCCATTGCAATTACCCATTTTGGATCAGGCATCTGGTCATAAATTTTTCTGACAACAGGGGCCATTTTGTAAGTCACTGTTCCAGCAACAATCATCAGGTCGCATTGGCGAGGGGTAAAACGCATTACCTCCGAACCAAACCTGGCAATATCATATTTTGGATCGCCGACAGCCATCATTTCGATTGCGCAGCAGGAAATTCCCATCGGCATTGGCCAAACAGAATTTTTTCTTGCCCAGCCAATAATTGCATTAAGCTGCGTTGTTAAAAATCCATTGTCCTTTATGTATGATTCTAATCCCATTTAAATCCACCTTTTTTGTATGCGTATAAATAACCTAACTCAAGAACTACTAAGAATATAAACATAGAAATGAACACAGAAATTCCATACTCACCATATAATTGCCTGAACTGAACTGCCCAGGGGTAAATAAAAATCACCTCCAGATCAAAAATTATAAAAAACATTGCTACGAGATAGTATTTAATTGATACCCGCTGTCTTGTTGTGCCCACAGGCTGCATACCGCTCTCGTAAGTTGATTTCTTTTCGCTGTAAGGGCGCTGTGGACCAATCAAAGTTGAAGTCCACACGACTACTGCACCAAATATTAGCGCAACTGCCAAAACCAGAAGTATTGGGATGTATTGTTCAATCATTAGATATTTATTGAATAATTGGTTGTAAAATTATCCAAAATACAGCGGATTGTCAAAGCAAAGTGTATTAATGAATAATTAATATTTTAATGTACTGAAACTATCTTTTTACCCTGTACAACACCGAAGGCGGATTATTAAAATAAACCACAACCTCAAGCCCGGAATGATTTCTTTTGGGATCAATTAAAAATTGCAACTCGCTTCTTAAACCTGCTTCTGCAATTCCAAAATAAAGATAATCCGCTCCGCTTTCTTTCAGTTTGGTGATAAATTCCTCATACGAATCTGCCATCGGTAAAAGCTTGAAATCCATATCAAGATAATACGCAACGTGAGCTTTTCTTGCAGCTACAGTTTTTCCTTTCATCTCTTCGGAAACATTTTCCCGATACCAATCTCTAAGTGTTAGCAATTCTGTTGGTCCCGAATTAATATTTTCGCTGTTAAACGAATAGGATTTATAAAATGTGAATGAAATCAATCCAATAAGTAAAACATACTTCAATGCCGCAGGAACGAACTTAGCGAGCTTTAGTTTCTCTTTGAAGAATGGCTGCACAGCAATAACCAGGTAAAATGGTATTAGAAAAAGAGAAAATCTTTCACTATAAAAAACAAGCAGCAGCAATGCAAAGAAAGATAAATTAACAAGATAATATCCAATTTCCTGTTCTCTCCAGTTCTTCAAATGCTTACTGAAAATCATCAGTAATAAACCCAGTAAAACAAAGATACCAACATGCCAGCCTAAGAGTTTTTGCATATCTTCAAGAAAATGATCAGCCACATTGCCAATAATGGTTGAGAAAAATAATCCGGTATCTTTTAGAATTACTTCCGACAAAGAAGTTATCTTGCTGCTCTCTTTGAACCAGAAATCATCCCAGCTAATTTTCCCTTTTCCATAAACTTCAAAAGCAATGTTCTTGTAATTTTCATTATAAAAGAAGGAGCCTTTTTCACTAAGACAGTAAAATCCCCACGGTGAAAAAGTAATTAGAAAAACAGCAACGAAAACGAGTGAGGATTTAATCCTATCAATCCAGCTGATTTTCCAATAGTTTACAATGAGAACTATCAACACAAAACTTGCAAGGAAGATTCCGTTATATCTTGTCAGGTAAGAAAGCCCCCCAAAGATTGCAGCAAGAATTAAATTTTTATAGCTCAAATCTTTATTCTTAAAAAAGAAAAAGAGTGTTACTGCTGCAAGCGCATTAAAGAACATATCTGTTCCGGCGCTGTATGTATATTGAATAAAGACGGGATTTACAACGAGCAGAACTGTAACGAAAAATGAAATGACTGCTGAAAATATTTTTTTTAAAAGTTCAAAGGTGACATAAATTAACACTGATGCCGAAAGAACAGCAATTAAAATTCCTGCGTGAAAAAAATCACCCAAAATGAATCCAAATATTGCAAGCACCATCGGGTAAAGCGGACCCCTGAAAGCATCCATTGGAACTTCACCAGCAAGAACTTTCTTTGCACCCGGAACATATCCCCAGAAAAAGTCAGTCTCTATTCCGTAATCACCAACAGTATGAAAAATAAAACTTATCGCTCCAACAATAATTAAATACGCTGATGCTATTATTAAGCCGGTAAATCTATGAGATGTAATTACCTCAAATTTTGAAGACAGCAAACTCATTTTGGAACTGCTTTGTTGAACTTCTTTCTTTTTCTTTTTTGTCTGCGGTTTGGCCATATGGAATTTTTGTTCTTCAGCGCATCAATAGTTAAAATGTTATTTGATAATATAACTAATTTTGCTGCAAGCTTAACAGGATTTTTATTTAACTCTAATAATTAAAAATAAATAATTGAACGAGTAATTTGCTTTACATTTCATCCATAAAGCAGTTGTGCTTATTTTTTAGTCAAGCTAAATTCAAACAAATCTACACAGCTTGAAATTAAATGCACTAAAAATATTTCAATTAAGTCTGCTTCTGATAATTATTATATACAGCCCGCAGGCTATTGCACAATATGCATCAGACTCAAGCCTTTACTTCATTCCCGTTAGTTCACTGAACAGACTATTTTCAAACTTCGATAAACAATTAAATACTTATTATCTGAATACCGGGCTGGATTTATACGGTTCCATAGGAAAGTTTGAATATAAATTGAACCAAAATTACCGCTCGACACTAATTCAGTCAAATCAGAATAACATTCGTGATGAGGAATATTTTTACGCTGTCGGAAAATATAAATTCAGCAGCAAGTGGAAACAAGGAATTGCAATCAGCAGTAATATAGTCTCCGATGACAGGCAGCTTGGAATAAATGAGGCAACTATAATTCACCTGATGACAATGAGTGAATTAAATCTTATAAGAAACTTAATCCTTACCCCTTACGGAGGTTATGCTGATAACAGGCAGGTTAACGAAGTTGATACCGGACCGATTTATGGATTGGAAGGCAAACTTGCTTACTTCAACAATGCCGATTTCGATTTATCATCAATGCTGCGGCTTGAAAACGAGGATATATCACCAAGAAAAAATACGATTCGGTATTTGGATATGCTCGTTGCTAACCCGTTCAATCCGGATGTGACTAATTTCTTCAGTGCACGCTTTAATCAAAGCCGAAAGGATTTCTATATCTTTGCTGACTCAGTTACCGCCCAGGAGTTTAATATCAATAATAATATCGAAAGCAGAACCGAAACTGTTTTCTTACTTCAGGACAGACTTAATTACAACAGGCTGTTTGATATTTTTTCATTGGAGCTTGCCGGGAGATTAAACTTCAGGACAATTGACAGAGATACAAGATATAAATCAGCCAATATTCAGTCGCCTTCAATCTTTGATACGCAGATAGATGAACTCGGGATAGCCGTTGAATCTGGATTATTCTACCGAACAGAATCTGCCGATTATGGTATAAATTTAAATTATTATGAGCGGGACGAAAAGCATATCACCAAAAAATTTGAAGGGGCATCTGAAAATTTCTACGAACAGCGTTCTGAACTGGAAAGCAGAAAGAATAATAATTCATACAGAACAACAATTTCTTTCTTAGGGAATTACTATCTATCACGAAAGGATCAACTATCGCTTAGTCTTTTTCACAGCAAGTTAAAGTATGATACACCAAGTGCACAAAATGATGATGACCGTGATGAGCTGCTAAGCATCGGACGATTCAGGTATACAAGGTATCTGAATCCTTTCTTCCAGATATTTACGAATCTTGAAGGAACAATTAGTCATTTGAATTATGTTTTTGCCAGCAGGAGTGCTAATAACAATGTGAACAGAGTATTAAGACTTTCCACAGGCGGATATTACAATGGCGCTAAATTTTCTTCCTTAAATAATTTTGAAGTCTCCGCTAACTATACTGTGTATGATTTTCAGGATGTTGCCTCAAGTTTGAGAAGCATTTCCTTCAGGCAGTTTTCAGCGACTGATTCAACTCATTACAGGATAACGAAGAATTTTTCGTTCATCTTAACCGGTTATTTGAAATTAACCAGCCAGGGTGAGCTTGATTGGGATAACTTTGCAGAGAAACCTTTACGATACCTTCAGGAAATTTATGCTGATCCTAAGTTCGGTTTTGTTTCCAGTAATTCTTTAATTGCAATCGGGATAAGATATTTTTCTCTGAACACGTTCAGATTTAATAATGAAGAGAAGGTGCCTGACTCTGATTTCCTTAGCATTGGTCCATTATTGGAGATTCTGATCGGAAGTAAAATGTTATTTCTCAAACTAAACAGCTGGTATGAATTCATTACTGACAATAAAAATGTTCAGCGGCAGAGGTTTAATTTTATTTTAGCAATGAATTGGAATTTTTAAGCAATCAGGTTAAATTTTCATACATATTTATAAGTTATATCAATCACTGTTTTGCCTGAATCATTTTACGAAATAGAAATAGAGAGCGATCCGAATAACCTGATAACAGTTGAGGAATTCGTAAATTATTTTGCGAAGGACCTCGGTTTATCTGATGAACAGCTTTCAGTTCTGTTACTTGCCGTTACTGAGGCTACAACTAATGCAATTATTCACGCAAATAAGTGCGATATAAACAAGCTCGTAAAAATTCACGCCGAAATAAAAGATTCAAAGCTTATCATCAAGATAAAAGATGAAGGAAAAGGCTTTGATCCGACAACACTTCCCGATCCGACCGAACCAGAGAATCTTCTGAAAGACTCTGGCAGAGGTGTTTTTCTTATGAAAGTTTATATGCACGAAGTAAAATACAACCTGACTCCAACAGGTATGGAAACCATTCTAATACTTAATCTTTAGCAACTAATATTTCAGTAAATTCTCATTTCCGACTCAAGTTAATTATCACCTCTGATACTTTTTATTTATTTTAACTATTGTCAATATCAACAATATTTAAACAGGGAGCTTACAATGGGCAGAAAAAAAATTTCAATTATCGGTGGCGGACAGATCGGTGGTGTTCTCGCTCAATTAATTGCACTGCGTCAATTAGGGGATGTAGTCTTGTATGATATAATAGAAGACATGCCACAGGGAAAAACTCTTGATATAGTTGAAGCATCAAGAATAGATGGCTTCGACATTTCACTTAAAGGAACCAACGATTATAAAGACATTGACGGTTCCGATATAGTAATTGTCACTGCCGGGTTACCGCGTAAACCTGGAATGAGCAGAGACGATCTCCTGACTACTAATGCTAAAATAATGCAGGCAGTTGCTGAGAACGTTAAGAAACACGCAACAAATTCCATATCAATTATTATTTCTAACCCGCTTGATGCTATGGTTACTTTGTTCAAGAAAGTAACTGGCTTTAAAGCTGAACGGGTTATCGGTCAGGCTGGAGTACTTGACTCTTCCAGATTTTCTACTTTTATCGCGTGGGAACTTGGGGTGTCAGTTAAAGATGTTAACGCAATGGTTCTCGGCGGACACGGTGACACAATGGTTCCTATTGTTCGTTATGCAAACGTAAATGGAATTCCTGTTATGGAATTACTCGAGAAAAAATATAACGACAAAGCAAAAGCTGCCGAAGTTATGAATGCAATGGTTGAAAGAACCAAAATGGCAGGCGGCGAAGTTGTAAAACTTCTGAAAACAGGTTCAGCGTTTTATTCACCGGCTTCTGCATCTATTGCAATGGTTGAAGCTATTGTTTACGATGAAAAACGTATGCTGCCTGTCTGTGCTTACCTGAACGGTGAGTTTGGAGTGAAAGGATATTACGTTGGAGTACCTGCTGTGCTTGGTGCTGCGGGAGTGGAAAAAATAATTGAGTTCGATCTTATCGCAGAAGAAAAAGCGTTGCTCGATAACTCTGTTAATGCAGTGAAGAATCTTGTTGCTGATATGGAAAGATTGGGCTTCTGATTTCTGCATCACAGATTATTAACCTGTGCTGCAAAAAATATTTAAAATGAAAAACCCTCCAACAACGGAGGGTTTTTTATCTTAATTAGCTATTCAACTAAGCAGCATAAACACTAACATATTTTCTGTTATTTCTTTTTACTTCAAATTTTACGACACCATCTGCTAAGGCAAATAAAGTGTCATCATTTCCTCTTTTAACATTTGTGCCAGGATGAAATTTTGTTCCACGCTGCCTGACAATGATATTTCCGGCAATAACTTTTTCGCCGCCAAATCTCTTTACACCAAGATACTGCGGATTGCTATCTCTTCCGTTTCTTGTTGAGCCTTGTCCTTTTTTATGTGCCATAATTAAATCCTTTCTAAGAAATCTTTAAAACTTCGATTTTCGTATACTGCTGCCTGTGACCAGCTTTCTTCTTGTAACCTTTTCTGATTTTTTTCTTGAATACGATAACTTTATCATCTTTCACGTGCTCAAGAACTTTAGCAGTTACACTAGCTCCTTTTACTTCCGGTGCACCGATTTTAACACTTTTAGCATCTCCAACCATCAGAACTGAATTGAAAGTTACTTCAGAATCGACCTTTTCTTTTAATCTGGGGACATAATACTTGTTATTTTCCAGCACCTTTATCTGGTCTCCCAGAACATTTATAATTGCAAACATTACTTCTTATTTTCCTTAAAATTTTGAGGCACAAATCTATGCAAAGATGACTACTATGTCAATCCCTAATTATAAATAAATAGAATAAAAACTCATTTTTTAAGTAGAAATGAAAACTCACTGCCCTCTCCTTCTTTGCTGGTTACTGCCACTTTAGAGTTGTGAGCTTCAATAATGTGCTTGACGATAGCCAATCCTAAGCCAGTGCCTCCCTGGGACCTTGAGCGAGCCTTGTCTATCCTGAAGAATCTTTCAAAAATTCTGTCCAGATAATTCTCAGGAATACCTATTCCTGTATCACTAACTATAATTTTAGCGTGCTTTCCCTCTTCTTCAACAAGGACTTCAATTTTTCCTTTTTCCGTGTACTTAATCGAATTCAAAATTAAATTAACCAGCACCTGTCTCAGTTTATCTTTATCACCAAAGACTTCAAGATCATCTTTAGCAGGAATATAAATCAACTCAAGATTTTTATCCTCCGCAATTTTCCTGTTATCCTGAATAACCTGGTTAAGCAATTCATTAATCTTAAAGTATCTGTAACTCATTCGCATTTCACCGGATTCGATCATTGAAATATCAATCAGGTCATTCAATAGATTACTTAAAGAAATCGTGTTCTGATTTGCCTTTTGCAGAAAATGAATATTTACGTTTTTGTCGTGTATAGCACCGTTCAATAAAGTTTCGATATAACCCTGAATCGCGAATATTGGTGTCCGCAGTTCGTGAGAAACATTAGCAAGAAACTGTGATCTCATTTTCTGAAGACGCTGAAGATATTCAATATCTGTTTTTTCTTTTTTAAACATTTTCTTGATCGCCTGCTGCAGTGCAAGCAGATTTGAGCCAAGTTGAATTTCATCTTCGCTGTTGTATTTGTTCTTCCTGATATTGTTGATGATTGTCTTTATTTCATCAAGCTCTTTATTGCGTCGTCTTCCTATTAAATAAAGAGCAGAAATATCAATTACGATAATTGATATTATCATTGGGAGAAGCAATGAAAAATCCCGGGTGAGCAGAAGAAAAACCAGGACAAATAAAAGATTAAAGAAAAGAAATTCTCTGTGGTATACTAAGGAAGATTTCAGGTAAGAAAAAAAATTACTCTTTGATTTTAAATCTGTATCCAACGCCTTTTATAGTCTCAATTATTTCTGAGTGCTTGCCTAATTTTTCCCTAACCTTTCGGATATGCACGTCAATCGTTCTGTCAATAACAAAAACATCATTACCCCAAATTTCTTTAAGCAGCGCATCTCGTGTCATAACTTTTTCAGGATTGCTGGCAAGAAAATGCAGCAGCTGAAATTCTTTTCGAGGAAAGAATTTCTGTTTGCCTTCGACTTTAATGGTGTGTTTATCTACATCAATAATTATCGGTCCAACCCTGAGCTCTCCAATCTCTTTTGCTTTTTTTTCGATAACGGGTGTTTTTCGCAGATTTGATTTTATCCTTGCGATTAATTTTTTAGGTGAAATTGGTTTCTGAATATAGTCGTTTGCACCAAGATCAAGCCCTTTAATTTCATCTGTCTCACCTGATTTAGCAGTAAGAAAGATGATAGGGATATCCTGATATTCTTTATTTGCTTTAATTTGCTGATAGAGTTCAAACCCATCCATCTCAGGCATCATTATATCTAAAACTATCAGATCAGGATTCTGCGCAATTTTTTTTAGTGCATCTTTGCCGTTTGAACTTACAAGAACCTCAAAATTATCCTGCTCAAGATTGTATTTGAGAAACTCGAGTATATCTATTTCGTCATCAACCAGTAGAATTTTTTTCATTTAACTAAGTGATTTTTATTTCTTGATCTTTTTCTGCTGATTTATACATTGCCTCGGCTATTTTAAGCAGCTGCAATGCTTCCTCACCTGATGAGAAAACCGGATTAAGACCTCTGATGGCACCAATAAAACTTTTAAGTTCATTCAAGTATGATTTTTTAAATGCTTCAGTTGGTGACTCAACAAATGTTGAACCGAGATCCATGTGTTCATCTGCCATAACTTTTATCAGCTTAAAAGGATTCGCACCAATGCTTCCTTTTGTTCCATAAACATTTGTATAAAAGATGTCTTTCTCTTCAGCCATACTCCAGCTTGCTTCAAGGCTTATTGTAAGATTTTCACAGCGAATAAAACTGAGTGAAGTGTCTTCTAAATTTCTTGAATTGTGAAAATAGTTTTTTGTAGAAATTGAAATTACTTTTGGATAATCAGCAAGCCAGAGTGCGAGATCAACAAGGTTAATTCCAAGGTCAAGAATTACACCACCGCCTGCTTCTTCTCTTTTGGTAAACCATTTTTCGGAACTGCTTTGTTTCCTTATCCAGCCGCATTTTATATAAAATGGTTTTCCTATCTCTCCGGCATCAATCAGGCTTCTTATTAACATACTATCCGGCCTGTATCGCAGGTTCATTCCGACCATTAATTTTCTATTATTTTTTTTAGCGCACTCTATAATTTCCTGACCTTCTTTACTGTTTCTTGCTAACGGCTTTTCAACCAGTACATCTTTACCTGCGCTTAAACAAGCAATAGCAATTTCTTTATGGAGGTGCGTAGGTGTGGCAATTATAACTGCTTCTGTTTCATCATCACTGAGTAATTCAGTATAATCTTTGAAACGCTTTTTAATTCCGTATTTATCTGCAACGGAGTTCAATCTGTTCTTATTGATTTCAGCGACGGCAGTTATCTCAGCATTTTTTATTTTAACAAGGTTTGGAAGATGAACAAGCTGAGCAACACTGCCCAAACCAATAACTGCCACCCTGGTTTTTTCCATTAGTAAGTAACCTTCTCAGCTAACTTGTTATTTTTGTAAAAATCTTCAATTTGTTCCGCGATTCCTGCAGGATCAATATTAATTTGCTTATGCAACTCAGCTTGTGTTCCGTGATCAATGAAAGTATCAGGAATTCCAATCCGCAGAATATCATTTTTGTAGTGCATATCATTAAAGTATTCAACTACTGCCGAGCCGAAACCACCAGGTAAGTTGTTTTCTTCAATTGTTACTATTCTTTGATATCTGATTGCTATTTCATCAAGCATCTGAGTATCGAGAGGCTTAATGAAACGCATATTTATCAGTTCACTGCCGATACCATTTTCTTTCAATTTAGCAACAGCCTTTTCTGCATAATTTACCATTGAGCCTATTGCAAGTATGGCTATATCTTCACCATCAGTTAACTTCTCGGCTTTACCAATTTCAACCTTGCTGAAACCGGGTTCAAGCTTAACTCCGAGTGCCGAACCTCTCGGATACCTGACTGCAACCGGACCATCACAGTGCTCAACTGCAGTGTAAACCATATTACGGAGCTCAGCTTCATCTTTCGGAGCCATAATTACCATTCCCGGTATCATTCTTAAGTAAGCCAGATCGAATGTGCCGTGATGAGTCGGTCCATCGGCACCAACTAACCCGGCTCTGTCCAAAATAAATACAACGTGCAATTTCTGTAAAGCAACGTCGTGTATTATCTGATCGAATGCTCTCTGAAGGAATGTTGAATAAATTGCAAGGACAGGAATTATTCCCTGGGTTGCAAGACCGGCTGCAAAGGTAACAGCATGTTCTTCAGCTATACCAACGTCATAATAATTTGATGGAATTTTTTCTTTGAGAATATCCAGCCCTGTTCCATCGGGCATAGCAGCAGTAATACCGACAACCTTTGGATTCTTCTCGATTATTTCTACAAGTGAGTTGCCGAATATCTTCGTGTAAGCCACCGGCTCATTTGCTTTTTTGCGAGCCTGTCCTGTTAGTTTATCGAAAGGCGTTGATGCGTGAAGTCTTTGAATATGACTTTCAGCAGGCTTATATCCTTTACCCTTTTGTGTGATTGCGTGAATTAGTATCGGACCTTTTAAATCTTTTACTTGTTCAAATATTTTTATTGTCTGATGAAGGTTATGACCATTCACAGGTCCAAAATATCTGAAGCCCAGCGCTTCGAAAAGCATACCCGGAGTGATGACTGCTTTAATACCGTGCTCAAGTCTTACAGCAATTTTTCTCATCCTATCACCAAACTGATCCAGTTTACCAGTAAGGTCCCAGATTTGCCCTTTGAATTTATTGTAATCAGGATGTGAGATCATTTCAGTAAAATAATTTGAAATCTGCCAGACGTTTGGAGCAATAGACATATTGTTATCATTCAACACAACGATGAGATCAGTTTTCAATACACCTGAATTATTCATAGCTTCGTATGCCATACCACCGGTCATAGCACCATCACCAATTACTGCAACAACTTTTTTATCAACTTTAGTAATATCTTTTGCAGTTGCCATTCCGAGTGCAGCAGAAATAGAAGTTGAAGCATGTCCTGCACCAAAAGCATCGTATTCACTCTCGGAGCGTTTAAGGAATCCGCTTATTCCACCATACTGACGAATTCTATTAAGAGCTTCTTTTCTACCGGTAAGAATTTTATGCGGGTATGCCTGATGCCCTGTATCCCAAACGACAAGGTCGTGTGGTGTATTAAATACTTTGTGAATGGCGACTGTTAGTTCAACTGTTCCGAGCCCGCCGCCGAAGTGTCCTCCGATTTCAGAGATTGTGTCAACCATATACTCCCGGATGTCGGTGCACAATTGTTTTAACTGCGGCAGTGAAAGCTGACGTATATCTGACGGGTAATCTACCTTCGACAGTATTGGGTATTTTTGTTCATCAATCATTAAGTAAAATAATCCTCCCTGATGTAAATGTATTAGTCTTCTTCCGTTTGTGAAATTTTTCCAAGCTCATTTTTAAGCTCGGTGATTTTTAATTCGGCTGTTTTTAATGTCTTCAAACAGGATTTCGAAAGTTTTACGCCTTCCTCAAAAAGTGAAATAGCATCCTCGAGCTCAACGTTATCCTCCTCAAGAATCCTGCTTATTTCTTCAAGACGGGATAAATCCTGTTCAAAATTACTTTTAGTTTTTTTCTTTGACATAAAATTAAGCTATTGGGTTGTTATTTCCCCATCATAAAACTTTAGTTGGGCTTTTTTCTCTTTATTAAAATTCGAAGCTCTGGTAACAAATTTAGAATTCTGCTTTACTAAAACAAAGCCCCTCTTCAAAACCCTGTGAATATCATATGATTCAAGAGATTTTGAGAGAAGTGATATTTTCTTGTCATAAATCATTGAATATTTTTCTATGCTTTGAAGAACTTTACTCATGCTCATATCAACTTGCTGTGTTTTCCTGTTCAAAATATCCATCGGAAGTCTGAAACCGTAAGACCTGCTAAATGAACTTACATCTTGAATCTTTGTTTCGATGATATCCTTAATATTTGATGATGACTTTGCTAAAAATTCATTGATGAAATTCTCAATCTCGTTTATGTCAGGAGTTGCTATTTCCATTGCTACTGAAGGTGTTGGGGCACGAAGGTCAGCTACATAATCTGCAATTGTAAAATCAACCTCGTGTCCTACTCCTGAAATAATCGGAACTTTAGACTTAAAAATTGCCCTTGCAACAATTTCCTCATTGAATGCCCAGAGATCTTCAATAGAACCGCCGCCGCGAGCGACAATTATAACATCTATTCCAGTATACTCGTTCAAAAGCTTGATACTATTAACTATAGATTCTGCCGCACCACTTCCCTGAACTCTTGCCGGAGCGATTACAATTTCCGCAAGGGGAAATCTTCTTTCAGCAACGCTTACCAGGTCTCTGAATGCAGCACCGTCAATAGCTGTAACTACTCCAATTTTTTGAGGGAAAGATGGAATAGATTTTTTGAACTTCTCATCAAATAATCCTTCTGCTTCAAGTTTCTTTTTTAACTTCTCGAATGCTTCCTGTAACTCACCTAGCCCTGCGGGTTTCATCGAACGGATATCAAGCTGATAGCTTCCTCTGGGAGGATAAACCGTAAGCTTTCCGTTCACGATAATTTTCATACCATCCTGAGGCGTGAAGAAAACGTACTGGTTGAAGCCTTTCCACATTGTGCAGTTGATTACTGCATTTGCATCCTTAAGACTGAAATACCAATGACCGGAAACATGAGCTTTGAAATTCGAAATTTCTCCGATCACAGAAACCTGCTCAAAAGATTCCTCAAGTGTTTTGCGGATTTCTTTTGTTAATTCCGAAACAGTCAGTATTTGAATTTCGTTTTCCAATTATTCTTCAATCAGAGTTTGTGTATTGATGTTTGTTTGTCTATCAAGCTCATTATAATCAAGTTCCGATCCCAGTAAACTGTGTGGTATTAAAAATATTATAAACATAAGTATTGATGCAAATACAATCCAGCGTTTTGGATTTTTAAATTTGTAAAGTGCAATTAGGGCAAGAAGCCAGCCAATAAAGCCAACAAGTATTTTATTATCCGTTAAATCGTGACCGAACGGAAAGCCTGTCCAAAAAGCATCAAAGGCGTACTTCTGAACAATCGGTCCAAAAATAAATCCACCAATTATCACAAAAATAAAAGTGAGAATAGTTAATGATTTAAACTTTTTTTCTTCGCTTACGCCTGAGGCGTATTCGCCTTTGGCGGAAAAACATTCCAAGCCGGTTCTTGCTGAAAGCAGCATCGCTCCAAAGATAAAAATGATGTGTGGAATCAAAAAGTAAATTGGCACATCTCCCTTGAACCGAATTATAACTTCTCCACTTGCTGGTAGTGTGACAGCATCTTCATTTTTCTGAAGGTTTATATGATAAATCAATTTGCCCGCTGGTGGCTGATGAGGAATGTATGCGATTAGCTTTTCATCTATTCTAACCATCGCATTTGAAGTCCACTCATCATTGGTTTTATATCTTTTCCAGAAAAGTTCTCCAAAAATAGTTTCATCAACAACAATAATGTCTATTTGATGGTCTCCTTCCCCACCGTGAGTTCTGTCCAGCTTATACTTTACTACTTCACTATTAATAATAACTTCACCAGTCACCGGGTAAGTGGGACCTGTCATTCTTTGATATACTCCTGTAAAAACAGTTAGTATAAAAGCAATTAACCAGAGTAAAATGGATTTTTTCATTGAGGAAATTTTGTGAGAATTATTTTTAAAATTTATTATTGTTTCTTCTTACCAGAACTGTTTTGTGAAATAGAGTTATTCAAATTCTTCCAAATCAAAGCTTGATTTATAACTATTCCATACTTATGAACAAGTTCATTATAATTGTTAAAAAATTTCTTTTAGTGTCCATCAATCCAAAACCGTCTAAACGATCGTCTAAGGTTGTCTAAAATCGTCTAATTCAGCTTCCAATCTGTTCCATCTAACCGAATCGTTCCATTTAATCTTAATGCTTGAAGCAGATTTTTTACTTTGTCTTTTTTTTGTTGATATGTTAGAACATCAGATAATTTGTCTGTTAATAATGTCTCAAAGTCTCCTCGCTTCCCTTTACTAAACTTCCTAAGGTAAGCAATAATCATTTCTTTGTAATGTGAATCATCGAAAGCTTTATGCTTGATATAAGAAACTTTTTCTTCAGTCGAGGAAGCAAGTGAGTAAGAAATAAAATAGTTTGGTTTTCTACCCTCAATAAGACCATCTTTCTTTAAGAGAGTCAAAGCATCTTCAGTTAAAGGATATTCTTTCTGAATCCTGTCCAAAAGAATAATTTTTTCCAAAGCAAGATCCTTTCTCTGCATAAGTAGTCTGGAATAGTTTTCATCAATAACGTGACCATAAATTGTAAGTTCTACTTTTTCAGGATTTGAAAGGTTAAAATCAGATGGCGGTTTTATAAGCAAAATTAGGCTCTTTACTTTGAAAGCAGTATGAAAACCAGTAACCAGAGCCAGATGGATTTTTTCATTGAGGAAAGTTTTGAGAATTATTTTTTGATTTTTACTTGATGAAAGATAAATATTAAAACCTTACACTAAAACCAAGCGTAGGAATAATTGGAAGCATTGTTGTGGTTTCTCTGCCAAGAGTAAGATTGTCTTCGACATAATAATCATAACCAATTACATTCGATCGGTTGTAGAGATTAATGACAT
>Ga0209498_1000759_pt1 | contig 19991 bp, 26 predicted proteins | sample WalLakDeSediment_FD_184131 | JGI IMG/M metagenome (GOLD analysis project Ga0209498, IMG submission 184131) | Lake sediment microbial communities from Walker lake, Nevada to study Microbial Dark Matter (Phase II) - Walker Lake 11/02/13 Deep... | ecosystem: Environmental > Aquatic > Freshwater >... | reverse complement strand
TGGTCGGGGTGAGAGGATTCGAACCTCCGACCTCATGGTCCCAAACCATGCGCGCTAGCCGCTGCGCCACACCCCGTATTCGCTTGACTCCTCATTTTAGGCGGAAACGACAAAGACAGCAAATCCCGCCGGAATTCAGCAGGAGGAGATCATCCCAGATTGCTCCACCACGAGAGAGCGGGCGGCGCTCAGGCCGGCGGAGTCGCCGCATTGGCCTTGAGCCTGGCATAGTCCTCGTTGACGCGCTCCTGGATCTTCGCTATCTCCGCATCCAGGAGATGACGAAACCGACCCTGCGGCTTGAGGTATTCCTGGACGGGTCTGAGATTGGGCCGGTCCACATTCAGCTTATAGCGGCCGTTCTCTACCTCGTAGAGCGGGAAAATGCCCGTCTCCACAGCCAGCCGGCCAATCTCGACAGCCAGATCGCTGGCATGCCTCCAGCCGGTGGGGCAGGGAGAGAAGATGTGGACGTAGGCAGGCCCAATGGTCTCTGCGCCTTTCCTGACCTTGTTCATCAGGTCAAAGGGATAGCTGGGGCAGGCCGTCGCCGCGTAAGGTATGTTATGGGCAACTGCGATCTTGACCATGTCCTTCTTCCAGGTAAGCTGACCGATGCTGAACTTGCCTGCGGGCGCAGTGGTAGTTGAGGCTCCGTAGGGCGTTGCGCTCGATCTCTGGATACCGGTATTCATGTACGCCTCGTTATCAAAGCAGAGATACAGAAAGTCGTGGTTCCTTTCCAGCGCGCCGGACAGCGCCTGCAAGCCTATGTCGCTTGTCCCACCGTCACCGGCTATAGCTACGAACCTCGTGCCCCTCTCGGGTATCCTGCCCTTCTTCATGAGAATCTTGGACGCTGCTTCCACGCCCGAGATCGTGGCAGCAACGTTTTCAAACAGGGTATGTATCCAGGGAACCCGCCAGGAGGTCACTGGAAGTGGAGAAGTGCAGACCTCAATACAACCGGTGGCATTGGCGATGATGACATCTTTGCCCAGAGCCTTCAAGGCCAGCCTTAATGCCAGCACCTCGCCGCAGCCGGTGCAGAAGCTGTGCCCCTCGGCCAGATACTCCTCTGTGGGGACAAGGTTCTTGCCGAACTTTATGGTCTTCTCCTGCATGCTTACCCCCTTATGCCTGTGACCTCGCCTCGTATGCCCACTGTAGCGAAGAGCTCCTCTGAGCCCTCTTCGGCAATCTTCTTGCCACGGTCAATGACGTATTCGAAGTCCTCTACGGACATGTCCCTGCCACCCAACCCACCTATGAAACTCACGACTTTGGGCCTCTTGCTCTCGCCGTATAAGGCCGACCTGATCTCGGAGCATACCGCTCCCCCTGGCCCTCCGAAGGAGATGCAGCGGTCAAATATGATAAGAGTCTCGCAGTTCTTGAGCTCACGGCGAAGCTCCTGAAACGGGAAGGGCCTCCACAGACGCAGGTTTACAAGCCCCACCGGCTCTCCCCTGTCCCGCTTGGCATCTATGGCAATCCTGGCCGTCTCACCAAAGCTGCCCATGGTCAGCAGCAAGGTCTTTGCTCCTTCTGCTCTATAGGGCTCGACAGGATGATAGTGCCGGCCGAATATGTCTGCAAATTCCGTGAAACCTTTCAGTATCACGTCCCTGGACTTCCTGAAGGCAATCTCCTGAGCAATCTTCGCCTCCGAGTATATGTCGGGGGGCCCGAAGGCACCATGTGTCATGGGCTTATCGGGGTCCAGTGCAAAGGGATAGTGAAAGGGAGGCAAGAAGCTATCCACTTCTTCCTGCTCGGGTAGGATCACCGGCTCTGTCACGTGAGAGAGGTGAAATCCATCGAAGTGGACCATCACGGGGAACAGCACTTTGGGATCCTCACCTACACGAAAGGCCCACAGGGTCATGTCAAAGGCCTCCTGGTTATTCTGGCAGAAGACCTGAATCCAGCCGGTGTCCCTGACCGCCATGACGTCGGAGTGATCTCCCCAGATACTCAAGGGCGCCGACAAAGCCCGGTTGACCACCACCATAATCACCGGCAACCGCATCGACGGGGCGACGTACAGAACATTATGCATATACTCCAACCCCGGGCCTGCCGTAGCGGTGAAAGTCCTGGCTCCCGCCGCAGCAGCACCCAGGCACACGCTCATAGCCGAGTGTTCCGACTCCACAGGTATGTAAGCGGCATTCAGTTCACCGTCGGCCACCATCTCGGCAAGCCTCTCCGGAACATGGGTCTGCGGGGTTATGGGGTAGGCGGCAATGACATCCACGTCAGCCATCCTGGCTGCTTCCGACGCAGCAAAGGAAGCTTCCAGGCCTAATCTCTTGCTCATTTCTCTTCCTCCTCTACCATGGTGATGGCCGACTTGGGACAGGCCCTGGCGCAAATCCCGCAGCCCTTGCAGTAGAAAAGATCGGACCTGTAATACCCGTCGTCCAGAGGCTTTATGGCAGCATCAGGGCAATATAGCCAGCACAGGCCACACTTGTTGCACTTCTCTCTGTCCGTTATCGGCCTCTGCGACCTCCAGTCACCTGTTCTGCGCAACTCGGCATTGCCGGCATCTGTGATGACGTTGCCCACTTCCATATCTCTCCAGGTGAAATCAGATCCGGTCTTCAGCCTTCTGTCCGCCATCGCTTACTCCTTTATCACGGTCTCCTGGTAGGCTCTTTTCATGGCCTCGATGTTACCCCTGGCACGCGCCCCAAACCGTTCCTGCAGTTGCTCGATCAGAGAGTCAGCCTTGACGGCCTCCGTCGCCTTGAGTAGCGCGCCGATCATAGCGGTGTTGGTGATGGGTAGCCCGATGGCCTCTGCTGCGATCCTTGTGGCGTTGACAGTCGCCACCGACCACTTATACCCAAAATCGGCCTTCAGTTCGGCAGGGGACTTCCGGGAGTTCACTATGATAGTGCCATGGGCCTTCAGCCCTGAGGTAACGTCAACTGCGCGCAGCAGCCCGGGATCGAGCACGACCACCACATCAGGCCCATGGACAGCAGTCCTGGTCCTGATAAACTCATCGCTTATCCTGAGAAAGGCAACCACGGGAGCGCCCCGTCTCTCAGGCCCAAAGCTGGGGAACGACTGAGCATACTTTCCTTCGCTTATGGCAGCACGGGCAACAAGTTCTGCGGAAGTCACCGCACCCATCCCCCCCCTGCCGTGCCATCTCACTTCCAGGAGTTCAGGCATAACACAACACCTCCTAGCTGCAAAATGCCCCTGAAGGGACTCGAACCCTTGCACCTGGCTCCGGAGGCCAGTGCTCTATCCTCTGAGCTACAGGGGCCGCTCAAACCGCCATAGTCTATCACAGATTGGCGCCTGAGTTAAATAAGACATAGGCACCGACGATGTACAGGATGACCAGGACGGGCGCATACCAGCTGGCCACCTTGAGGATCTTGCGTCTCTGCGGAAACCTCAGCCCGCCGATGACCACAAGGCTCATCACCACTGCCACAGTGGCAACAATCAGATGGCCGCTAGATACAGAGGCAAGAACAAACCCGCGGCCGTGGGCTAGGTCGACCGGTGCAATCATAGCCATGTTAAGCATGTTGGCGCCCAGTATGTCAGCCACTGCCAGGTCCACGGCACCCATGCGGACGGCTGCGATAGCCACCACCAACTCCGGCGCCGAGGTGGCAACGGCCAGAAAGAGAGTCCCCACAAATGTACCCCCCCAGCCGGTGGTCGTGCTGATCTCATCCCCGATGAATGACAGCCATATGCCGGCGGCGATGACCGCTGCTGCCGCCAGGCCGAATCTGAGCCAGACGGACCCTGTCGTCAGGCTATCGTATTGTAGTTCTGCGGGCGGAGCGGCCTGCGAGCGCTGACCCCGTTCACGGCGGAATATCCACCACATGCCCAGCAGATAGAGTATGACCATAACTATGCTGGGGATGCCCAACCAGCCTGAGTCAAAGAAGGGATACCTTCTGCCCACGATGATGCCTGCGGCCGCAACGGCGATAAGCAATGCGCCCCAGCCACCGATCGCCGCGTGCCTGGGACTGGCGGCGGTCAAGACGGGGGTACGCGAGTGAAGAACATCCAGTAGAGCCAGTATGGTGAGGTTAAAGCCACAGCTTCCCAGCAGTGTCCCCAGAGCTAAGTCAGGCGACCGAACCAGGGCCACCGAACTGACCGACGTTACCATTTCGGGCATGGTGGTGACCACGGCGATCAGCACCAGCCCTATCCATATTCGCCCCAGCTTGGTCTTTTCGGCGATCGCGTCGCCGTAGCGAGCCAGCTTCGTGCCCGCGAACAGAATGATACCCAGACAGAGAACGAACTTCAGCCAGATCAAAGGTGGCTCCTCAAGCTTGGCAGATCTTGAGAATCATACTACATGGGGACAAACACCGCCAGACATCTCGCGGCCTCAGGTCGTGAACAAAGCAGCGCTATGAAGGCGCTCGAGATCCGACGCCAGAAAGGTAGCAAGGACCTAGCAGGGCTGCAGCCGCCGCACGCAGTTGACAATCCATGCGCCAGTGCTAAAATAGCGCCGTGAGACCTTCATAGGCCTGTGTGTGCGTGCGTGGATCAGACGATCAGGGTTACATACACTATGACCTGCCCGGCAAAAGGCCCCATCAATGGCAGATAGCGAAGTCCACATGCTGGATCACCCGAAAGACAGGGAGCGCGGCGCGACGATAGTCAAGCCGAGCAGGTCTATGTTGCTGGTACGCTCAACGGCGGCGTCCTTGATACTGCTCCTGCTGGTCGGCCTGGCCCACTTTGCCTGCGTTCAAGACACCTGGGTCGAGGTGCCTCCCTTGCACCCGGGGGACATGACTCAAACAGAACTCGAGGCATGGCAGGCGGAGTTGGCGCGCATCAAAGACGCCCTGGAGGAGCTAAACGACGAGCATGAGTACAGGAGAAAGGAATATGAGTGCGATAGCTTCTCCGATTACACGGCCGGGGAACTGACAAAGAGGTGCTTCATAGTGAAGCGCGCCATGAGCTATGCATTCGAGTATCCTGACGGCAGGACGGGATTGCATCACTGGTTGTTCATCATAGTCGAGGTTGGTGGCAGAGAAGTCTGGGTGCCGGTGGAGTGTACACCCCCCAACGGAGAGCGACAGAAGCAGTACGAGTGCGGCTGCTGTGATACCCTGGATGGACCCTGCCCTGGCATGCGCATAGTCCAGTTCCCGAGAGTCGCGGATGAGGCATACCACGCCCTCGCCGCGGGCGACCTGCAGCCCGGGCAGCGGTTTGACAAGCGGTATTTCGGGAATTTAGTAGTCTGGGATGTGAGTGTCACCGCGGAGTGTGGCAACTCCCCGCCCACAGATAGCGAGCGTCTGAGTCACCAGCCCTGCCCCAGAGGCGAGTTCATCATCAGGGTACGCTGAGTGGCCTAGATGTAGTCCTGAACCTGGGCTCCCGCGCGGGATGCTCGCCTCCGGTAGGCAATCACACAGGCTCTCTGCCTAGCTCTGACAGCTCTTATCGAAGTTGATTGTCCGGCTACGCCGGAATCCGTGCCGCTCGAAGAGCGTCTGCAACTCCGCATTGTCCTCGGGAATGAGCGCACGAACCGTGCCTATATGCTCGCGCTCACAATGATCTAGAAGCGCCCGAACCAGATCGCTCCCGATGCCGCGCCCCTGGTAGTCAGGGTGCACCAGAATGGCATGGATAATACACACCTCGGTGAGAGGCACCATCAGCGATGTCAGGCGGTTGATCGAGAAGCCCACTATGCGGCCACCCGCTTCAGCCACAAAACTCAGGTCAGGTGACGTCCCGGGTGTAGCCGCAGTGATGTCTCCGAAGCTGATAACGCTCTCCCTCCAACCTCTGACTACCCTGTCCAGAGCCAGCACCTCATGAATGTCGCTACTGGTCATGCGCCGGATCATCACTCCACATTGCTCTGCGTTGCTCATCTCAAGACCTCCATCATTGCGTTGCCGTTGTCGAGAAGAACTCAGGTGCCTGTTCAGGTTACATCTGAAGCTGTGGCAGCCTGGCTATCCTGCTGTCAGGGCGTATTATATTCCTTTACATGAGTCGCCATCAAGACGCGCGGCCAGCCAGTTGAGGAGTTCTCCCGCGGGCATTACCAACTGCTACGCTCAATGCTCAATGACTGGAAGAAGCTCGCAGTCAGTGCTATAATCGCCCCTTCGGGACCACAGGACACTGCTGGTGACACCAGTGATGTCCGCCCGGAACCACGGTGCGAGATCCGGCCATACCGACCTGACAATGCCTGAGTACACCACTCACGTCGATATCACAATCCTGGAGGTAGATGATCATGCTAGACGTACGACGCTTCGTACAGGGTGTGGATGAACCTATCTGGGTTGAACTACTAAACTTAGCCAATAGAGATCATGAGGAATGGAGAACCATTACGGTGGAAGAATTCCTTGTGGAAGAGCGACGCCCGGGCTTTGACCCCGAAGGGATGCTGATCGCGGAGCTTAATGGAAGGCCGGTCGGAAGCGTGCATGCTCATGTGGACAAGTTGAGAGGCGATGCCAAGGGCTTCATCCGCTTCACCGTGATTCCGGACTTTCGCGGCCGGGGCTTCGAACAGCAACTGATCGAGGTGGCCCGGACCGAGCTTAAGGCCCGCGGCATGACAATGGCACAGACCGGGGTTGAGTCCAAGGAAACAGACTATGTGCAGCTCCTGGAGGGGTTGCAGTTCAGACGCGTCAGGACTTTCAGCATGATGGAGATAGATTTGGCAGAGGTTCGACGCGACATCGGTGAGAACGCACAGATAGAGGTCAGGCCTATCGACAAGAGCATGGAAGAGGATATCAAGCTCCTGAACTGGCTCGTCAACGAGAGCTTCAGCGAACACTTCAACTTTCGTCCGCGTACGCACGAAGAGACGCGCTCGAACCTGCTGTCCCATCCATACCTCAAGGAACAAGAGATCTTCTTCGCCTTGCTCGACGGTGAGGGTGTCGGCTATGTCGGTGTGGGCATAGATGAAAAATACAACCTGGAGAAGAGGGTGAAGGCCGGCGATGTGTTCAGTATCGGAGTCTTGAAGGGACACAGAGGAAGAGGCATAGCAACCAGGTTGATGCTGCATGGCCTGGAAGCTCTTCAATCCAAAGGCATGAGCAAAGCGATGCTGGGCGTGGACGATGACAATACGACAGACGCCATGAGAGTCTACGACAGGATCGGTTTCAAGGTTAAGAAGAAGTATCTCGTTTTCGAGAGAGAGCTCTAGCTCTTCACAGTCTCCTTCCCTCTGTTATGCGGTTTCTCCCGATCGCCGGGTGGCAGTCTGCTCACTTCGGTGGAGGGACCTCATCGAGACTCCGCTAAGAACTAGAACTCGTTCCTGCGCTTGACCAAGAGTATCACCAGTAGCGAGGCAAGCAGCGTCACCAGCACGCCCGTAAAGGTGTACCATCCCGCAGGTATGAGCAGAATCCAGGGGCCGAACGGAGCATAGTCAGGCAACACTACGGTGACAACCCCGACGACCACAGAGCAGAGAGCCGCTACAAAGGCCCACCACCAGGCCCTTTTCAGCAATACGCATGTACCACCACCCACAACCAGCCCTATCATGAGCACGGTCAGTGCCTCAATCAGGACAACGGGATAGGCTATGCCTGGCTCCATTCTGGCCACGGCGACCGCCCTCGCCAACGCCTGCGGAGTGCCTGCGGCAAACACCCCGATGATCATCAACACAACGCCTGCTGCTATTCGCACGTTAGCCTCCTTTCAATCCCTAGTTCCAGGGCACAACACCGTGATCGCTGATGCACCCTGCTTGCTTAACTCGCCATATCGCGAGACATCTGTGTGGATAATGTACAGGACTATGAGCAAGTGGTCAATGGGCTAAGCTGAACGCCAACGGAGCGAGCTTTGATAAACTGGTTTCGCCGAAGTATAATGAGGCGTGCGATGACGAGGTGGCGGAAAGGCATTGTTAGCAAATCATTAGTAGAATCGGATTATGTCAAGCTTGGGTGGGGGAAGTCAGCTTCAGGAGAGGTGTCCGAGTGGTTTAAGGTGCCGCTCTCGAAAAGCGGTAGGCAGAAATGCCTCGTGGGTTCGAATCCCACCCTCTCCGCCAATGCGCCCCCAGGCTTCAGCCGGCAGGCCAGATCTGCCGGGTGAACGGCATAGATACTGAGGAGTGACATAGCTCCGAGCCATCGCGGAGAGGTGCTGGAGTGGTTTAACAGGCACGCCTGGAGAGCGTGTGTCGGGTTTCCCGACCGCGGGTTCGAATCCCGCCCTCTCCGCCAGACTAAGGCAAGGCTTCGGCCAGCAAGCCGGCGAAAACCCTAACCCAGATAGCCTATCAACTCGCGACTGTGGCTGGGGTGGCGCAATTTAGCCAGTGCCGCTTTCTCAATCTGGCGTATCCGCTCCTTGGTCAGGCCTAGCTCGGTGCCCACCTCAGCCAGGGTGTGACTGTACTCATCGCCCAGGCCGAACCTCAACTTGATCACGCGCCTCTCGCGGGGTGTCAGTGACTCCAGTGTCCTGTGCAGTTCTTCGCTCAGCAGGCTCGTGGCAGCCTGCTCATCAGGCTGCACTATGTCCTCATCTGCTATGAGATCACCGAGCAGATTACCGTCCTCGCCCAGAGGCGTCTCAAGGGACACGGGCCCACCCGAGCTGAGGTTGACCAGTGCCTCTACCTTCTCAGGTGGCAGCTCCACCTCAGCAGCCAGCTCGTTCTCAGTCGGCTGACGGCCTAGCTTCTGGGCCAGGCTGTTCCTCTCCCGGGTCAGCTTTGTCAGGTCATCGATCAGATACCCGGGCAGATGGATAACACGTGACTGCTCGTTGACCCCCCTGTTGATGGCCTGCCAGATCCAGGGTATGGCATAGGTGCTGAACTTGTAGCCGCGACGATGATCGAACTTCCTCACTGCCTGCATCAACCCTATGTTGCCTTCCTGTATGATGTCATGCAGGGGCACCCCCCGGTTGGCGTGTCGCTTGGCAACGCTTACCACCAGGCGCAGGTTGGCCTGGATCATGCCCGCGGTTGCCCTCCGTGCCCTCTCCCCTATAGCCTCGAAGTGTTCAGCAACCTCCAGGCTATGCCCCGCCAACCCCTCGCGAAACTCCTCCGATTGCAGAGCCTCGATGAACTCTGTCAGGGTACCAGCACGACCCAACTCGTCCATTACATTCCACGGCAATAGACGGCTGTCCAACGACAGATTCACCAAGGATTTCTCGACATCGGTCTGGTCCAGGCCAGAGAGCCCAGTGATGGCGCTGGATAATTGCTCATCTATATGTCCATCTATGGCCCGGCGCAGGTCCGGGTCCATCACCTTCTCCTGTAGACTGCCTTCAGGCGACACGCCGAGGGACTGACACGCCCATTCAAGAACCAGCCACTCGCGACTCAAGCGTTCGGCCAGCGCCAGCACCAGTTCAACCGGCCCTGGCCCACAGCCCATTACAGAAGACACCTCCTCCTCGAGTTGCTTTAGATGCTTCCCGTCCTCTATCTGTCGGCCCAGCAGCTTCTCGCCATCCGCGTCCAGAAGCGGAGTTCGCCCTACCTCGGCGAAATACAGGGTCAGGACATCATCGCCGGACTCAAAATCCCGTCTCCGTGGTGCGCCATGGGCCTCGTGCAGTTCCTCATCCTGTTCAGCCTCTACACCGGCCAAGTCGGAGTCATCATCCTCGTAGGATACCTCTTCCCGATTTCTGACGTTCTCCAAAACTGCTACCATCTTCAGCCTCCTTTAGAACTTTGTTTGCAGCTAACGCGTGTCCGCTGTAACGGTATTATACGTGTGACTCCAATCAGTGTATGCGACTTTTGTCTCATTTGGTTACGACGCCTGGACGAAGCGCCGCACAATGCCCGCAGAGCAGTGGGACAGGGGGTTTGGAACAGAGGCCAGGAACTACCGTCAGTCCCTAGCGCTCCAGGATAACTACTTCAAAAGGACAGGTGATGGCGCCGATCGGACAGACCAGCTCGCAGTCGGCACACCAGTCACACTCCGTGCTTCCGACTATGGTCACGACACCTGATACCACTTTCAGTCCGTCGAGGTGGCACACGCTCACGCATAAACCACACCCGTCGCACTTGCGGAGGTCTATTACCGGGCTCTCAAACACTGATGTCAATCTCCACTTCCATCATTGTACGAACAACATCTGCAACTGTCAGCGACTTTTGTCTCAAGAAGATACCTCGGTCATGTTACAGAGCGCTTCTCTATCCATGATTACTATGCGATGACGGTCAAGGCTGATCATCCCTTCCTCCTCCAAAGCCCTAAGCGACCTGCCGACGACCTCTCGGGCGGTGCCTGCCATAGCTGCCATCTCCTGCTGAGTGAGCCTGGGCCGATCGCCTGTTTCATCTCCAGCATAGTCAAGCAGTATCCTGGCCACCCTGCCGATAACATGCCTGAAGGACAGGTCCTCGATCAGAGATATGAGTTGACGCATTCGATGCGCCAGAACCTTGACCACGTTCAGGGCTACACGGGGGCGGTCCCGCAGGAGCGTCGCCATATCGCCGGCCTTGATCCCGAACAGCACAACGGGGCCCATGGCACGGGCGCCGGCGGGATTGGGACCGCCATCAAAGACAGGTACATCGTTGAAGGACTCGCCGGGACGCACGATGCTCAGTATCTGTTCCTTGCCCTCGGCCGAGGTTTTGAACACCTTGACCACGCCCGAAGCCACAAAGTACAGGTGCTCGGGGGGCTCGCCCTCAAACAGGACCATCTCCGCCCTGGCGGCGGTCCTCACGAAGACGCGCTCTCCGATCGATTGGAGCTCAGCCGGCCCTAAGTCGGCGAAGTACGGGACACGTCTCAGAAACTCCAGATCAACTGCCATATGTCACATCTCAGGACGCATAGCCCCAGCAGGGGAGAACTCAGCCAAGCCGGTCGGATCACCTCACGATAGGGGGAAAGGAACAAGGACGACCTTGTGGATGACTCCCCGCCTAGAACCACATGGTTCCGTCGGCATCGAGAACCAGGTCGTTCAGAGTAGCAGCCCCGACCACCCTGGCCTCGGGGATGAAGTCCCCTCTTCCCACGTTCAGCAACTGCGTACTCTGCTCACAGACCAACAACTCCACGCCGGCCTTGATAGCCTGGTCCATTATCTCCTTCAAAGAGGGGAAGTTGCCCTCCTTGACAGTCTCCGCCATGCCCTTCTTGACCACAGTAATACCCATCCCCAGGAAGTAGATAGTCGCATCTATGTCCATCGCTTTGGCGGTCATGCCCAAGACAAAGGGCGAATATAGTCGTTTGGGCGTGTCAACTCCGCTCGTCTGCACATACAGAAGCTTCTTCTTGGCCATATTCCTGTCCTCCTATTGAGTCTTTCGAATCAGAAACCGGAACCCCTCATCGGTCTTCTCTATCGTCAGTAGCTGTTGGCCCGTTCGCTTTGCCCAGGCGGTGATGTCCGGTTCAGACGCTGGGTCATCTGCCAGCACCTCCAGTACTTCTCCGACAGAGATCTCGTCCATCCTCTCTTTGGTCTTAAGAATCGGCATCGGGCAGTACAGGCCTATGCAGTCCAGGGTTTCGCGGACCTGCTCTGCCGGCCCGCCTTCTGCCATCCTAATCGCCTCCCTCAGTCGCTTCGCCACGCAGGTCGGCGCCGCAGTGAGGGCAGACCTCCCTGTCCCGGGCTACGGGCTGGCTACATTTCGGGCAGTAAGGAATCTCTATTTTGCACGCCGTGCAGAACGACAGATGCCCCCCTCCCATGTCCGCATCACAGTAGGGGCAGGAACAGCGCCCCTTTGTCTCTTCCGATTTATCGGCCATTGTCATTACCTCCCTTCTTCTGTTTGTCGCGATAATCCTGTATCGCTTTGTGGAGGGCCTGAGCGCCCAGGTTCGAGCAATGGAACTTGTTCTTAGGCAGACCCTCCAGTTGATCGGCCACCGACTGGGGTGTGATCTCCAGTGCCTCTTCCAGCGTCCTGCCCTTTGCCATCTCGCTGACCATGCTGGAGACGGCAATAGCGGCCCCGCAGCCGAAGGTCTTGAACTTCACATCCTCTAGGCGGTTGTCCTTGACCTTGATGTAGAAGGTCATCATGTCCCCGCAGACGGGATTACCTTCCTCACCAACGCCGTCGGCGTCTTCGATTTCACCCACATTGCGCGGATTGGTGAAGTGCTCCATGACCTTTTCGCTGTACACCGGCATATTAGTTGCCTCCTTTGCCTTTCATGAATCTGGAGTAGAGCGGCGACATCTGTCGCAACCTGTCCACGATGGGCGGCATCATCTCCACAACATAATCTATGTCCTGATCAGTGTTGTCAATGCCCAGCGTGAACAGGATGGAACCCTGGGCAGTTTCATGCGAGAGCCCCATAGCAATTAGCACATGGGAAGCCTTGAGCGCACGGGAGGTGCATGCCGAGCCGCTGGAGACGGCAATCCCCTTGCTGTTAAGCAGCATAAGCATGGCCTCTCCTTCTATGAACTCCACGCCGAAGCTGGCGTGACCGGGAAGGCGATTTCGGGGATGACCGGTGACCACCACATGCGCAACTCCGGCAGGCAACTCCTTGAGCAGGCGGTCGCGCAGGGCCATCAGGCGCCTCGATCGGTCAGCCATGTCTCTGACGGCAAGTTGTGCCGCCTTGCCCATCCCCACGATGGCGGGGACATTCTCGGTTCCAGCTCTCCTGCCACCTTCCTGAATACCGCCGTCAAGAAGTGGCATGATCCGCACCCCCTTCCGCACCCACAACGCCCCCACGCCCTTGGGGCCGTAGAACTGGTTCGCTGCCAGGCTCAAAGCATCAACACCCAGGTCGGTCACCTTGATGGGCATATTCCCCACCGTAGCCACGGCGTCAGTGTGCAAGTGGATCTTCCGTTCAACGGTGATGGCGGCTATATCATTCAGTGGCTGGATCGTGCCCACCTCGCCGTTGGCATGCATAATCGACACCAGCACAGTATCATCCCGCAGGCTGCGCCGCACATCGTCAGGGTCGACCATGCCGTACTTATCAACCGGCACTTCGCTGACCTCGAATCCCCACTTTGCCAGCGTTCTGGCTGAGTGCAGTACCGAAAAATGCTCCACAGCGGAAACGACCACGTGCTTGCCCCTGTTCTGCGCCGCAAGCGCCAGTCCTTTGACCGCCAGGTTATTGCTTTCCGTACCGCTGCCGGTGAAGATCAACTCATCGGCCCTGGCGCCGATCAGCCCCACTACCTGTTCGCGGGCGCCCTCCAGTGCCTCGCGGGCGCCATCTCCCCAGTCATGGAGCGACTGCGGATTGCCGAAGACATCACCCAGATAGGGCATCATGGCTTCACGCACTTCCGGAAGAAGTGGCGTTGCTGCGGTGTTATCCAGATATACCTTCTCCATGCTTACATTGAGAGGTCCGCACGCGCATGCACCACCGTCGTCCCCGTTATTATAACCCTATTTGGGCCGACAGCAAAGCCTCTCGCCCACGTCGCGAATCTCTTTCAGCGCCAGCTTGTCTCATTGTCCGCAAAAGGCTAGAATATCTACCGGAGGCTGGGGGGCGGGGTGGGTCAACTGAATGATTGGAGGTATCTGAAGAATGTCCATCACTTTTTCCACCGGCGAACTCATCAACATAGCGATAGGCAACGAGAGGAAGGGGATTGCCTTCTACGATGTCATGACCCGATCGGCGGATAGCGCCTCGTCCCGTGAGATCTTCCAGTTTCTTGCCAACATGGAAAGGGAGCACATCCAGATCTTCCAGGGCATGCTCGCTGATGTCGACCAATACAAGGTTCGCGAGGACTACGCCCGTGAATACGGCGATTATGTTCAGGCACTGGTTGACACAGCAGTTTTCAGCGATGAACTGGTCAACAGTGAGATGGCCACTCAGGCGGATAGCGACATCAAGGCCCTGGAGTTAGCTATAGGCGCTGAGAAGGATGCTATCCTTTTCTACTACATGATGCGAGAGCTAATGCCCCAGCGGGCTCACGCAACGGTGGACAAGATCATTGCTGAGGAGAAATCCCATCTCAGGCAACTCTCCGAGTTAAAGCGGAAGCAGGTTGCCTGATAGCCTGGGTCGGTGAGAGAGAGGCGCTAGCCCATGCCCATCGCGATTCGGCTGATCGTCAAGCGCAGTCCGCAGAAATCAGTCTGTTGGATCAGGGCTTCGGCCTGATGCCCCAGGAGGTACCATGCTCAGGGCGATCTTCACAAATATGTCGGTCAAGCTGCCTCTCCGCAGAAAACTCTATCTGGTCATGCGCAACAACATGATCAAGATAGGCCGTCGGCAGAGGTGCTGCGGGCATCCCGGCGAGCCCGGCTGCTGACAGTCGGTCAAGTGAACCTCTCGTGAAGAGGTTGTCACTGCTCCCTCCTACAAGCAGCCAATACGGTACTCGCGGAGACTGGCAGCCAGCGCCTTACCATTCCCCACCAGTGTATCCATGAGCCCCCAGAAGTCAACGCTGTGGTTCTTGATCCGTGTATGCGCGAGCTCATGCAAGATCACATAGTCCATCAGTTCTTGTGGCAGGCCGACAACTCCCATGTTCAGGCTTATGTTGTTCGTACTGGAGCAACTGCCCCATCTCGTTCTCTGATTGCGAAGCGAAACCTTGCCATACGTGAATCCATGTCTTGCTGCCAGGTGTTCCAGCCTTTCAGTGAGCCTGCGTCTTGCCTCCGCCTTGTCGATGCCGTCAAGCGCCGCTGAGATTGCCCGGTTCTTATCCTGGTGATCTCTTACCCTGGCCAGTTGCCGTTCTATCCAGGCTATCTGTGTATGGGCAAACTGCTCTGCCTTCCGAAAGGAGGATCCATGTGGGACGGCAACCCGGACTCCCGTGAGCGGGCTCACAGAGATGATGACACGTCTGGCCTTCTTGCTGCGCTCTAGAAGCACCGGCCCCAAGCCGGCGATCTCAACGGTTCTCGAGTGCATGCTCGACTATGCCGCTGTAATCGTGACTCTTATAGATTCCGGGCTTCCCAACTCCTTGACCTGCTCCTTGGTCAGGTAGATGGTCATCGGACGATCCTCCCTGTTCTCCCTGTACCTCCAGGTGCCCGGTGTCTCTTTCTCTCTTGTGAGTACGATCTCCATCTACACTACCTCCCTTCTGTGCCTCAAGGATCGGATCATCCCCAGTGCGGAGACGAGTCGCGCCGCCACGATATTGAGCCGGCGTCCGCACTTATCGCGTCCAGAAGTGTGAAGTACCCAACGAACGCGCTCTTCCTCCAAGCGACCAGGCGTTGCATGCACGTACAACTCAGGGCAGCCGTGTTGAACAAAAAGAAAGGCCCCAAGCAACCTCTGCTTCTTTGGCTTTCTCCCCTCGCCCTTTCGACTTCCGCCTACTCGGCCTCGGTTCTTCGTCCACCAGTTTCCCGTTTGGCTGCTTGGGACAGCTTCCATATTACCACACCTGCTGGGACCTTGTCAAATCTAGGTTCCTGAGCTCTGGAATTGGTGTCAATCGGGGCGGTGTCAGAGATCTGTACTCGCTGGCGGCATACACTCATGACACCTATCGCCAGACGCTTTCCGGCGGCTCTGTCTCTACTGGCTCACTATCAGCGCTTACCGATGAGATCTCAAAGGCATATGATGGCTCTAGCTCATCAAACCTGTGGCGGAGGTCGATCCTCGCCCAGTCGTACGGAGCCACCATTACGTGCCATGCTACATGAACTTCCCATTCCTCCGAGAAGAAGAGGTAGTGAGACACGACTAGCCATACAGGGCTAACCATAGTGCCTTTCCATTCTGTCTCAGCAGTGATGCCGAGTTCAGGGCGATTTGCTGCCAGCCACGGGACAAACCTGTCCATCAACTCCCGAGCGTATTCCTGTCTGTCGTCCTCACCCTCCACTACGTCGAAGCTGATAACCCTCTTATCGGAACCAGCGCCTCGACTCCCGACGATAGTTACCTTGATCGTCTTGCCTGCACTCGCCTGTTCTGGTATCACAACCACTTCGGCAACCTGTCCCTCAACTATGTCCTGCTTATAGATGATCACTTGCGCGCCGGGAGCCTGTGCTGATATGCGTACAGGGAACTGCCCAGCCTGGTCCGCATCGATGACCGTTACCAGAAATACGCACTGCTGTCCGGCGATAGAGTGCCCGTTCAGCTCCTCGGGTATCACATTCATGCTGAACGTTGGCTGCTCGCATGCCAAGGCGGCCACCACCATGACAACCACAGTACAGCCTGCCACGATTGTTGCCAGCGTCTTCGTGTTCACCCTTCCCTCTTGATGATGGCAAACCGCGGAACCCGGAAGACAGTTGCATTGTTCACCCCCCTCGATCATCCGCCGCAACGTTCATGGCAGACCATGCCCATCAGGTCTGCCGAAGATCAGGTGGTGTATCGACGGGCTATCAGTAGGCTATCAACCTGGACGAAGGCCGGGGATAGTCGGCTTCCCTTGCCGCCTGCTCAGTATCTGACGATGGCTTCTCCGCCGCGTAGTCAAAGTGGTAGACGTACCACCAGTCGTACTGGGTCCTGGCTTCCCTTGCTGTGCGGGGCCCGTCAGCAGCACCCAGCGTTGCCTCGCATCCATTCCTCAAGGCATATCCCGTCTCATATTCCTTCGCTGCTGCTTCACTCCTGAACATGTTCAGGATCTCCCAGTTCGTGACCCCGGCGACCCGGTTCTGCCAGTGATCCCGCATTCCTTCCGGATCTGTGGTTATTCCTATCTTGCACGGCATTTTGCTGCTCTCCACGGCCCGCCGCTGGGCTGCTCACGCCAGACAATATTACCCCGATAGGCCGAAACTATCAATCTGGCATTCTCTCACTAGAAGGGAAAATGCACGCCCGTGCGGCGGGTCTACAGCAGTGTGCAGAGCCTCACCGAATGAGTGTCACCTCCGCGTCATGGTCGGGCTGTACGATTCTTGCCCAGTCGCCGGGGATTGTTTTCTCCTTGTGGTATCATTTGAGTAGCAGGGCTCTCACAGGCCTTGAGCCTTGAATAGCAGTCGGGTGTTGGAGACATTGACCGACGCAGTAGAGACTAAGAGGGTAATGGTCATTCCGGGAAGTCCGCGTAGAGCGGGCAACAGCGCCACCCTGGCCGCCCGGATCGCGCGAGGGGCGGAGGCCACTCACGCTAAGGTGAAACCTGCGTTTCTGCAGGGCCTGGAGGTCAGCCCCTGCAGCGGATGTGACACCTGCCAGAAGCCTGACAGCAAAGTATGTGCCATCAAAGATGGCATGCAGGAAGTCTACGGCAGCCTGATAAGCGCAGACACATGCGTGATAGCCAGCCGGGTGTACTGGTCTACCATGTCAGCCCGGACCAAGGTATTCGTGCATAGACGCTGCGCACTCCCTGCCTATGCAGAGAATCGCTTTGCCGGAAAGCGGATCGCCATAGCGATGAGTTACGGCGATGCCGATCCCGTCAGGTCGGGATGTGTGAGCGCGCTAGGGCTGGACTGCCACCTGCATGTGGGCACCTGGATGGCAGCGACCTAGTAGTGAAACCGGCCTTATTGGTGGCCTGATTGACTCCAGTCTGATGGAGTCCACCGCAATTTTGGAGAAGAGATAGAACATGGCAGGTGTTTCTTTGCTGCAATCCATGAAGCTCATCGGAAGAGGAATGCGTAGTTACATGACTAAGCGTCCCCTCGCAGTTGCCTTTGAAGTAACGCTTTCCTGCAACCTCAATTGTCGTCACTGTGACCTTGGGAAGTTCATAAAGGATGAACAGAGAATCGGACCAGAGGACTATGGCAACCTAACTCGACGCCTTGGTCCAGTTGTAGCGTTATTCTCTGGTGGTGAGCCGCTTCTACGTAAGGACATAGTAGCCATAGTCCAGGCTGTCAAGCGATCTGACGGTACACCGTACTTGATACTCGTCACCAATGGTATGCTGCTAAATGAGAGCAAGTATCTGCAATTACATGAAGCCGGGGTGAATCAATTCTCCGTATCACTTGACTTCCCTGATGAGAGGCAGGATGAGTTTCGAGGGCGGCCTGGCCTCTATAGACACTTGGAGCAGACTCTTCCCCGGCTAACGAAGTTCGGGTTTCGGGACATTGTCCTACAGACAGCCATAACTAGTGCCAATGTGAGGGAGATATCGGCCTTGGCAACAAAGACCATTGAGTGGGGCGTGGACATATCGTATAGTGCTTATACTAAGCTGCGAACAGGAAGTGAGCAGTATTGCCTCAAAGATGAAGGGGATTTGAGAATTCTACACCAGGCCATTGAGGAGCTTGTAGCGTTAAGAAAACGAGAGAATCATATAGCCAACCCTGAAACTATGCTTGTCAATACCCTGAGATTCCTCGAGCAAGGTTATTGGCCAGATTGTCAGGCCGGCATAAGATCCCTTGTTGTAATGCCTGACGGAAGCCTTGTTCCATGTTCAATGCACCGCAGCAAGTATGCTACCCAAGAAGAGATGGTAGAGAAATTCTCCAGAAACAATCAATGCAATAGCTGCTATTGCGGGCTCAGATCCTATAGCGAGCTAGCGTGTTGGGATCATGTGAAAAGCATCCCTCACTACATCGAACGGCTTTTCCCACCGAAACGCTAACAAGCTCTGTTCCAAGCAGTGGCCGGTGTCTGACCGAGTCCTAGCTTGCGCCACTTCTCCATGACCTACTCGCGTTTCCTTGTGATCGGGGTAAGCAACGCAGCAATCCACAGGGCAGACCCCAGCGCATTCTGCGAAATAGGCATCAGTTCGTATGATACCCCCGCAATTGCGCTTCTCAGTGTGATATCATGTCAAGTCGGTAGACATCCGGTGATCATGCCGGCTTCGAGTTTGCAGCCGATGTAGAGGCTTCCCGAGACCGGAAGACTGGAATGTCATCCAGGAGGTACGGACAATGAGAGACAGAGTAGTGACCAAGAAGGTACTGGTGATTCTGGGCAGTCCGCGCAGAACCGGCAACAGCGCTGCACTGGCGGCCCGGATTGCACGTGGGGCAGCGTCGGCGGCCGCAGAGGTCGAGACCCTGTTCCTACAGGAAATGGAAATCAGCCCCTGCAGGGGTTGTGACACGTGTAAGAAGCCTGGCAGCAAAGGATGTGCCATCGAAGACGACATGCAGGAGATATACCCCAAGTTGGCAGGAGCAGACGCATGGGTCATAGCCAGTCCGGTCTACTGGTTCACGATGTCCGCCCAGACAAAGATATTCATGGATCGATGCTACGCACTCCCTGCCTATGCAGAGAATCCCTTCGGCGGAAAGCGCATCGCCATAGCTATGAGTTACGGTGATGCCGATCCGGTCAGGTCCGGGTGTGTGAACGCACTACGCACTTTTCAGGATGCGTTCAGGTATACGGGATCGCAGATAGCGGGCATGGTCTACGGCAGCGCCGTGACGGCCGGTGAGATCGAGAACAATGAAGCATTGATGCGCGAGGCCGAGGAGCTAGGAAAGCGGCTGGCAGCATCCCGAGGACCCCGTACCGTTTAAGCCGGGCAAAACCCAGGCCAGCCGCCGGTCTTCTGCCTCGTGCCTGGCGGTGTAAACTGGGACTGGCGACAACGTTAGGAGCGACAATGCTGGGAGCGGTTGCCGGAGACATCATCGGCTCGGCCTATGAATGGCGGCGAACGAAGTCGTACGACTTTGAACTGTTCACGCCGGCATCGACGCCTACCGATGACACGGTCCTGACCGTGGCTGTGGCGGACTGCATCCTCCACGGCAAGGACTACACACCTACATTCAAGGAATACGGCCGTCGTTATCCCGATGCCGGCTGGGGCGGCATGTTCTTCGCATGGCTGTTCAGCGGCGACCCGGCGCCCTATAACAGCTTCGGCAACGGCTCGGCCATGAGGGTCAGCCCCGTGGGCTTCGCCTTCGATACGCTCGACCAAGTCCTGGCAGAAGCCAAACGGTCGGCGGAGGTCTCCCACAATCACCCCGAAGGCATCAAGGGCGCACAGGCTATTGCCTCCTGCATCTTCCTGGCCAG
>Ga0209498_1000758_pt1 | contig 19991 bp, 13 predicted proteins | sample WalLakDeSediment_FD_184131 | JGI IMG/M metagenome (GOLD analysis project Ga0209498, IMG submission 184131) | Lake sediment microbial communities from Walker lake, Nevada to study Microbial Dark Matter (Phase II) - Walker Lake 11/02/13 Deep... | ecosystem: Environmental > Aquatic > Freshwater >... | reverse complement strand
ACACCGAGACCACGGATACCAATGTGATGCGCGCCGAGTTGGTCGGAATTTCCCTGGCTGTCGACCCCGATCACGGCTATTACATCCCCTTAGGCCATCAACAAGGAGATCAGCTCCCCAAAGAAGACGTGTTTAAAGCACTATCCGGCCCGCTTTCTGACCCCAAGATTGGCAAAGCTGGTCATAACCTCAAATATGATTGCATGGTGCTCAAACGTGCCGGCTTAACCGTCTCGCCGCTGACCTTCGACACCATGGTCGCTGAATGGCTGATCAACCCTGCCTCGCGTAATCTGGGCTTGAAGAACCTGGCCTGGGTGCGCCTGGGCTACGAGATGACCCAGATCGAAGAGTTGATCGGCAAGGGACGCAGCCAGAAAACCATGGACCAGGTGCCGATCGCTGAGGCGGCAGGTTATGCCGCCGCTGATGCCGCCATCTGCCTACGCCTGATCTCCCAACTGCAGGATGAGCTGGGGACCCACAACGCGCAAGACCTGTTCAACACCATGGAGATGCCCTTGATCCCGGTGTTGGCCGACATGGAGGAAGCTGGCATCACGTTGGATACGAATTTCTTTGCGGGGTTCTCGCACGAATTGGAACAAAAACTGGCAGAGATTGAGACAAACATTCACCAGGAAGTGGGCTATGCTTTTAATCTAAACTCCACCCAGCAGCTTTCTGAAGCCTTGTTCGAGAAGCTGGGGCTCGAGCCCCCAGACCGGGCTCGTAAAACCGCTTCCGGCTATTATTCAACAGCTGCCGGGGTCTTAGAGGCGATGACCGGACAGCACCCGGTGATTGAATGGGTGCTCGATTACCGCGAACTTGAAAAATTACGCTCAACCTATGTCGACTCACTCCCCCAGCAGATTAATTCCGCTACCGGGCGGGTGCACACCTCCCTCAACCAGACGGGCACGGTCACCGGCCGGATCGCCTCATCCAACCCCAACTTACAGAATATCCCCATCCGCACCGAGATCGGTCGGCGGGTGCGCAATGGGTTCATCGCCCAACCGGGTTGGCAATTAATGGCCGTCGATTACTCCCAGATTGAATTGAGGATCGTCGCCCATATGGCACAGGACGCATCCATGCTGGCAGCCTTTCGAGCCGGGCAGGACATCCATGCTACAACCGCAGCCGCCGTGCACGGCATCCCACTTGAGAAAGTCACCGCCGAGATGCGGCGTCACGCCAAAGCGATCAACTTTGGCCTGATCTACGGCATGAGCGCCTATGGACTGACCAATGCCACCGACCTGACCCTGGCGGAGGCTGAGAACTTCATCGATGCTTACTTCAAGGAGTTCCCGGGCGTCAAAGGCTTCCTGGATGGCATTCGGGAAAAGGCAGCAGAACAAGGATATGTAGAGACCCTTTTAGGACGCCGGCGCTACTTCCCCAACCTCAAGCAGGGCGCGCCGCACAACATCCGCCAGCGTGAGGAACGTGAGGCGATCAACGCCCCCATCCAGGGCACGGCTGCAGATATCATCAAAATCGCCATGCTGCAGCTGCCAAACCAAATCGAAGGGGCAGGCCTCAAGGCAAAGATGCTGCTGCAGGTCCATGATGAACTGATCTTTGAAGTCCCGGATGAACAGCTAAGAGAGACGGCCGAGCTGGTGCGAGAGGTAATGGAAAATGCCTATACCCTGGATATCCCCATCAGCACAGAAGCCAAGGTCGGCAAAAGCTGGGGCACAATGGAGAAGATATAACACAGGTAACTTCACAGAGACTGAGTATACAGGGGGGTGTGGTGTGGCGGCTTCACCGCCACACCACACCCCCCACTCTTCAGCATCAGGTCTGCCTGAGCAATACCTAAACCACAACCTTAACGATGATCATGCCGGTGATGCAAATCAGGCAAATGGGGATGACTGTGTGTTATCGGCACGTGCTCATGCTCGTGGCTGTGGCGGATTGAATTCCCTTCATCTCCCTCGGGATAGTCATGGGAATGATGTGCATCGGGATGCTCATGCACATGAACGTGTGCTACCGGCTGATGTAAATGTTCATGGCTGTGGCTTTCCCTGAATAATAGATACACCGACCCCAAAAACAAGATGAACGCACCAAGCTGGTAAAGGGTTAATGATTCCCCCAGAATAAAGGCTAGGATCAGTCCAAAGAAAGGCGCGCTGGAAAAGACCAATTGGGCGCGCGTTGCGCCTAATCGCTGGGCAGATGAAATATACAGGAAAATGGATAAGCCATAGGAAAGGGCGCCCAATCCGAGTGCACCCACCACGTGCAGGGGGCTAGCTAACCATGAACCCATCATCAAACCCAGGATGGTGTTAAAACTTCCCGCAATGATCCCTTTCCAAAATGTGGTCTGAGCCGGGGAAATCCCATCAATCAGCGCAGTGAGGTTGTTATCCATGCCCCAGCTCAGGCAAGCCAATGCGATCAAACCGCCTGCTCTAAATCCAGCAGGGCCGCCTTCCCAGGCTAGCAGCGTTGCAGCGATCAAAACACCCAGACTGGCAAACCAACCCTTGGTTGTGAGGTGATCCTTGAAAAAAACATACCCTAGGACAGCCGTAGCGACCATTTCCATATTAAGCCATAACGAAACAGAACCGGCAGCCGCGATGCGTAAGCCTGCCAGCAAGAACACCGGCCCTAATATTCCACCAAAAAGAATTGCCCCGGATAACTTGACCACATCCTGCCTGCGGATCTGCCAGGGCCACTGAAAGTTTTTTTCCTTCAACAGGATCAGGCTAACACCTAAAGCAGCGCCCAGGTAAAGCAATCCCGCCATCTGAAAATTATTCAGAAAAGGCAGCAGCGGTTTCCCAAAAGGGGCAGCAGCCCCAAATAACAGGGCTGCTAAAAAAGCAGTCAGCAGGCTGAAATTGATCTTCTTTTCCATACCCTGATTGTACTTGATGACCGTGGAAGCATGCCATTTGGGCAATGGGTGCCGGCGCTAACAACGATGAGTAGTCTATCCACCCCGTTAAACATGCCGTGCCCCTACAATATATTGGAATATTTTTGTATAAATTAATGACTCGTCATGCCAGAAATCAAATTCTCAATACCTGCAAGGAAAAAACCCTAAACTTGTTGATGGTTAACACCTGCTGCATATCTATTTTCTAAAGTTATACCATCACAGTGGCATGCCCGTAGAGCTGCTCCCGGATGCGTAAAATCTGCCGCCGGAAACGGTCGTCGGTCTCCATCATATCGGTGACCTTCTCGCAGGCGTAGATCACCGTGGTGTGGTCGCGCCCGCCCACAAATTCCCCGATTTGGGGCAGCGACACACCCCCTTCTTCGCGCAACAGGTACATTGCCACCTGGCGCGGCAGGGCGACTTCGCGCGTGCGTTCACGACCCAACAGGCGCTCATTGGAAATGCCAAACGCCTGGGAGACAATCTCCAAAACATCCTTCGGTTTCAAATCCACCCCTTGCGGGAAGAAGTCCGCCAGTGCTTGCTGCGCCAGCTCAAGCGTCAATGGGATGCCGCTTAAATCTGAAAAAGCCAGCACACGGTTAAGCGCGCCCTCCAGCTCACGGATATTGGACTGCACCTTACGGGCGATCATCTCCAAAATATCTGCCGGGACATCCCGCCCGGCACGCATAGCCTTGGCGCGCAGGATCGCCTGGCGTGTTTCAACATCTGGGGGTTGAATGTCGGCTGTCAGGCCCCACTCAAACCGTGAACGCAGGCGCTCCTCCAAGGTTGACATGGATTTTGGCGAGCGATCGGAGGAGATCACCAGCTGTTTGTTCTGCCCGTGCAGGGTGTTGAAGGTATGGAAAAACTCCTCCTGGGTGGATTCTTTGCCCGCGATGAACTGGATATCATCAATCAGCAAGACATCGACCTGGCGATATTTTTCTCTGAAAGCCGGGGTGGTGTGCGTGCGGATGGCGTTGATCAAGTCGTTGGTGAACTCCTCGGAGGAGACATACAGCACATGCAAACCATTCGGCTGGCAGGCGTTGCCAATCGCGTGCAGCAGGTGGGTTTTGCCCAAACCCACGCCGCCATACAGGAACAACGGGTTGTATGCTCGTGCCGGGCTTTCCGCCACAGCCATGCAGGCGGCATGCGCCAGCCGGTTATCGGCGCCGACCACAAAATTATCGAATCGGTAGCGGCCGTTGATGGTTGGGCTTTCATTGGCAGCAGGTCCTGCAGTCACCGCAGGGGTTGAAGCAGGCGCTTCAGGTTTGCTGTGGTTGGCGTTCCAAACTTTGAATTGGGTGGTTACCATGTTCCCCATCATGCCGGTTAGCAGTCGTGAAATGGTCGCGCTCAACCGATCATCCAGCCAATCGCGGGCATAAGCGTTCTTGACACCAATCTCGAAAGACTGTGTCTCTTCATCATAACCTAGGAACTCTGCGCTGCTGACCCAGGTATCGAAGGCTGCCTTTGACATTTCTAGTTGAAGTTGGCCAAGAACGGCTTGCCAGGCATGTTCTGCATTCATTAATTATTCCTCTCCGCTGCAAAGCGATGATATTGTGGTCTTCGATTGCGACTTGATAAAAAAACGCCACTGATCTGTTGATGCCTATGCAGTGGCGGAAAGATTCGACGACGATTTAGTCATCCCAACTTATCAAAGAGTGCTACGCTAGTGGCGTGACACTATCCCGCTCGGTTAGATTGGTAGTCTTATTCTATCTAAGATTATCACGACTCTCAACAGAATTGGGTTTGATTTTGCTAAAAATATCAGAATCTTTAAGACGCACGAGTCTTAAAAAATATGATTTGTTTAAGAAGAATTAAATCTCAATATTTCGCTTATCTGTCCTCCCTTTTGTGGCACAATCCTTAACAGACCCCCTATATATAAGGGTTGACCCGTCAAAATATAAGATTTTCCTATATTTTGGGTGTGAGCCATAAATCCATCTCGGTGAAAATGCTCATATGTTCGAAAACGAGATACACAAATTGGTATCAGGGTTTTTAATCCACAATCATCATGCGGGCAGCCCGCCGACCGATCTCGACGGCAAAATTAGTGCCCCGGTCCCAGGGGTAAACCTGGCTCATACTGGCAAAATACAAACCCGGGATCGGCGTCCGGATGGCGGGGACGTTCTTCGAATGGTTCAGCAAGGGCACCGGCTGGGCATACTTTGTGCGTGATAACCAGGTCTTGTTGACCCAATCGGGTGAAAAAGCCGGGTTGAAGCGTTCCAGGTGGGGTAAGAAGTGCGCTTCTAACGCCTCCTGGCTCATCTCAAAATAGGCATGGTCCTGGGGAAGATAATCGCCGATGTAAACGATATGATCGCCGCCGAAGTATTCCGGCGAAAGATAGTTGGTGTGCTCCACCAATGAAAGAAACGGGAAGTCGGCATTCTTGGGGATGTTGTACCAGTAATACCCTTCCTCAGAAAGGCGATGCTTGAGTGATAGGATCATCACCACCGCCCCCATACTCTTCAATGACAGCAAGCCCTCCAGGTAGGACCCGGAGAGGGAGGGAGCAAGATGTGCCAGCAGCCCCGGGGAGGTGGTGCTCAAGACCTGGTCAAAGGTATGCTCGCCCTCATCCCCCTCAAGGAGGGTGACCCGCTCACCTTCAGCAGGGGTGATAGCCGTGACGCGCGCACCCAATTTAATTTGTACGCCCATCTGGCGCAGGCGATCGGCCAGCTGATTGCTAAAGGCCTGGAACCCCCCTTCAAAGGTCCCCAGGCGGGTGGTACGTGCATGCAGCCGCGCCCACAGCCAGGCCATATTGACGACCCTGGCATATTCCTCACCGAACTTCCCGATCATCAACGGTTCCCACATTGATCCGTAAACCTTATCGCCGGCCCATTTACGCATCCATGCATCCACAGTGGTCTTTTCAAGGGACATCCAATTGCTTGTCAGCCGCAGATAGAGCCCAACCAGGCCAAAGCGGATCTTGTTGATCCCCCATCCCAAGCCCGGGTAAAGCAAAGCCGCCATGACCGAATCGAAGGGATAAAATTTGCCCTGGTGGTACATCACTGTCAGCGGTCGCGGGAAACGCACCTTGTCAGACCAACCCAACTCGTCGATCAACCCCAGGATGTACTGATCGGATTGAAACCAGTGGTGATAATAACGCTCCACGCTCCAATCCCAATGGGGTTCTTTAAAACCCGCAGCCAGGCCGCCAACATAATCCGCCGCTTCATAAACGGTGACGGCCTTCCCCGCTTGCGCCAGGTCATAAGCGGCTGAAAGCCCTCCGATCCCCGCGCCGATCACTGCAACCTGCGTTTTTTCAGCTTTCATCGCCCTCACCTCTCACCTCGACGGGTTGATCCACAACAGCCTGGGCTTCGATTTCCTGGATATCCAGGGTCCATTTCAGACCTTCACGGATGAAGAAAAAAGCCCCCAAGAGCGTGATGGGCAGCCATAAGGCCACCCGCAGCACCAGGGTGAACCCCAGGGCTGGCTCGGAAGCGATCCCAAAGGCTTCCAGCATGGTCCGCCCTGCAGCGTCAAAGGTTCCCAGCCCACCAGGCGCTGCCGGGATCAGCAAAACCAGGTTGACCACGCCGTTCAGCAGCATCAGCTGGCTGAAGTTCAACCCCAACCCCAATGCCTGGTTGACACACCAGTAAAGGCCGGTCTCTAAGAGCCAGATGATGGACGTGCCCAGGAACACCACCAGGGTATGCTTGGGTGAGCTTAACTGCATCAACCCTTCCAGGAATTGGTCGGCTATTTTGGCGACCGATGCTCGCAACCGTTCAGGCAAGATGCGCTGGATGATGCCGTGGATCAAGCGGTGGGCAGGTTTGGGGTACATAGCCACCAGGATGAAAATCGCCAGACCGACCAGAAAGATCCCCGCCACCCAGGCCGCCACGCCCCCCAACTGTTTGAACGATCCGGATGACAGGCCGATCAACTGCCCCAGGTTGAGCAGCACAAAACCCACCACAACTACCGCGTCGAAGATGCGCTCAACCACAATGGTCGCCAGGGAAGCAGAGATCGAGATCCCTTCCCGTCGCTTGAGGACCACCGCACGCAGAATTTCCCCCATGCGCAAGGGAAAAACATCGTTACCCATGTAACCGATGGCAACGATGGGAAATATCTTTGTAAACGCAATGGGTTTAAGTGGTTTGAGCAAATACGCCCAGCGCCAGGATCGCATCAGCACCGCCCCAAAATAAATCGCCAACCCGGGGACCAGCCACCAAAAGCGCACCTGGGTCAGCGTCACCCACAGCTCACCGAAGTGAATTTCCCTGAAGGCAATATATAAAAAAAAGGCGGAAATCAGCAATCCCAGCCAGATCAGCCACCGCTTATAGGTTGATTTCATAGGTGAGATTCTACCATGCATACAGGCTTTGAAGGGCTGTCAGCAGAGGTTCAAAATGGTATACTTCCTCACATGTCACTGATCACCGCAGCCAACCTCGCGAAATCCTTCGACCCGGTGGATATCTTCGAAGGGATCACGCTTTCCATCCCCCAACGTGCCCGCATCGCCATTGTGGGCGCGAATGGTGTGGGGAAGACTACGCTGTTAAGGATACTTGTTGGTTTGGATTTCCCCAGCGCTGGTTCGGTTCAGCATGCCAAAGACCTTTCGATTGGCTACCTACCCCAGGAAGCCACCATCGTCAGCCAGGGCACGCTCTGGTCTCACTGCCTGGCGGTCTTCGAGGAGATCCTCGATATGCAAGCTGAATTGGAGGCGTGCATGGCAGCCATGTCTGACCCCGAACAGGCTGAAACCGCCCTCGCCAGGTACGGGGGGCTTGAGCAGGCCTTTGAACAGCGCGGCGGATACACTTACGAGGTGCAGATCAAGCAAACCCTATCGGGCCTGGGGTTTGACGAAAAAAATTATCACCGGCCGATCACCCAGCTTTCGGGCGGTCAGCGCACGCGCGCCTTGCTGGCTAAAATATTGTTGGAAAACCCGGACGTGATGATGCTGGATGAACCCACCAACCACCTCGACATCCAGGCGGTGGAGTGGCTGGAAGCCTTCCTAAAGGATTGGAACGGCGCCCTGGTGGTGGTCTCTCACGACCGGTATTTCCTGGACCAGGTGTCCAGCACCATCTGGGAGATGACACCATCGTTAGAAGTCTACCGCGGCAATTATTCGGCATACCTGACCCAGCGTGAAGAACGTTACGCCCGCCGGCTGGCGGAGTATGAAGCCCAAACCGCGTTCATTGAGAAGGAACAGGAATTTATTCGGCGCAATATCGCCGGTCAGAACACCAACCAGGCCAAAGGGCGCCAACGCCGTCTGGAGCGCCTGCTGGAGGATGCCCGCTTGGCCCCGCCGCCCAACGAGCCGCGCCGCATGCACATCCGGCTCAACACCCAGGGCCGCTCAGGCGACCTGGTGCTGCGCACCCATAACCTGCAGGTGGGTTACCACGATGAAGGTCAACCGTTGTTCGACTGCCCGGATTTGATCCTGCAGCGCCAGGAGTGTGCTGCCATCATTGGACCCAACGGTGCAGGCAAAACCACCTTTCTTAAAACCATCCTGGAACAAACCCCGCCCTACACCGGCAAGACCCAGTTGGGCGCTAGCCTGGTGATCGGGTACTTCGCCCAGGCCCACGAAGGGTTGAACCCGAATAAATCCCTGATGGGCGAAATCGAGGGTGTGGCCCCCAACATGCTACCGGCAGAGATCCGCCATTACCTGGCCAAATTCCTTTTCACCGGTGACGATGTGTTCCGTAGGGTGAGCACGCTTTCCGGTGGTGAGCGCGGGCGCTTGGCGCTGGCCAAACTCTCCCTGTCAGATGCCAACCTGCTGCTGCTGGATGAGCCCACCAATCACCTCGACCTGCCGACCCAGGAGGTGCTCGAATCGGTACTGTCAAACTTCCCAGGGACAATTTTGCTGGTCTCGCATGACCGCTACCTGATCGACTCCCTGTCATCACAGATCTGGGAGGTTGACCCCCAGGGAAAGACCTTGCATGTGTTTAAGGGATCCTACACCCAGTACAAAGCCTACAAGATCAAACTACAAGAAATTCAACCAGGGGATGACAGCAGGGAGCGTAAACCATTGGGTCGCCCAACGAAAAGTGGCGCAGGTGAAGGGCAGATCAAAACCTTCTCCAAGCATGAGCGCAAGGTCATTCAATCCCGGTTAACGGCGATTGAGAAGCGCATCCAGTCCCTCGAAAAAGACCAGGCACACATCTCCAGCATCCTGGAAAACCCGCCCGCCGACGTCAATGAAGTCCCCCGCTTGGGGGAGGAATATGTGGCTTTGCAAAAGCAAGTCGAAGACCTGCTGGCTGAATGGAGCGCCCTGGAAGAAAAACTGGGCTCCTGAAAGCAGAACAAGGCGAACACGCCAAACCCTGAACTGGATAACCCGGATCTTATCAGCAAAATAATCCGCGCCAACACCGCCTAGGATGTATAATATTGGTCTGTCAACCTTTAAGAAGCCCAGGAGATGAAACCCATGTCCTTTCCTTACAAGACGCTTCGCAGACAGGATGCGACACAGCCAGAGCCCATCATCCAGGTGAGCCATCTGACCAAGGTTTACCGAGTTCCGGAACGCGCCCCGGGTCTGGGTGCGTCCATCCGCAGCCTGTTTAAACCGCAGCACAGCGACGTCCCAGCCGTGACCGACATCAGCTTCACCGTTGAACCCGGCGAGATCGTCGGTCTGATCGGCCCCAACGGCGCCGGAAAAACCACGACGCTTAAAATGCTTTCCGGGCTGCTCTATCCCTCCAGCGGAGAAGCGCAGGTGGCGGGCTACACACCCTGGAAACGCCAACCGGACTACCTGCGTCGCATTAGCATGGTGATGGGCAACCGCAGCGCCTTGAATTGGGACATCCCCCCGCTGGATAGCTTCCGCGTCCTCTCGCAAATCTACCGCGTACCGCCGGATCAATACCGCCAAACACTGGATGAGCTGATCGCCACCCTCGATATGGAAGCGCTGCTCAAAAAGCCCGTGCGCAACCTCTCATTGGGTGAACGTATGAAGTGCGAATTGGTGGCTGGACTGCTCTACCAGCCGGATATCATGTTCCTGGACGAGCCCACCCTGGGGCTGGATGTGGCCATGCAGCGCCGCCTGCGAACCTTCCTCAAAGCTTACAACGAGCAGCACACCGTAACGGTCATCCTCACCAGCCACTACATGGCGGATGTGACCGCACTTTGCCCCCGGGTGATGTTGATCCATCACGGTCAATTAATCTATGATGGTGCCCTGCATGCCCTGGCTGCCAGGCTGGCGCCCTTCAAGCTGGTACGACTCCAGTTCAGCACACCGGTGGAAAACTTTGATGACTTTGTGGCGCAGTGGCCAGCGGTGGAACAGCTCCCGGTAGAAAACGGCTCGCGCACCTTGCGGGTCCCGCGGGCTGATGTTCCCCTGGTGACCGCCAGGCTGCTCGAAAGCCTGCCGGTGGCTGATCTGTCTGTGGAAGACCCGCCAATTGAAGCGGTCATCGACCAGATCTACGCGGAGGGGACCTTATGAACCAACGCGGCGGTTGGGCGCTGATCAAAAATACCTGGCAATCGTGGATACAGCATCGGGGGTTCTTCTTTTTGCTGGCTTTTGGCTGGATGCTGCCCCTGCTGGTGTACCTGTTCATCTGGTCAGCCGCGGCCGGCGATGGCACCATCGCCGGGCTGACCCAGGAATCCCTGGCCGGCTACTACCTGATCCTGATCCTGACCAACCAGCTCACTTACGCTACCACCAACTGGACTGTCGGCGACAACATCCGCTACGGGCAAATCAGCCGCTGGCTCCTGCAGCCGATGTCTCCCATTTACCACGCCCTCTCCCAGGAGATCGCCGGCAAAGTGGTGTTCATGCTGTTCTCAATCCCGATCACCGGGCTGTTGGCGCTGATCATCCGCCCCCAGCTCAACCTGACCTGGGGGCAGGCGCTGATCTTCCTGCCTTCCATCGCCCTGGCCTGGGCGCTGCGCTTCTTCTGGGGTTACTGGCTGGCTTTGCTTGCCTTTTGGGTTACCCGCGCCGATTCACTGCTGGCCCTGCAGGACTCGCTGATCTTCCTGTTGGGCGGTCACCTGGCGCCCATTGCCTTATTACCCCCGGGGTTGCAAACATTAGCCCGCCTTTTGCCCTTCCGGTACATGTCCGCCTTCCCGGTTGAAGTGCTGACCGGTCAGCTCGGGGTCCAAGAAACCCTGATCGGGTTGTCCATCCAACTCGGATGGACTGTCTTAGCCATCGTGCTCTACCGCTGGGTGTGGACGCGCGGCATTCGCCGTTATGAAGCCGTTGGAGGTTGAGGGATGCATCATCTTAAATTGATCGGCGCTTTTTTCAAAGTCTCCAGCCAGGCGGAGCTTGCCTACCGGGTGAATTTTTTCATCCGCCTGCTCCATTCAGGTTTGAACCTGCTCACCGGTGTCCTCAGCCTGGTCGTGATCTTCAACCAGGTCGAGGTCATCAAAGGCTGGGACATGCCCGCGGCCCTGGCATTATTGGGTGTATATTTGCTGCTGGGCGCACTGCGTGGGCTGTTCATCGGTCCCAGCTTGGAATCCGTGGCGGGTATGGACGGCGAGATCTGGACGGGGACCTATGACTTCACCTTGTTGCGCCCGGTGGATCAGCAATTCCTGATCAGTTTCCGCCACTGGCGCATCTTTGCCCTGGTCGACCTGTCCATGGCCATAGGTGTCCTGGTCTATGCGCTGGTCTTATTGGGCGCGCAGCTAACCATCGGCATGGTGCTCAGTTTCCTGCTGACGCTGCTGGCCGGGGTGACCCTACTGTACGCCGCTCTGCTGGCGTTTTCCGCCCTTGTGTTTTGGAACCCGGGCTTCCTGTTCACCTGGGTCATCAATGACCTGTTCCAGCTGGCGCGCTACCCGGTCGGGCTGTACCCGGGCTGGCTGCGCCTGGTGCTGACCTGGATCATCCCGGTTGGCTTGATGACCACCATCCCAGCCCAAGCCCTGGTGGGCACCCTCTCCCCCTGGATGATGCTCCTGACCCTGGCCTTCACACTGGCGGCCTTCCTGGGCGCTACTTGGTTGTTTCGCCACGGATTGAAAAAATATACCAGCGCCTCCAGCTGAACAGCATCAGCCGCTATTTCCCTTGGCGATTGTCATTATGGGGGGATACATGTATGATTAAGGTGTTGCTACCGTCATCAACCGGAGTATTTATGATTCGCAGGTTCGTCCAAATTTTCATCCCAGCACTGATCCTTTTGGGACTGGCTCTATCACCAACGCATGTGGAGGGGCAGACAGCTTTGGTGGGCGTACGCCTCGCAGCAGGTGCGCAGCCTGCATGGGGTCACGGGGTAGAGCAGGATGGAAAAGTGATCGACTACGGGTCTTTCATCTGGACAGTTTTATCTCCCGCTGACCTGGCTGAACTTGAAAGCGCGGGGCTGCCTTACCAGGTTTACCCCGGCCCCTATTCACTGACCCTGGGCGGCCAAACCTTTGATCCGCTCCTCTCCCCTCCACAACTGAGCCCAGAAGGGCAAGCTATACCTGACCCGGGCCAGCCTAGCTTGCACCTGGTGCAGTTCCATGGGCCGACCAAGTCCGCCTGGTTGGATGCCCTGCAGGCTGGTGGGCTGGAGATCGTGCAGTACATTCACCCCTTCACCTACGTGGTGTGGGGGGAGTCAGCCGCGCTAGCCAGCCAGGCCAATCGGGATTTTGTGCGCTGGACGGGGGATTACCTGGCCGCGTATGCCCTCCAGCCGCAAAGCCGGGTCTTGGAAGGCGAAACAAGCCATGTGCGTATCCTCGTTTATCCCAAAGCCGGGTTAACCCAAACCATCCAGGCGGTTCAAGCCCTGGGTGGGTCAGTCCTGGGCGCCAGCGCTGGCCTGGACCCCACCTTTGACCTGTTGGCTTGCCTGCTGCCGGCGGACCAGGTCCAGGCGGCCGCAGCCCTGCCCGGAGTGTACACCATCCAGCCGGTGCCGACCGATGGCGGGAACCGGGGTGAGATGAGCAACCAGGTCAATGCCAGCAACATCGGCAGCAGCAACCGGGCCATCCCCGGATACCTAAACTGGCTGAGCCAGATCGGGCTTTCCGGACAGGGCGTGATCATCGCCAATGTCGACAGCGGCTTTGATCAGAACCATCCCGATCTAGTCAACCGCGTCCTGCCCTGCAGCGGCACTACCTGCGGAAATGAGACAGCCAGCAGTCACGGCACCCATACAGCCGGCATCATGGCCGGGGACGCCACATCAGGGATGCTGGACAGCTTCGGTTTCCTGCGCGGCCTGGGGATGGCGCCGGGCGCCAACCTGGTCGAACAGCTGTATTCCCCCACCTACACCTTTGAGGGCGGGATGCTGACCCTGATGACCGAATCCTATCGCAACGGCGCCGTCATCTCCGGCAACAGCTGGGGACCTTCAGGGTCAACCCTGGGTTATGACGCTGATACCCGTTGGGTTGATATCGGCGTGCGTGATGCCGACCCGGTTACGCCGGGGGACCAGCCCCTGGGCTATGTGCTCTCGATCATGAACGGGTACGGCGGCACCTCCACTCAAGGCACACCGGATGAAGCCAAAAACACCCTCACTGTGGGCTCCACCATCATGCAATATGGTGATGGACGCCAGAACCTGAACATCAATAACCTGTCCGCCAACACCGCCCACGGCCCAGCGCTGGACGGGCGCAATATCCCCCACCTGGTGGCGCCGGGATGTTACGTCGACTCGACCAACTACCCGGGGTCAGGCTACCTGCTGAGGTGCGGTACCAGTATGGCTTCCCCCCATGTCAGTGGTGCTGCTGCCCTGTTTTTTGAGATGTATCGCCACCAATTCGGCGTCGACCCCAGCCCCGCCCTGGTCAAAACGGCCTTCCTGCCGGTTGCCCACGACCTTGCAGGATATTTGGATGCCAATGGTGCGGTCATGGGTCATCCCTTCGATTCGAAACAGGGCTGGGGCCGGCTGAATACCGCTGCTGTTTTAAATTTCCCGGGTGAAGTACACTTTTTTGACCAGGAGGTGGTCTTTAGCGAAACCGGACAAACCTGGTCGCAGGACATCATCCTCACCTCGCCAGTGCCCTCCCTGAAGGTCATGCTGGTCTGGACGGATGCCCCCGGTCACGGCCTGGGGGGTGCTACGCCCGCCTGGGTCAATGACCTTGACCTATCGATTGAGGTCGGCGGGCAAACCTATTACGGGAACAACTTCGGCTCGGATGGCTTCTCGCTGCCCGGCGGAACGCCGGACGGGATGAACAACACCGAAGGCATTTTTCTGGGCGCTTTGCCAGAGGGCACCTACACCCTGATGGTCACTGCGGCGAACATCTGCGGTGACGGTATCCCTAACGTCGCAGGGGATACCGACCAGGATTTTTCCGTGGCCATTTACATCGAAGATCTCCCCCCCGAAGAAACCTGGTATATATACATCTTCCCGATCTTCTTCCGCTGAGCTTGTGCGGGAACCACATCGGTTAAAAAACCGTCCTAACCCTATACACCTGATGAAACCTTTACCCAAGCAAACTTTACACCCAACCCCCGATCGCCGGACACACCTGTGGCAGGTGTTGATCATCCTGGTAGTAAGCCTGGCGTTGGCAGGCTGTAATTTTCCCCAACCTATCCCTTCCGACCAGGTTGATCCGGGCCAGCGTATGACCGAGATGGCGGGCATCCTCAACCCGGACAACCCCGGCACACCCACGCCCCTTTCCTTACCCACAGCAGGCGTGACCGGCGTCACCCCGCCCCCCAGCCCCCTTGAACACCTTGATGGCTACCTGCTCTACACGATCCAGCAGGGCGACACCCTCCCAGCCTTAGCAGGACGCTTTGGCGTCCCGGAAGAGGAGATCCAGATTGGGGGAATGCTCTCAGGCATGGGGCTCTTACCAATCGGTATGCAAATCCAGCTTCCGGATGCCCTGGAAAACGTCCTGCCCTTCCCGGACCCGATCCTTCCGGACAGTGAAGTGATCTACGGCCCCTCGCTTGAAGGTTTTGATGCCGCGGCCTATATCCTTGAAGCGGGCGGGTTCCTGGCAGGTTATGCTGAAAACGCCAGGGGGGAGATGATGACCGGTCCCGAGATCGTCCAACGCGTCGCCATCGAAACCAGCACCAACCCGCGGTTGCTGCTGGCCTTCCTCGAATACCGTTCGGGCTGGGTCTTGGGGCAGCCTCAAAATGCCGAAAACAACCGCTACCCGATCGGTTATAACGCCACAGTTGATACCGGCCTGTATAACGAGTTGATGATCAGTGCCAGGCTGCTGGCACAGGGGTTTTATGGCTGGCGGGATGGCAGCCAGGTTGAGGTGAGTTTCAGAAATGCAGCACGCGGCAGGCTCTCACCGGGGTTGAATGCCGGCAGCACCGCTCTGATGAACTTGTTCGCTGCCCTGCATGAGCGGCAGGCCTGGGAAGGACAGCTGTATGGTGAGGTATCTTTCCTTGATTTTTACCAGGCCATGTTTGGGGATTTCTGGTCCCGGGCGGCGACGGCTGAACCCTACTTGCGCTCCACCGACCACCAGCCCGAGCTGGTCCTGCCCTTCGCCCCGGGTGAGTCCTGGAGCCTGACGGCTGGCGCCCACATGACCTGGCAGACGGGCACCCCTCGAGGTGCGCTGGATTTTGCGCCCATCACCGGTGAACCGCCCTGCGCGGTTTCATTCCGTTGGGTGACCGCTTCCGCGCCGGGGCTGGTCGTACGAGCGGAACGCGGGGTGGTCGCCCTCGACCTGGACGGGGATGGCGATGAGGGCACCGGGTGGGTGCTGGTTTACATGCACATTGCAGAAAAGGACCGCTCCTGGGCAGGCACGTGGATTGAAAGGGATGCGTCCATCGGTCACCCCTCATGTGAGGGAGGACGGGCGACCGGCACGCATGTGCACCTGGCACGCAAGTTCAACGGCGAATGGCTCGGTGTGGGTGAACCCTTCCCGTATGTCATCAGCGGCTGGCGCGCTTATGCCGGCGCCGCCCGCTATGAGGGCTTTCTACAAAAGGGTGAGGCGATCGTCACCTCACGGCCAAGTGGCTCTTCGGGGTCGACGATCATTCGTGAAGATTAACCCGCTTCAATCCTGACCAAACCTTGATCCTGCCAGGCCAGACCTGAAACCTTTCCAATTTCCCCCAGCAAACGCGGCAATAATGCTTCCAGCGCGGATGGCGCACCGCTGGTAAAAAATTGCAGCTCTCCAGCCGTATCATCCGGGTTAAGCCAGGCATGCTCTGTCAGCAAACGCTGCGTTTGCCGGGCGATCGCTGGTGCGGGGTCAATCGTGCGCACCTCCGCCCCGGTGATGGATTGGATAACCGGGATCACAAACGGGTAATGGGTGCAGCCCAGCACAATCGTATCGACGCCCTCAGCCAGCATCGGGGTCAGGGCCTCTTCCAGGATAGCGCGAATAGCAGGGCTTTCCAGTTTTCCCCGCTCAATCTCCTCAACCAGGCCCGGACAGATGCTCTGGTAGATTTCAATGCCGTGGGCAAAGCGGTCCACCAGGGAGGCATACAGGTCACCAGTGAAGGTGGTCGGCGTGGCCAGCACGCCCACCCGGCCGGAGTGGGTCACCGCCGCAGCGGGTTTGACCGCCGGTTCCATCCCCACAAAGGGGGTTTCGGGATAGCGCGCCCGCAGGTCGTGCAGCGCTGCGGCTGAAGCCGTGTTGCAGGCCACCACGATCAGCTTGGCGCCTTGCGCCAGCAAAAAATCCGTGATACCAAATGAAAAATCCCGGATATGCGCTTTTTGGCGCGGTCCATAGGGAATATGCGCTTGGTCAGCCAGGTACAGAACGTGCTCATTGGGAAGCAGGTCACGGATGGCGCGCAACACCGACAGTCCACCCACCCCGGAATCAAACACGCCAATGGGCTGGTACGAAGGTAATTCAGAATCCATCGCGTAAATTGTATCACGAGGCTGATTTGTGGATTAATGAATCTAAATCAGGGGTAGACATTGGACAATCCGATAGTATATTTTCCCTAAAAACAGGTTTGCAGTGAAAATATTAGATCATCCGTAGGGGCACGGCTCGAAGTGTCGAGGTCACAAAGACAAGCCGTGCCCCTACCGGGATGGTGAGTTTTTTGATAGGATCACATTCACATGATCATCGCCTCACAAAGAGATCAGCCAGATACAGGTTTTACGAAGAGAATGTTCTGGGGTCAGGAGACCCCTGGCAAACATGGTAAGCTGCAGGTTTCTTTACTGATTTACTCATCCATCCAAGCGCGTCAAGCCGAATTGCTTTGCCAATGCGAACGCCTCCCGGTACTCCTCAGGGCGGATGCTCTGGTTCAATTCTGGGAAGTCCCGGGCGTGAAACGCCGGGTGGTACTGCGCCATAACGTTCAGGTAAACATTTTTCGAAACCTGTTCCGCCAGGAACTTAAACACCACCTCGCTACTCGCCAACCCACCCGGCAGCACCAGGTGACGCACAAGCAAGCCGCGGACAGCAAGCCCATCCGCGTCGATTTGAAGGTCGCCCACCTGGCGCTGCATCTCCCTTACCGCCGCCTGGTTGAGCTGGGGGTAATCCTTGATTCTGGAATACTTGAACGCTAAATCAGAATCGCCGTATTTCATATCCGGCATGTAGATATCGACCACGCCGTCCAGCAATGCCAGGGTCTCCAGGGAGTCATACCCGCCGGTGTTATACACCAGCGGCAGGGTCAATCCCTGCTGGGCAGCGATCTCAAGGGCGGCCAGGATTTGCGGGACAACATGGCTGGGGGAGACCAGGTTGATGTTATGGCAGCCGCCCGCCTGCAGCTCAAGCATTACTTCAGCCAATTCTGTTAGGCTGACCTCCTGCCCCGCGGCGAGCTGGCTGATATCTGCATTCTGGCAATACACACAGCGCAGGTTGCAGCGGGCAAAGAAGATCGTCCCTGAGCCGCGCCAGCCGCTAAGGGGACGCTCTTCACCGGAGTGGGGGCCGTAACTGCTTACCTGTGCAAATTCGCCAGTTTTACACACCCCCAACTCATCTCGGGTGCGGTCCACACCGCAGCGCAGCGGGCAAACGTCGCAACTCTCCAGGCGGGTGTAGGCTGCGTCCACCCTGCGGCTTAATTCACCTTTGTCTAAAAGAGATAAATAGCCTGAATTTTTCATCGCCATGGTGATTGAAATTATACTGTACCGAGTGTCAAGGCTCATTATTGAGGTCGATTGATTTATTCACTTGTTTTTAAGAAATTGACTTAATTCAACCAATTGTTGATATAATGGACTGCACATTTATACTTAAAACACAGTTAATAACCGTTACCCATCAGTAAGCTTTTTGATTGACGCAAACATAGAAAGGCTCAGCAGATGAAACACTCTCAATTATCAGGTTTTCGGATTTTCACGCTTGGTGTAATTATATTGCTGGTCACCATCTTTTTAGTATCTTGCGGTAACGACACCGCTGCTACCCAGGAAACACCCCAAGACCAGGCGGCACTGCTGGTACAGGAAGTCAGTGCCTCCGGTGAAGTGATCCCGATTCAATGGGCGAGTCTTTCTTACCCGACCGGTGCGGAAAAATTTGATGTTAAGGTCGCTGTGGGAGATAAAGTCTCAAAAAACCAGGTGCTGGTGACCAACAATGACAGCCGGTTGATCGCGGGACTCTACCAGGCACAATCTGCCCTGGAGAGAGCCCAATTTGCATACGACCAGATCAAAGGCTTACCCACCGATGCCAGCCTGGCTGCTGCTAAAGCTGCCCTAGCGAATGCAGAAGCCAATTTGCAACGGCAGAAGGACATTTTTGCAGGTAACCTGGCCATTGAAGCCGCAGAGGCGGATGTCGCTGCTGCAGAAGCCAACCTGAAAGCCATCAGGGCAGGCGCCTCAAGGGTAGAAATCGAAGCTGCGCTAAAGGATTTGAGAGCTGCCGAGTTTGCACTTAAACAAGCTGAAGCCGCGTTTGATATCCAGGCGCCTTTTTCCGGAACCATTGTTGATATTCTTGCCAACCCTGGTGAGCCGATCGGCGCATTCCAGCCCATATTGATCCTGGCAGACCTGTCTGAGATCCGTGTGAGAACCACGGATTTGAGCGAAGTGGACGTCCCCAAGCTGCGCGCAGGACAAACAGCCAGCATCTTCTTCGATGCCCTCTCCGACCAGAGCTTTACTGGCACGATCGAGCGGATTGCAGAAAAATCATCCGGGGTTACGTCGGTCTATTATGAAGTCACCCTGAAATTAGCCCAGGTTCCATCGAATCTCCGCTGGGGGATGACCGCCTTTGTTACTTTCCCAGTAGATTGATCTGGCTTTATTCATAGTGGATGGCTTCCAGAATATTTGTCCTGGAAGCTTTGCGCGCGGGTTGAATGGCAGCTAACTGTGAGATCACCAACGCAACGACCAAGCTGGTAATCACACCACCCAGGGGCACAATGAAATCCAGCCGATAGCCCGACATGGCGGTCATACCGGTTAAGAATATTTTCGCCAGCAACACCCCAAACACCAAACCAACCAATCCGCCAATCACCCCCATCAGTCCTGCTTCAGACAGCACCATTTTAATCACCTGTCCACGCGTCATCCCAATGGCCCGCAGCATGCCAATCTCCTGCGTTCGCTCCATAATGTTCATCATCAGGGTATTGACAATGCCCAGGGAGGAGATCAACACCGCCAACACAGCCATCACATCAAACATACTGAAAGCTTGATCCATCAACACAGAGATATTTCCACGAATGGTCTCGTTGGATTCGAGGGACAAATGATACCGTTTGCCATAGACCTGGTCAATATTGGCGATCACATCAGAAACTGGAACATCCGCCTCAACCTTAACCAGGATGGTGCTGATTTCATTGGAGCGAAAGAACCGGCGGAGATCATGGCGGTTACCCGTGACAACCAGACCCTGGTTAAAGAAATCCACCACGACCGCAGAAATTGTAAAATCCTTTAAACCCTGGTTGGTCCTGATCCAAAAGCGA
>Ga0209498_1000757_pt1 | contig 19991 bp, 23 predicted proteins | sample WalLakDeSediment_FD_184131 | JGI IMG/M metagenome (GOLD analysis project Ga0209498, IMG submission 184131) | Lake sediment microbial communities from Walker lake, Nevada to study Microbial Dark Matter (Phase II) - Walker Lake 11/02/13 Deep... | ecosystem: Environmental > Aquatic > Freshwater >... | reverse complement strand
CGATCCCCCTTTGATGAAGTGGTCCAAGATGCCGCGATACAACTGGATCCTTCTCGGCCGGAACGATGGTGGGCGGCCGTGGAATATCTGAAAAAGGATGTATCGGCCAGGCAACGCCTGGTACATGCCGGTTTCGAACGGGTCAAGGCTTTTACCTGGGATCGAGCCGCTGAAAACACGATGGAAGCGTACCGCAAGGCGATCGAGGTGGGCTGATGGATGTGCGTCCTCTGGCGGACAGGATGAGACCGGGGAATCTGGAGGAGTTTGTGGGTCAGGCCCACATGATGCGGGAGGGCAAGCTGGTGCGTCGTATTATGGAGGGCAGAGTCAGCTTGCCTTCGATGATCTTGTGGGGTCCTCCTGGAAGCGGGAAGACCACGTTGGCTAGGTTGCTGGTCGAGGCTGGAAACATCCATTTTGTCCCTTTCTCCGCGGTCCTGTCCGGCGTCAAGGAGGTTCGCGCCCTGGTACAGGAAGCCAAGGATCGTCTCAAGAGCGGAGGAGGACGCACCGCGCTTTTCGTGGACGAGATTCATCGCTTCAACAAGGCTCAACAGGATGCGTTTCTTCCCCATGTGGAGGACGGCAGTATCATTCTTCTGGGCGCCACCACGGAGAATCCCTCTTTCGAGGTGATTGCCCCGCTTCTGTCCCGTTGCCGTGTGATGACCTTGTACCCCCTGGGCCCGGACCATATCAAGCGGGTGATAGAGCGAGCGTTGGAGGATCCTGAGAAGGGACTTGGAAAGAAAAGGTTAGATGTGGAAGAGAATGCCTTGGATTTCTTGGTGGAGTTTTCGCAGGGGGATGCCCGCCGGGCCTTGAATGTGCTTGACGTTGCCGCAGAGCTGGCGGTGGAGCAAGGTCAACGTCATTTGAATCTGGCCATGATGGAGGAAGCCGCGCAACACAAGAGTTTGTTGTATGACAAGGCGGGAGAAGAGCACTACAACCTGATATCCGCTTTTATCAAGAGCATGAGAGGCAGCGACCCGAACGCCGCGTTGTATTGGATGATGCGCATGCTGGAAGGGGGAGAGGACCCCTTGTTTATCGCCAGGAGAATGATCATTTTCGCTTCAGAGGATGTGGGAAATGCCGATCCCAAGGCGCTCGAATTGGCCGTGGCTGTCAAGGACGCCGTTCATTTCGTGGGGTTGCCTGAGGGCAGGATTCCCCTGGCTCAGGGCGCGACCTATCTTTCTTGCGCTCCCAAGTCCAACGCGTCGTACAAGGCCATGTGCGCCGCCGAGGAAGACGCGGCGAAAAGAGGCCCCCTTCCCGTGCCCCTTCCCATCAGGAATGCCCCTACCAGTCTGATGAAAAATTTGGGATATGGCCAAGGATATCAGTACGCCCATGATTACGATGCGGGTATCATAGACCAGCAGCATTTGCCTGATGAACTGGCCGGGGTCGTGTACTATCATCCAAGCACCATGGGGGAGGAAGCCAGAATTAAGGCCCGATTGGAATCCTGGGAGAGACATCGAAAGCGCAAGCGGGAAGGCCGTGACTGCCTGTGATAGGCTATGTTAGGAACTCTGGAGAAGACTCCAACGGAATGAATTTCCTTGTATAGGTATCCGAAAGGAGAGGAGGGTTGCCATGGCAGACATCCTTGTGGTTGGAGCGGGAGGACACATCGGGTATGAGTTGTGCCTATCCCTGGTAAACGAAGGGCATCAGGTCATCGCTTTGGATTACGCTTTTCCTGAGGGGATCAGCGGGACCATGGAGGGTAAACCAGAAAATCTATTGATCGAGAGATGCGATTTCAGCGATTCCATGGCTATGCGAGAATGGCTGGAAAAGGCCAAGATTGTCTTTCATTTGGGAAGCACCCATCTGCAAGCTTTTGCCGAAGAGATGTCTGTCTGGAGCGCGGATCCGACCAGCGTAAAAATCGTGGTAGATATGGCGCGAGGCAGGGGCGTGGAGCGTTTCATTCACGTCAGTTCCACGGCCGTTTACGGTAATCTGGCAGGGAAACGAGCCAACGAGCAGACACCCACCCAGCCCCAAAGCGCGTGGGCAAAATCTGAGTTGGCCGCGGAACAGGAGGTCCTGGCGTTCGCGGGGGAAGAGGATTTTCGAGTGACTGTGCTTCGGCCATGTTGGGTGTTCAGCGCTACATGTCCAAGGATGCGCAAGCTGGTAGAGACTCTCAAGACGGGAAAGTGCATCTCCTTGGGAGGTGGGCAGAATGTTCGACAACCGCTCTATATTCGAGATATGATTGAGGCCCTGACTTCGTGTATAACCTCGGATTCGGCCGCGGGGCAAACTCTGGTTTTGGCTGGGCCCAAACCCTTGAAGACCACGGATATGCTTAAATCCATTTGTCCAGCGGCCCGATGCCCGCATCCCAAATTCAACATGCCTGCCGGGTTGGGAGGTCCTTTGGCGGGTCTTCTTGGAAGTCTGTCAGGTCTGCTCAAGATGAAACCGCCGATCACGCCAACCACCCTGGAGTTTTTTCAGCTTCAAGAATCCTTTGATATAGCCAAGGCCAAGGAGGTTCTGGGCTTTGAACCCAAGTTCTCTTTTCGTGACGGCATGAAGGACTGTCAAGCCGGTTTTTCCTAGCCAGAATTCCCATGGCAACAAACGACATGACATAGAATGCCGCAAATCATCGATCTGATGGCTTTCTCGGAGCCACTGAGCCTTTCTCGTCCCTTCATCGACTTTCGTCGATCCTTCACAGAGCCTCGCCCCCAGAGGCCGGCTGAAATCCATCACTTTCAATGACCCGATACGACCCGACACAGCCTACTCTGGCCATGAATTCGTGTCCGGCCGAATTCTGGCACAGGACGACACGTACTTCAATCGTCCGTTTCTTGCCCGGCTGAATATTGGCACAGAACGGGGTCTCTGCAGAAGGTCACTGAACTCTGTTGGGTTGGAACCGTATTGGCTGCAATAGTATGCTCGGAGAGAGCCATGGTGCCAGGCGTTATGTAACCCGGCGCCGCGGCCTATGCTTGCCGAGCATCTCTTTGCCACATAGAATGATCCTATGAAGGATGTCGCATGTTTGCTAAACGCTATGGTTGACGAAGGAGTCATCAAGAACTACGCAGTCTTCGGCGCTGTTGCGCAAATGCGATACACGGAGGCCGTGGTGACGATCGATGCAGACATTCTGGTGGTTGTGCCGGACGCGAAGAGGATGGACGTCTTGTCTCCTATCTACGAGTTCTGCCTGAAACGCGGATATCAGCCCGAAGGAGAATCTATCAGGGTGGGGGCTTGGCCCGTGCAGTTCATTCCCACCTTTGATCCGCTTACCGAAAGCGCTGTTGCCGATGCAGAGGTAGGCGATATGGACGGCGAGCCCTTCCGTGTTGTGAAAGCTGACTACCTGGCCGTTATCGCACTCGGTGTTGGACGACCCAAAGATTTCACCCGCATCCTCTCTCTTATCGAAGCTGGAGCCACAACAGTCGATGCTATCTGCCGACTTGCAGGCAAGCATGGACTCGCCCCAGCCTGGCAAACCTTCCAGGAGCGGTTTTATGGAAGATGAGATCAAGGCGATGTTGGACAGACAGGCGAAATGGCAACGCTCTCGTTCCGACAGGGCCTGGGCCGAGAAATTGCAGCAGTGTCAAGCCGCACGCGACAGCATGCTCCTGTCGCTCGCCAAAATAGAATCAGTGTTACCAAAGGCACGAAGACATGAAGTGATGAGGGAATCTGGGGATGAGATTGACTATGGCATGCGCTGAGCGGACAGGAAACGGGTTCTCCGGAACCGTTCCAGGAGAGGGATCGTGCGTGGCAGAGGCGTTCACACGTGAATGAGGGTAGGCTGAGGCAAAGGAAATCCTTGGATTTGGACTGCAGACGGCATCTTGAAGGATCTGTTCATTCGGGCAGCGACGCGCCACTCGTACCGATGATGAAGTCCGCCGAGTCGGGGTAGCGCGAACACCTCGGCATCCTCGGCATCCTCGGAGGGCTTGGATCGGGTTCACTGAATATTTACCGAAGTATTCCTTGAGGATGCTCTTCAGATGTCTCTCATTCAGAAGGATCATGCGATCGAGGCATTCCCTTCGGATGGATCCGATGATGCGCTGGACGAAAGGCGACTGCCAAGGACAACGGAACAAGATCAAGAGCTCGTCCGTACCTATTCCCTTGATCCGATTTTTGAAGACATCCCGGTAGATTTTGTCTCTGTCCCTGAGGAGATATTTCGGCGCGGTATCCCAGGGAAACGGCTGGGCGATCTGCTGAGCAGTCCACTGAGAAGTCAAATGCCTCTCAGGACGCGTCCGCAGGCGAATACTTGGTCCCGGACCTACCTTCGCCACAGGATTGGATCTTGGTGCTGGAACGTGACGAAAAGATCGTGGAGCCTTATTGATCTTTCCCTCTTGCTTGGCGGGGCTTGTCGTGGTTGAATCAGATCATGAGGGAATTGCAGATGGAAAGGATTGCGCACAAGTGCACCAGCTTCGAAGAGGCTGCGGAGTGGGATATCAGGCAACAGGTTGCCATGACCGCGAGAGAACGTTTCAAGGGTGCCGTGTTTCTTCGGAATAGGGCCTTTCCTCCCCCGAACAGGGACATCCGAGAATGCCACAAGAGATCGTAGACGCTGCATTCTTCTCTCGGGATGCCCTGGATCTTCTGAGATTGTTGCTTAAGCACAATGTCCGCTATCTCATCGTGGGGGGGGGAGCGGTCATCCTTTACGGAAGGGTCCGCCTGACCGGGGACGTGGACGTCTTCTACGATTTTTCCGAAGACAACGTGCGTTGTCTATTCGAGGCACTGCAAGAGTTCTGGGATGGCCCTATCCCGGGAATCAACGATCCATCCGAGTTTGAGACCCCCGGCCTTGTGGTTCAGTTTGGGGTTCCTCCTTATCGAATTGACCTGATCAACTCCATCGACGGGGTCTCCTTCTCAGAAGCCTGGAAACGCAAGATGGCCGTCATGGTCGAGAAGGCGGATCCCGGCATGAGAGTCTACTTCATCGGGCTGGAGGATCTCATCAAGAACAAGGAATCTGCAGGCAGGCCGAAGGACCTGGATGACCTGGATTTCCTGAGACGTGCCAAGGATGGGGACTAGCTGGCAGATGTCGCTCGCCAAAATTGAATCATTGTCATGGAAGACACTCGATAAGGATGATGTGTGTGCTCTGCGGCTGAGATTCGATGATTGCTCTGGCGTGGATCCTGGGCGCTCCCCAATAGGGATTGGCCTTAGCCATGATACGGATGAGTTCCTGAACCTCAGGGCTGAGGTGGGGCCGGCTAGGTTGATTCGGGCTGGACTTCCATACCCGGCTGAGTTGAACCTTTTCCGCCGGCTAGAGCGGCGATAAAACTCCTAATTCAATTCATTTTGGCACAGGACGAGTTCACGGTTTTCACTTCGCTCAGTTTCCTTGGGCCAAAGCGAACAAGTTGGTGTCCGCACTTCGTCTGGCGTGCCTGGATATCTCGGCATATGGCTTCCAGATCGTAATTGAACTTCCGGGCATGTTCTTCTCGAGCCTTACGGACCTCTTCAACGATAGGGTCTCTCATAGTATCTCCCCCAACAGTTCCTCGGGTGAGCAAATCTCAGGGCATTCATAACCCGCTTCTGCGACGACATGTCTGATACTGGGACGCATCGCGGCGTTGTTCAGATGCGAGAAGTTCCACGTCAGCAAGAAATCACATGCGTTCATGGCTGCAACGGCCACGTGAAGGGCGTCTTCTGGATAGCCAACCGGAATGCATGGCTCGTCAATCAGCTTCTGAGCGAGCGATCGGACACTGTCATCAATCTCCAGAATGGGAAGTGACTCAAGCGCGTCCTTCCGTTCAGCGGCCGCTCTTGGATCCCCCTGGGAGGCTTCTTCAAGAACGAGAAAAGAAATCACAATCTCATATTCCTCGATCAATCTGGGCCAGGTAGACCGCGTGAGCTGTTGTCGGGCAGCTGCAATCAGGTCTCGACTTATGTGAGACGTCAAGTAACTTATGACGCTAGTTTCGACGTAAACTCTTGGTTTCATTTTCGGGGAAATCTCCAGACAAGTGCCCAGCCGCTAGCGACTCCTGCCCTCTAAGCATGTCTTCGACTGTTTCTGTCCCCGGACCTTATCGCAGAGCAGGAATATTCATGAGGCTCCTAACGTCCATTTCTATTATACTCCTGCGTTTTTCCAGGAGCAAGTTTGCCTTGGGCGACGAGAACTTGATAGGCGGGCATGAGTTCGAGGATGGCCATCCCCTTGTCGCTCGCCAAAATTGAATCATTGTCATGGAAGACACTCGATAAGGATGAGGCACATATTCAGTGAACCCGATCCAAACGTAGCCCTTGGCGGAGAAGAGACAGAGATGCTGTTTTCGAACGGTTTGAAAGGTGCGTATCACGGCATTCCAATCTGTCTCCTCTTCCCACGACGGTTTGTCTCTGGATCGGGTTCACTGAATATGTACAGGATGAGTTTCGATATCATAACCGCAAGTTTGGTTCATGGCGTACTACGCTGTCAAGACAGAAGGTGACGATTTAGTTTTGGCGAGCGACACCCTCAAATCGTGGAATCAGATGCGCTGAGAAAACCGAGCAAGAGACGCCGAATCAAATCCAGTGCATAGTGGGAGGAGAACAATCGCACCACCTCCCTGGTGCTGGGCACGCAGGTATCCGTGGTGTAGAGTTGCACCGGGTCTGCTTCTTGAAATCGCCACGCGAGACCATAGTAAACCAGGCCCACGGGTTTTTTCTCGGTCCCCCCCCCAGGCCCGGCGATGCCGGTAAGAGCGACAGCCACCTGGGCGTGGGATCGTTTCAAAGCGCCCAAGGCCATCTGACGGGCCACCTGGGAGCTTGCCGCGCCGTATTTCTCTATCATTTTGGATGAAACACCGAGGCAGGATTTCTTGGAATCATTGGAGTAGACGACCCAACCTTGACGGAAGACATCCGAGCTGCCTGGCAGATCGGTAATTCGTTTGGCTACCAGGCCGCCGGTACAGGATTCGGCTGTGGCCAAGGTCAGACCCTTCTTTCTGAGCAACTTGGATACCACAGATTCCAGGGTGTCTTCGTCCCTTCCGTATACGGATTCCTTGGGAATACGCCTTACGATCTTGCGGCGTAGATGGTCCAGTTTGGAACGCGCTTGCTCCGGGGTGTCGCCTTGCACATGGATGCGGATGTCGACCCTGGCCATGCCGGCCAGGAAAGCCAAGGTAGACCGAGAATCTTCTCGCAGTTCCTCGAACAGGGAACGAAGGGAATCGTTGAGTGAGGATTCGGAACAACCCACGGTATGTAGAGTAAGAAGTCTGGAATGGCTTTCTTTCGCGAAACGATCCCGAATCCGGCCTTCGACAAATCGCAGAAACATGGGGCGCATCTCTCGGGGAGGGCCGGGAAGAGCAACGAACCAGGCCCTGTTGGTTTTCAGAAGGAATCCAGGTGCGGTTCCCCAATGATTGTAGAGCGTTAGCGCGCCTTTCGGGATCAGACACTGAACCCGATTGCTTGGGGGAGGAGGGGAACCTCGGAAAGTCCATCTTTTCTCGATCATGCGCCAGGCTTTTGTATCCTCGGCTAGCGAGGTCCCAAACACCCTGGCCACAGCATCCCTGGTCAGGTCATCCTCCGTGGGACCCAGGCCCCCTGTCATGACAATGACATCGCAGCGATCCAGCAGGAAGGAAATGCCATCTGCCACGTCCTCGGCGTTGTCCGGTGCTGCCATGTGGCGAAGCACCTGCAATCCCATGGCGTGGAAACGCTCGCTCAGCCATTGTGCGTTGGTGTCCGGATACAAACCTTGAAGGATTTCTGTCCCTGTGGACAGTATGCCAGCCTTGAAAGCAGTCATCGCCTATTCGCTTTCGTGAGATGGGGTTTCAGAGTCGGATCTTTCTGATCTTTTCCAGGTAACGTTGATAGGAAGCCAAGGAGACCCCAGGGGTGATGAGATGATCCGGCATGGGGATGAATCCTCCTTCTCTCATCAGGGGAAGAAGCCGTTCGATCTCGGCGTCCACCTCCCTCTCTCCCTTTTCCAGCACCAACTTGTCCAGATTTCCTATGATACGAAGTTCTTTCCCATACTTGGCCCGAAGTTCCCAGGCGTCACCCTGGAAGGGACCCACTTCGACCGGGAATTGCACGTTGACCCCGGAATCCAACCAGGGTTTCACCAAGGCCCTGACATCTCCATCTGAATCGATCCCATAGAGATGGACCCCGTAGTGTTCGAGATGGTTCTTGATTTTTCTGTATCCCGGGGCCACATGGCGTTCGAAAAGGGAGGGACTTACCAAAGGACCGGACCTGCCGCAGATGTCCTCCCAGCCAAATCCCATATCCACCTGGATCTTGGGAAGGAGCAAGTCAATCTGCCAACACACCAGATCCGCCAAAGTCATGACCATGTCGGCATAACAATCCGGATCGTCATAGAGCAGATACGACATGTTTTCCACGCCCATCCAATTTCGAATCCATCCCATCAGAGATGCGGTACCAATGACAATGGGTAGCCCGGAGTCTTTCGCGTTTTTCAGAGATAGATCGATGTCCTTGGGGATTCTTCTCTCGTCCGGTTGAAGACGCTCCTTAAACAACGGCCAGTCGCGGGCTGTCTTGAGCGTGAAATCGATGTAATGTGGAATACAGCTCTTGTGCTTCCAGTCCTTGCATACTACGCCATCGCCACCTCGAAAAAGGGTGTAGTCTTCTGTCTCTTCCAACACTTCTGTCTCAAAGACAGGGAAGAGACTGAGATCCACACCGATTCCCGCCCACATGGGAACCGCGTCGAAAAAAGCGTGTTCACTAACGGATTCCGGCAAACCTTCCGAGATCCAGCGCTGGCGCGTTTCCGGCCATCCACACCAGTGAATCACAGGCATCCTGTCGAATTCTCCGTAAAACATAATCTCTTTGAACAGGCCTCTGTAGTCTGCCATCGAGGGCTCCTTCGATCGGTTCGGGTTCATGAAGAGAAATGACATCAAGAATATCACGCTTTCGTGTGGCTTTTCGCTTTCGTGCGGATTTGAGATCATAAAAAGATTCCGATCTTCGTACATATTCAGAAAGCCCGATCTGGACTTAGATCATAGCCGGCGGGCCGACTGCAGAACTCGAGATAAGACGATTCACGCGCTCTTCGACCTGCTGGCAGCACAAGACTCTTACCCAGTTGGGGCTCTTCAAAGATGTACGTTGTTTTCGCGTAAACCCCCATGAAGCGGAGGAGGTCGATCTTGTATCGAATAGGCAAAGAAGAAGTGGCACGGATCGAAGCCTTGTTTGCCACGGGACAGGTGTTCCGCTATGGAATGGCCGGGGAGTGTGATCGCTTCGAGAAAGCATGGGCCCAGAGATTGGGCGTGGCTCATTGCCGTATGACTACCAGCGGCACGGCTGCTTTGTATGCCGCCTTGGTGGGACTGAACGTGGGACCCGGGGATTCGGTCATCGTGCCGGCTTGCACCTATATGGCCACAGCTTTGGCGGTTCTTGCGGCCGGGGCCATTCCGTTGGTTGCGGATGTGGATGAATCCATTACATTATGTCCCTTGGATCTGGAACGACGCATCCAAACCCACACCAAGGCGGTTGTCCCAGTGCATATGTGGGGTTTGTGTTGTGATATGGACGCCATCATGGATGTGGCCCAAAGGCGGGGACTCTTTGTCATAGAGGATGCCTGCCAGGCGGTTGGCGGCGCCTATAAGGGTAGAATGCTCGGATCCATAGGCCATGCCGGGGCCTTTAGCTTCAATTACTATAAGAACATCAGCAGCGGGGAAGGGGGTGCCTTTGTTGCCCCCTCCGAGGATGTTTTCAATCGAGGCTCCGTGGCTGTGGACTGTTGTTCCTATTATTGGAATCCTGAGGATGTACGAGAACAGGTGCAATTCGCCGGGCTGCACTTCAGAGCCACCGAGATTGCCGGGGCGATCCTCAATGTCCAGTTGGAACGCCTTGACGAAATGCTTGAGACCATGGGACGGCACAAGGCCAGGATCTTGTCGGCAGGAGAAGCGGCAGGAATCAAGGCGATCCCAAGCCACAGTCCGGGATACGATTGCGGCAGTCATGCCGGGTTTCTCTTTGAGAGCGAAGAGTACGCTAGAGGTTTTCTGCAATCCATTCAGCAGGTAGGCATAGGCGCTTTTTTGCCGATCGATACGGGAAGGCATGTATATACGCGCTGGGATCCGGTCATGAGGAAACAGGGGGCCCACCACCCGGCCTTGAATCCATATATGCTTTCTGCCAACAGGAAGATCCAAGTGGAATACAGCATGGATATGTGTTCCCGATCCCTGGACATTCTGCGAAGGACAGTGCTTCTGACCATGCATCCTGATCATGAGGAAGTGCAAGTGAAAGCGGTCGAGCAGGCCCTGAGCCATGAACTCAGGAAGGCATGAAGGTTTTCGGACGGGACTGCTTTACGCGTCGCAGGAAGACGAGGCCACCCAGGAAAAACGGGATGAGGCTGGCGGCAGACAGGCGATAGCGCTGTATCTCGATCATGTCGGGATAATATTTGCCGGTGAACCAAAGGCAAAGGGACCATACGGCTGGTCCTGTCACGGTGGCCAGTCCAGCCACCATTTCGAAAAACCCCAAGAGTTGGGCCACCCTGTCCTTCGGCGCCAGGGCTACGACCAGGGCGCGGCCGGCAAGCCAGACGCCACTCGTGGCCACGCCGACGAACACCCCCACGGACCAGAATATAGGGGTGTGATAGAGGAACAGGGCGATGAAGATGGCCACAGCCCATAGGCAGGCGGCTATGCGCAGGGATGCCTTGTGTCCCTTCCTGTCCGCCAAGGCCCCGAGAAGAAAGCTGCCACCCACAGCGCCGGCGGCGGCCAGGATCATGAAGATTTTCAGTTCTTGTCTCGAGATCCCGGCCACTTTCATCGCATAGAGGGATGCATAGGCGAAGGTGGCTCCGATCACGGCGACGAAGAGAAAGCAGGACATCACCAGGTTGCCGAGGGAATTCTCCTTGCGGGTACGCAGAAGGAGGGATGCCAGTTCCCGAAAGGAGACAGTCAGGGAACGGAAGGCGCCTTTGCTCATCGGATTCAGAGGACTCTCCGGAACGAAAAGAAAACAGGGCAAGGCGACCCCAAGATACAAAGCGGCTGTGATATGAAAGGGCCAACCTGTACCCCAACGATGTTCCACCCATCCTGCCAGAAGAATGCCGGCGGGCATACCCACGTTGCCCAGGGCTACGCCCAGGCCAGACACCCTGCCTCGATTGTTTTCGTCGCTGACGCTGGGCAAGAGCGCGTCGTAATAGAGCAATCCCACGTGATAGCAGAATTTGGCCACCACAAAGGCGGCCCACGCCATCTCCGGGGACTGCGATATGCCGATGACCACCGTGAAACCCACACAGCCCAGGGTAAACAATCCCAGTCGGCCTTTCTTGGGGAAATGATCCGCCAGAGCGCCCAAGAGCAGAATGGCTATGCTGGCCGCACCCATACCCAGGGAGTTCGCGAAACCAACCATGAAGTCCGGTCCCCCCAGATCCGATGTGTAGTGCACCGGGAAATGCAGGGTCACCACGTTCATGGCGAACAAGGTGTTGGCTAGGTCATAGAGGGCCCAGGAGAAGGAGGGACCGTTGATCCAAGGTCTTGTTTCAGAAAGCCCATTTGATCCTTTAGACATGGAAAGGAGGATACCACACCTGGAATATGTGTATGGAACAGGTTCGGGTTCACTGAACATCTACCATGCAGTGCACCCGATCTGGGCTCAGATGATAGCTGGCCAGGCTTGTGGTATGATGATTCCAGCGAGACGAGCATGGGCCGGGACGATTCACGCGCTCCTCTTGTCCTGCTGGGATCCTCGGCCCTATTGGAATGAGTTTCATCCTTGTGTATCATAACGCTGCTCTTATTGTGGATGCCTATGGGATAGAACAGGGAGGTTGGCATGTTGGGCTGTAATATGGGCTCGATGTTCAAGGTGACAGTGGCCGGCGGTTCCTACCAGGAAGGTATGACGGTGCATATGCAAGGTGTCGCTCCGGGCCTGCTTTTCACCGAGGAAGAGATCTACAGGGATTTGCTCTGCAGAAAGCCGGGACAAGGCGAACTGACATCACCGAGGATGGAGCCTGATATCCCCATACTCTACAGTGGCTTCAACGTGGCGGATACCATGGAGGGATTTCACAACAAGGGATTGACCAATGGAACGCCGCTGGTGATCCTGATCCCCAATCTGGACAGACATTTCATCCACATCGAACAGTATAGGAGCACGAACAGAACGCCCAGGCCGGGGCATGCGTCGTTGTGCAGTTTCCAAAAATACGGACCCAATGACGATGCGATCGGGGCGGGTTTGTTCAGTGGCCGGTACACCTGCACTCTTGTGGCGGCCGGCGTGGTGGCCAAGAGAATTCTCTCGCAACTTGGCATACAGATTGTGGGGTATGTCAGGGAAGCTGCAGGAATCGTTGCTCCGGATGTACCTCTCGACCTGATTCAAGAGAGGGTGGCGGCCTACAAGCAAGTGCGGCGCGAGTATGATCTGGTCTATCAAGCCATGTTTGGGGCCAAGAGGATTCACGGTGAGATGCGTTTTTTGGAGAAGATGCAGGTGCTCTCGCAGTACGACCAGATCATGGCTTCCTCCACGGTGAGAGAGATGGATGTGGAGGCCATCAAGAAGGAGAGAGGCATTCACCCCATTCTGAACTGCCCTGATCTTGAGGCCGCCCAGGCCATGTATGATAGGATCGTGGCGATTCGGGACGAAGGGGACAGTTCCGGGGGGGTGGTGGAAGTGGTTGCGACCGGATGTCCTCCTGGATTGGGTGAACCGGTGTTCGACAAGCTGGATGGGGAATTGGGTCGGATGATGAGCATTGGAGGGGTTAAGGCCGTGGAGATCGGTTCTGGCGTGCGATGCAAGAATATGAAGGGTTCGGAACAAAACGATCAGATGAGGGACGCTGGAGGGGGCAGGGTGAAATACCTTTCCAATCAGGCCGGTGGGATGTACGGGGGCCTGGCCAGTGGAGAGCCTATCGTGGCTCGGCTGGCGGTGAAACCTACCCCGACGATCGGCAAGGACCAGCAGACCGTGGACAAGGTGACCTGCGAGAACACGACCCTTTCCGCGGTCACGCGTCGGGATCCCACGTTGGTGGCCAGGATATGGCCGGTGGCTGAGGCACACATGGCGATCCTTTTGTTGGATCTTTTCATGAAACATGTGGGATATCAGGAGTTGTGCAAGCGATTGGATTCCACGGGTTCGGGTCACCCTGTCCCGTAAGCGTCAAGGAGCCTGTTCATGAATTCCACCGTATAACTGCCCGCAAAAGGACCGTGGAAAGACATGAGATTGGTTTCATAGTAGGAAAGGCCTCCCTTGGGCGGCATCGGCGAAATCTTCCTGTAATACGTGTCAGGAAGGATATACCCGTGATAATCTCCGTTGAAACTGGTGACAATGGGCATCAGCCCCAGGCGCCTGCCATGTGCTTTGACATCCAGCGCGAGTTCCCCGCTGAAGTCGCTGGGCGTTCCAATCAACACCAGTTCATCCAGTCCCAACAGCTTGAGGAAGGTTTTCCTTCCCCCAACTCTGTCCATATAGAAAGGGGATAGCCTGAACTTGTCGCTGACCAGTTTGGTCTGAAAGGGTGGCATGACCAGGTCCAGCTTCGCGGTCCTGATAGTGAAGTGCTTTCGCTCTTCGGTCATTTCGGCGGCTTCGAGCAGATGATCCGCCAGGTGGTTTGCGATCCACTCGATCTTCTCGAATTCGGATTCGCCTGTGGGACAACTCGTTGCCATGCTGCCCATGCCGCCCGCGAGAAAGGCGCAAAAACCTCCTGTTCTTCTCTCCACGATCTCGCGCAACCTGCCCGGATAGTCTGCCGAGATCAGGCGCACGTTTTCTTTTGCCCAGATGTTACAAGCGTGCGCCCCATACACGGCCACGTGAAAGGGCGTGCCAGTATCCAATTGTCTGCCGAACAGGAAGCTCAGCCCATCATCCACCCTCCCTTCGTTCCCGAAGGCTCTGTTTCTGATCGCAGCAGGAACGGAGACCTCCCCGAAAGCCAGCGACGCGGGGTGTAGATTGGATTTGGCCTCGAGGATGGCCTGACAGAAGGAATCCGTCAATCCTTCCAGGATCGCAGGGTCCCGCTTCCCCGTATAAAGTCTTTCCAATAAATTCGTGCCCCAGCCGCCCGGGCCATTGTGGGTATGGGTCGTAGCAAAAAAGACGTCCCGTTCCTCGATCTGGAAGCCCTTAAGTCGATCGATGACCGAAGACGAAAGCGATTCGCTGACAATGAGCAGGTCTGCGGAAGCGATGATCGCGGTCTTGTGGCCATCGTGGAAGGCGATCGCTTTGATCCAGCAGTCATCATGAACCCCCTCTGTGAACTCCAGAGCTCGCAAAGGGGATCCCACTTTAGGGGTAATCTTGACCGAAGCGAACCCGACCTGCAAGGGAGGATTCCCGGGCTCCAGAGCGCCTCGAGAACGTTGCAGGGACTGGCTGGCTTCTTTCCAGTTGTTCAGGGATTGCTCGTAGTAGTCGGTTCCCTCGTAGTGTCTATGGTATTGGGGCCAGGGACCGATCACCCAGATGAAAAATCCCAGAAACAAAACTGTTCCCAGTCCCAGTTTCGCCTTGTGGCGCCAAAGATGTTGTCGCATGATCGAATTCCTTCATTTCAATTGATAGACCTTGACTTCATCGAAGTAAACGATACCTGACCGGGCGACCAATCCAGCCACGGTCTTGCCCGAAGAGGGCCTCCATAACGCGTGATCGTCCTGGAAAAGAGCCATCAAGGCCCCATCCTTGTAGATTCTGATCGAGTTTTGCCACGCTTGAATCTCGCAAACAAAGCGTTGGCCAGGGGACGCGGTCAGATTGGGAAACGAAGTCACAGGCTTGCCTGCCCGGAACAGGACAGCCTTCTGCCTGGAAGTTCCCCAAAGCAGATGATATCCCGTCTCCTCCACGGACCCGGGATGAGCGCAGAGAAATATCCCCGGCTGGCCCGGGTATTGCGTGTCCATCTCGATTTCCGCTGTCAGGATGACGGGTCCCCGCAATTCCTTTTTTATCCATATCCTGCCGTCGGAGCCTTCGAGACGTCCCCTCTGAATGAGCCATGCGCCTCTTTCCCGTTCCCAGTGGACATCCACATTGCCCATGAGAAAGGAATCGCGGAACACAAGAGCGTGTCCCAAAAGCTGCTCTCGAAGGGAGTGCCAGTTCGATGCGGGAAAGCGAGCGTCTCCCTGAAGATTTTCCAGGAACAACAGTCCCAGGATGAATTCACCTTGATTCCGAAGGGATTCGATTCGGCGGGAGGAACACTGGACCCAGCGTTGACCTGCCTGTTCGAGGGTTGCCGGATCGGTTTCGAGGCGTTGTACCCTTTGCCAGGCAATCGCTGCTTGCTCCCAGTTCTTTACCCTTTCCAGACAAATGGCCCGAGCCTGTAACCAGTCGCTCCTTTCCTCCCCTTGAATGGCCTTGTCCAGGAGAGAGATCGCATCTCTATAGTTCCCTTCATCTATCCGAAATGCGGCAAGTCCTGCCAACAATTCGGGCGTTTCGTTCTCGCGAATTCGCGCGAGGAGATCCAATTCCTGGGATTTTTTTGAGACGTTTCGCCTGAGTTCATGTGGTATCGGCAGGTGCAGCATCCGTTTCCAGACTTCGTCAGCTTCCTCGTAGTCTCCAGCCTGTTGACACGTCATTCCGTATCCCCACCAGGCGGCGAACAAGGTGGGATCTCTTTCCATGGCTTGTTTATACCAGGTTCTCGCCTCTTGCCATTCCTTTAACGCCAGAAGTTTGTCTCCCAACAAGAGAAGAAGGTCGCTCGTTTCCTCGGATTGCTGGAGCTTCAGGCGAATCGCCGCAACATCTTGCTTCAGAAAAGCGTTTTGGCTCTCTTGTCCTTCAGAGAGATGGGCCACGGATTTCCAGGCCGTCTGGGCCATGTTCCACTGTTTCAATCCTTCAGATGTCTCGGCCAGTTTTAACCATCCCTTGACATCCCTGGGAGACAGCCGGGTGTAGTGGGCATAGGACAAACAGGTTTCTGTCGCGTTCCCGGTCTGCTCGTACGCCTGAGCCAAGGCCAGCCAGATGATGGCACGGGATTTTGGCGCGTCGGTTCTATACAAGGCCCGCGTGAGGGTCTGGATTCGTTTCTCAGGATCAGGCCATTGTTTCTCCAGTTTGGCGGCCTCTTCCCAGACAGATGGGAATCCAGAACGCGCCCACGCGTCATTCAAGGCGAGCGGGAACAAACACGTGCAGGACCAGAGCAAGCGAAGAAGGATACGAAACACGTCAATCAGTATAAACCACCGAGCGAAAAGCGTCCCGCAGCAGATCAAGTCCCTGCTCGATTCTTTCACGATCGATCACCAGAGGAGGGGCGATTCGCAATACATTGCCATACATGCCGATGGGCGCGATCATGAGCAATCCTTTTCGACAAGCGGCGTGTACCACGCTCTTGGCGGCGCCCGGATTGGGTTCCTTAGATGTCTTGTCCTTGACGATCTCCAAACCCCATACCAGACCTTGTCCCCGTACGTCCCCCAGGATCTCCAATTCATTCTTCATGGATTGAAAGCCAGAGGCGAGGATCTCTCCCATGGACGCGGCGTTTTGAGGAAGCTTCTCTTCCAGGATGACATCGATGTTGGCCAATCCTGCTCTGGCACAGAGGGGGTTACCCCCGTGGGTGCTCGAAAGGGTACCCGGCTCCAGACAGTCCATGATCCTCGATTCTCCGACCACGGCCGAGAGGGGTACGGAACTCGAGATGCCTTTCCCCAGACACAACAAATGGGGCTGGATTCCGTGATGTTCGAACCCGAACAGCTTGCCTGTCCTGCCGAATGAGGCCTGGACCTCGTCGATGATCAACAGCGCATCGTGGTCCTTGCACCAAGCTTCCAGTCCCAGCATCCATTCCCTGGGAGGCAGGATGGATCCAGCCCCACCCTGGTAGGTCTCGGTGATGACGCAGGCAACGTTCCCTTCGGTCTGGGTTTCTAACACCATATCCAGGGATTGTAGACAGGCGCAGCGGCAACCCGGGTATTCCTTGCCAAAGAGACAGCGATAGCAGTAAGGGAAGTAAGCGTGGGATACCATGGGCAGGAAGGGACCGAACCCCTTGGTGGATGCCCCGCTATGCTTGCCTCCGGCGCTCATGGCGCCGTAGGTCCTGCCGTGAAACGCTCCGGTGAAGGAGAGGATCGTTTGTTTGCCCGTGTATCTCCTGGCCATCTTCATGGCCGCTTCGGTGGCTTCTCCACCCGTGCTCAACAGAAAGGCCTTGTCTAGGTTCGCTGGCGTGATCTCCACGAGCTTTTTTGCCAACGACGACCTGTACTCGTTGGCGAAGTCATAACAATTGATGACCTGGCTCGATTGATCCCTTATGGCTTCTACGATACGGGGATGTGAATGTCCCGCATTGACTACCAGAACCCCGGAAGTGAAGTCCAGGAAGACGTTTCCATCCACATCCTCTACATAGACTCCATCCGCTTTTTTCCAGACCACAGGGACCTGTTCACTCATGGAATGAGGTTCGTAACGATGGGCCTGGGCCAGGATGGCTTGCGCTTTGGGGCCCGGAAAATCCTGTGACACATGAATGTCCATGAAAGCGCTCCTTGCTAGCAATGGAATCAACTTATTGGCACCAACGGGATGTCGCGGTGGCTAGAATCCCGGCAGCGGTACAGATCTCGGAAAGGTTCACGTGTTCTCCTGTGGAATGCGCATGGGAGACCGCTCCTGGACCAAAGACCAGGGTGGGCATACCTCCAATGCGGGAATAAAGTCTGGCATCGCAGCTCACATTCCAACCAAACACCTCGGAATCCATTCCACAATCCCTGGCCGCTTCGCGCAGGGTAAGGACCGCCGCATGTTTTGGGTCGGTCTGGTAGGAGTCGTTGTGGAGCTTGGGAAATTCCAGTTTATGATGTTCCCTGATCCAGGGATCATCTGAACTCAAGATGGCATGTTCCAGCTCTTCTTTGATTTCAGACATGCTTTTGTTGGGCAAGAAACCAACGCCTCCCTCCATGATACATTCGCTGGGAACCATGGAGGGATAGATGCCTCCATGGATGGTCCCGATGTTGAGCTGAACCGGCTGCTCATATCTCTCGAACAGGGGAACGCCTCGACTGGCCACGATGAGTTTTTCTTCGTAAGCTCTCAGCAGACGAACGAGGTCCATGCCTTTCTCTATGGCGCTGACGCCTTCGCGGATTCGTCCCATATGAACGGATTTACCTGTCATGGTGATTCGAAACCAGATGGCGCCCCGATTGGCCGGGTGGATCTGCATCTCCGTGGCTTCACAGACAATGACCGCGTCCGCACGATGTCCCTCCCGCAATGCCGCAAGAGCTCCGTTGCCTCCCACCTCTTCTTCGATGACCCATTGAACGAGGATGTCTCCTGAAAGCTGGATATCGAGACGTTGCAGGACCTTTAGCGCGAGGAACACGGTGACGACTTGTCCCAAGGCGTCACAGGCGCCTCGACCCATCACGATATCTCCTTCTCTCTTCGCGGAGAAGGCATCTTTCCAGTCCTGTTCGGCAGGAACCACGTCGAGATGGGTCTGCAGGATCAGACTTCGGCCGCGTCCATGACCCGGGATTTTGCACAAAACATTGCCTCTTTTCCCGTCGTATTTCGCTCCCATGTCCGAGAAGCTGTATTCAGGGTCCTCTTGGATCGCGGGGGGGATGGGACTGATCCAAGGGTTGAAGCCCAGTCCCTTCAGAGCCTCCATGGCCGTTTCCTGGGCTTTGAGTTCATTGCCCTGGGTGCTTTTGCATGAGATCAGACGCGAGAGCAAGCAGGCAGCTTGTTCCTTGAGGGCATGGGCTTCTCTCAGGGAGCTGGTTGCGATGTCCATCGTCATAAGAGATTTCTCCTGTCAGAACCCCATGGTTTTTTCCAGGTCTTTTTGGATGATCATGGCATGGATTGCCTCAGGATCTTGAAGTCGTTGAATCTCCTGGACCAGATTGCCTCCTCGGAAAAGGACTGCGAGCCTTCCCAGGATCCTGACGTGGGCTACGACGGAAGCGGCGCAGATCAAAATGATGAGATGGGTTGGTTTGTGGTCTGGCGCGCCAAAATCCATGCCTTTGGGGCAAATTCCCAAGGCCAAAGAGGGACACAGTATACAGGGAAGATCCGGCTCCCTGGGATGAGGAAGGGCCAATCCTCCAGGTAATGCCGTGGAGATCATCTTTTCTCTTTCCAATAGCTTCCCGAGAAGGACGTCTGAAGATCGAATCGCTCCATCCTTCTGAAGAACGTGACACAGAAGGGACAGCAGTTGCTCCTTGGGCATGGGCTGCAATCCAGGGAGGATCCTGCCTGGATGAAGGAAGCGGGAGATGGGAATGGCTTCAGGCTGGCTTTCCACCGCTTCGATCAGTTCACCCTTGACGCTTTTGACCTGGACTACCATGCTGGAGGAAAGCCAGTCTTCTACCGCGCCCTTGAGAAATCGCCACTGTCCTCCCACCTTGATGGCTGGAATCTCCCCGCGGTGAATCAATCGGGACACGCTTTTTTCGGAAACCTTCAGATACTCAGCCACTTCGGAAAGGGTCCAGATCTGATAGTGGCCAGACAAGGCGATAGGCTCTTGGGAGTTTGTTTCCATGTTTGTTCTTTCTGGGTAAATAGTGTCTATCCAAGAATCATAGATTGTGTGGGTCGGGGAAGCAAGAGCGATTGCGGAGGAGGAGAAACATTGTCGTGGCTCAAGCTCGGCAGTTGGCCCACACCTGAATCCGGCCAGACGATACACGTACTCCTTGCCAGCTATCTATGATCCAATCTTAGATCGGGTTTACTGAATGTTTACTACCGAATTTCGCTGGACCCCTTTGCCTCCCTCA
>Ga0209498_1000755_pt1 | contig 20000 bp, 23 predicted proteins | sample WalLakDeSediment_FD_184131 | JGI IMG/M metagenome (GOLD analysis project Ga0209498, IMG submission 184131) | Lake sediment microbial communities from Walker lake, Nevada to study Microbial Dark Matter (Phase II) - Walker Lake 11/02/13 Deep... | ecosystem: Environmental > Aquatic > Freshwater >... | reverse complement strand
AGCCGCGATAGTTCAAGACAATGGCGGCAACGATGTTACTCGCGCCGGCCTCATCGTTGCCCTGCTGGAGATAACGAGGGACAATGTGCCTGTTAGTGGGGTTGTCAGCATCTCCCATGGGTGGTAGGAGGGCCACGGTGTAGAGGAGCGTGGCGGCAAGTCCACCTATGAAGATCAGGGTTACGGCCTTCTTCATCCCTCCCTCCTCTGGGTCCTGAATATGGTGACCACGAAGAACACCGTGGTTACTACTCCTACCGCCACCACTTCAGCGAGGGCCAGGTCCGGAGCACGAAGCATTACCCAGACAAGGCCCATTACCAGGCTGAAGACCGAAAGCAATATAACGGCAACCAGGAGATTGCGGTGCATGCATGCTGCCAGCGCGGTCGCGACCAGCAGGACGAGAAGCACTATGTTAAGTATCTGAAGCATGCTCCTCCATTCTCTCTGCGGGTGGGTCGATTGTGAGTCTCTTCTGGCTCATCTTCAGGGCCGAACGGCCTATAGCGTGGCTGGAGGTAACGCTGGTCAGTACGAGCAGGAGTCCGATGGCGACAAGGCGAAGAATGTCAAGAGACCACCCTGTGTAGAGCGCCACAGCCACCATTATGGATAGTGTTCCTATCGGATCGGACTTGCTGGTCAGGTGTAGTCGTGAGAGGGCATCTGGCAATCGGAATATCCCGACGGTCACCACAAGAAGGAAAAAGCACCCGATGAAGAGGAAGATCGCCGCCATAACATCAGCGATCACTGTCGTCGACCTCACTGCCATAGGTTTCGAGATAGCGAGACACGAATATCATTACGATGAAGCTAACAAGCACGAACAGTATGGCTACATCCAGGTACATAGAGCTGCTGTAGACGGAGGCTAGCAGTACGAGGATCGCCAGCATGCTGCTCCCCAGAACTCCGAGGGTGAGTAGGCGGTCCTGTACAGTGGGCCCCTTAACCATCCTGTACAGACAGATGAAGGCATTCACTGCGACAAATACGGCTGCACCTTCGAACAAGATGTTCAACTGATGATCTCCTGCACGGTTCTGTGGTCTCTCTGGCGAAAGAGGCGGAGAACGAGCCTTTCACAATGCCTTCGCTGCAACAGGCCGTTCCTGTGGGCAGGAGTCAGGCAGTGTACGAGCAGTTCATCGTCTCGAGCGTCGACAGTAAGGGTTCCGGGCGTGACCGTGATCGAGTCGGCCAGAACGGTCTTCCTGAAGTCGCCACGCAACTGAGTCCCGAACCGCACTACTGCAGGATCGATCTCGAGACGTGGCTTCAAGAGCATGTAGGCCAGGTTGATGTTGGCTTTGATTACCTCCCAGCCCAACAAGACAAGAAAGACCGGAAGTCGTACCAGGAGAAACCCAGGTGTTATGTCCCCGGGTAGCATTGTGCGGAGCACAAACCGGGCTGTGAGCGTGACCAGAAAACAGACTATGAGTCCCCGCAGGATATTGTCCCAGGACAGGGAGGCCGTGATGAGCAGCCAGAACACGAAGAAGACGACGAAGGACATCAAGTCCCTGCCGGGATCGTGGGCATTCCGGGATCTCGTTGCGTTGCCTCTGTGTTCCATCGGTTGGGGGGCGATCCGACGCTCAATATAGCACAGCTATGTCGGTTTGAGAAGACTCTTGGGTGTTGAGGTGTCGCTCATCGAGCAGAAAACGAATGGCGAAATCCGGTTCCGGGTAACAGGCAGAGGCCCGCTGTTATGGACGGTATTCAGTGGCGAAGAGGTTACCTGTGTAGAAGGATTGAGGACGAAAGAGATGTGGCGGAACTGCGGCTATCCGCGACTGAGCTCAAGCATCAACAGCTGCAGCTTTCTCTCGACGGCTCTGGCCAGTCTGAACATCTCCTTGCGAGCGCCTATGGACAGCTCGTTCTTAGGCAGGACAACAGGCAGTCCCGACGCTGCCCATGTGATGTTCCAATACTCGCCTGCCTTGTCGTCGAGTTCCTTGCAGGCCTCTCGATACTCGATATATGCTTGGCCGATTGCTTTCATTCTCTACCCTCTTCCGTTGTATATGATTTCAGTGTGTCGAACTGCAATCAGTGCATTGGCTACGTGTGGTCGCCTCAGTTGCATTGACATGATTCCGCGAAGGAGATCACCTCGCTCAGGCAGTCCGGATTGTCTGTCCATGGGATAATGTATAACCAACGGCACTCTAATGTCAACAGGCCCGGCATCTCATCTTCAGATTCGTGCTGTCGCTCGCTCTAGTCTTCGTCATCGAACCCGTGTATTCCCTGCATGCCGCATTCCTTATGGCTCTTCCGAACGAAGTAATAGGCCAGTGCGGTGCCCACTACCAGGCCTGCTACGCCCACGATGGTGATAGGCTCGTACTCAGCCAGCTTAAGGGTGATTATCTTACGTGCCAAAGCAATGAGGGCCAGCGACAGTACTGTCTCCAGATGCAGAATGTGTCGGGCAATGTAGATCCTGATCGAGTCCATCAACTCTATGGTAATCAGCACCCAGAGCACGAGGTTAAGGATGACGGGTATCTTCTCGGTATCCATCACCCAGACCGGCTCTGCCAATAGCTCGTCGCGGATAAGTATGACCAGACCCGGTGCAGATATGACGATAACAACACTGAGCACCACGATGAGGAACATGGCCATGATGCGCTTGACACCATGCTCTCTCAGTGACCTGAAGAACTTCTCAAGGCTGCTAAGCAAGTTTCACCTGTGGGTGCTACAAACCGCCCCCATTATATAAGATAGGACAGGAAATGAACAGTTGGTTGTGGGGACTCCCGAGCATCTCTAAGCGCCCCGGCTACATGCACAGAGACGCCGTCTAACCTGACATGTCATAATCCCAGTAGTCCGAGGTCGTCATGCTTCCCTCGGAATCGATCATCAGCCCTGCTACTCCGATCGCGTCCAGCAAGGCCTTACCGTTGTGCGGGCCTATAATGAAGATGCTCGTACTCAGGGCATCGGCGGTGAGGCTATCATCCGCGACGATGGTTATGCTCATCGAACCTCGGGCTGGCTCGCCGGTCCTGGGGTCGATTATATGATGAACTCGCTCGGCTCCTATGAGGTGATATCTCTGATAGTCGCCGGAGGTTGCTATGGCTCCGCTCTCCAGCTCAATGACCCCCAGCAGTCTTCCCTCAGCACGCGGGTCTGCGATGCCTATCCTCCACGGTCTTGTGCCAATCGCCCTTATGTCGCCGCCGACATCCACCAGGGCATGCTCGATGCCTTTGTTCGCCAGGATTTCACATGCTCGGTCGACTGCGTATCCCTTGGCTATGCCGCCGAGGGTGACCCCCATTCGCTCCTTGGCGAACCGCGCCCTGCCATTGGTCTCGTCGATTATCAGGTTGGTGTAGTTCACCAGCTCAAGAATCCCGGACAGCCGGTCTCCTGTGGGAATCTTCCCCGACCTCTTGACCTCTTCCATCCAGAGATCTACCAGGGGCTTCACGGTCACATCGAAACTACCGTCTGTCAGCATACTGTACTCCTGAGCCTTCTTGAGGACATGAATCACCTCGGGTGATAGCTCGACCCATTGCGTTCCGCTGTTGTTGAGCCGGTAGATCTGGCTGGCAGGATCAGTCGCGCTCATCAGTTTCTCGATCCGGTCGATCTCGCGGAAGGCCTCCCTTACTGCCTCTCTAGCGTTTCTGATCTCCTCTTCGCCGTCAGCCAGTACCTGTATGGTCACCACCGTATCCATTGCCAGATGACTTCCCTTGACCCTTCCTTCTTCCACTGTTATGCGTGGGAAAGCAATGCTGAAAGAACTGATCATCAAGGCAGATACCATCATCACCCCCATAAACCCCAACCCGATTCTGCCTGCCAGTCCGAGCTTGAGGAGTCTTGGCAGGATGAGTAGGCCTCCCAGCAGCCCGAGTTGGCTGGCCAGCATGCTGGCCGCCAGCCCTATGAGTCCGAAGCCCTGGGTGAACGTGATGATTATGCAGGAGACGCCGATCGCCAAACCGAAAAGGTTTGAGCCCAGAACAATCGACGCCTTCTCAGCGGAGTACAGTTCCGAGGATCTGATTCTTGCCAGTGTTGCCGGTACGATGGCCAGGCCCATTATCCTTATCGTGTCGATACCCTCCCGGAATTCGGGGAAAACATGAGAAGCAATCACCGGTGCCAGGAGAAATGTGGCAAGAGCCAGCCCCATCGACATGAATACTCCCGTCCTTTCGAGTTTCCTGACCTCCCCTCCACCGGACTTCTCCGGCAGGAGGTAGAAGAACAATGCGTTGGGTACGATGGCCAGTAGCAGGAAGATCCTGAAACTAAACTGGTAGACCGCTAGAACACTCAGAGGGAACAGGACGCCAATAAGGATCTTATCGAAGAAGTTCAGCGAGGCCCATGCCAGACTCGAACCCCACGCCCTCAAGGAAAACGCCGTCTTCTTTCTCAGTTCACCGAATCCAAGGCCATTTGCGAGGTGTCTGAGAACCCACGCTCCGAAGAGCAGATAGCTCGCTGCCAGACCAGCCAGCAATCCGGCGGTCTCGTTCCATCTGAAATAGATCGCCAAGGGAAGCACCAGACCTGCTGCTCGCACACCTATCCACAGCCACATGTACTTGTTGTACTCCCGCCTCCCTAGTTCCGTGTAGAAGGCAATGGAGAAGAGCGCCAGGGCTACGACGAGAAGACCGACGAGGGCGGCGAACGATGAGTCCTCCGATATGTTCAGTATCGCAGCAGTAGTGATTCCTCCTGCGCTACTCGATATCAGAGTCACGAGCACTGCGCTGCTCACCAGCTTCTTGCTCTCCTCCCTGGGGTGGTAGGTGGCTATCATCGTGCCGAGGCCGAGACCGCACAGGGCGGAGACAAGCGTAGCTATGGATACCAGCCACGCAATATGACCGTATGCTACCGGGTGCAACACCAGGGCTAGAATCAGCCAGAAGGCGGTGCCGAGGAGAGTGGCTGTTGTCTGAGCGATCCACACATACCTGAAGCCTCCTCCGTTTCGCTTCGCCGGTTGCTCCATGGTCGTGCCCTTCAAGTTCTCGCGCCGAAAACGGCGCGCCCTCTATAGTCTAGCTGCTCGGAGCATGGAAGAACTCAGCACACTGAGGATGCTGCCCAGGTTCGTCCTCGCGCTGTGAATGAGGCGGAGCCTGAAGGTAGACATTACGGACGGAACTGCGCCTCATCCGGCGGTCCTTTCCCGGAATGGCGAGACGCAGTACAGGATCTTCGACTTGAGAGAAGGGGGATACTATTGCTTTCCCTCTGTCAACACGCGCCGTGAGACCGTGCCTGTTTCCGTCCTGGGCAACTCACCTATGAACTCGATCACCTTGGGCACCTTGTAGTGAGCCAGCCTTTCCGCGCAGTATGCTGCTATCTCCTCTTGTGATGCCTTGCCTCTTGCTTCGGTCTCAAGAACCACGATTGCCTTGACCCGTTCGCCGACATCCGGGTCGGGAACACCCACAACGGCCACTTCTCTGATCTGTGGATGTGTGGCCAGCACCTCCTCCACCTCTCTCGCGAAGACGGCGAGTCCCTTGTACTTGATCATGTGGCGCTTCCTGTCGTAGAAGTAGAAATAGCCGTCCTCGTCCATTCTCGCCAGGTCGCACGTTCTGAGCCAGGTCTCGCCTTCGATCTGCACAAAGGCTGTGCACGACTCTTCAGGATTCCCCCAGTAGCCGATCGACAACTGCGGCCCCTTTATCGCAAGCTCGCCGGTTTCACCGACAGGAAGGAAGTCCGTCCCCTCAGGGTCGACTATAGCTGCCACGGTATTGGGCAAAGGTATGCCGAACGAACCTGTCTTGGGTTTGCCGTAGGGATTTGCGATACCTACAGAGGTGGTCTCGGTCATCCCCCATCCCTCATGGATCACACCGCCCGTCAGCTTCTCCCAGGCTCTGGCGAGCTCCTCGGGCAGGGCATCGGCACCGGATACCAGAAGCTTCACTTCCTTCCAGTCTATCTTGCCTGTACGGTGATAGTCCCTCAAATATGCGTAAAGCGTCGGAACACCGTAGAACACAGTGGCCTTGTAACTACCTATTGCATCAAGAATATCGTCAAGGTCGAGCGTAGCGAATATCACCAGGGTGTGTCCGTCGGCCAACCCGCCGAACATCACCACCGATTGGCCGTATATGTGACAGAAGGGCAAGTCGGCTATGATGGTTTCCTCACCCTCCGTGATTATGTCTGCCCAGAAGCTCTTGAGAAGACAGCGGGCGGCGCTGAGGTTGTGATGAGTTATCATGGCGCCCTTGGACGTACCGGTTGTCCCGCCGGTGTAGGTAAGGGCTGCAAGGTCGTGTCTGGCACTGAACTCAATCGTGGGCGGCTCAGGCGAATACTTCTTGACGAGGTCCTGGAATCGGTAGAACCCCTGCCGTTTGAAGAGTTCAGGCGGAGGGGGTGCCATCTTGTGGTACACAGCCCGCGTTAGGTCGTTACCGAAGAACCTCTTCATCGTCGGCAGGTACTCATCGGCTCGGGTCAGGATGACCGCATCCAGGCTGGTTCTGGTTCTCTCAACGTTCTGATAGAGAATGTCCTGGCAGACGATGACTCTGGCTCCGCTGTCCTCGATCTGGTGCTTTATCTCGGGTGTGACACAGAGTGGGCTGATGGCCGTCACGACGGCACCGGCCTTGAGAGCACCAAAGTACGCTATTATGAACTGGGGCGAGTTAAGCAGCAGCAGGGCAACCCTGTCTCCCTTCTTCACACCGAGGTCATGTAAGGCGGTGGCGAATCTATCAACATGGTCCCGTAGTTCCCGGTAGGTTATCTTCCGGCCATAGAACACTATGGCGATCCTGTCCCTCCACCTATCAGTAGCCTCATCAAAGGCTTTCGCGGCCGAGTCCTCCGGGATCTGAACATCGGCCGAGGCACCCTTGTGGTAGAACTCTAACCAGGGTCTGGCTTCGTACGTCGCTCTGTTAGAGTCGACTGTCATTATGGTAGCCTCCCTTACGCTACAGGATTTGCAGATTATAGCATGATGCCAGAGCGTGCGCTTGAGCTATGCACTAACCCGCGAACCTTCTGAAGACAAGGGCAGCGTTGGCTCCGCCAAAGCCAAAGGAGTTGGAAAGCGCGGTGTTCACCTGGGTCGTCCTGGCTACGTTGGGCACGTAATCAAGATCGCATTCCGGGTCGGGATTGTCATGGTTAATGGTGGGAGGTATGGTATTGTCCCTGATCGTGAGAACGGTGAAGGCGGCCTCCACCGCACCTGCTGCTCCCAGCAGATGGCCGATCATAGACTTGTTGGAGCTTATGGGCACGTTCTTGCTGTGGTCTCCCAACGCTAGCTTGATAGCCCGGGTTTCGCATACGTCGTTCATGGCAGTGGAGGTTCCATGGGCGTTGATGTAGTCGATGTCAGCCGGCGATGTGGCAGCGTCAGCAAGGGCCAGCTTGAGGCAACGTGCCTGGTTCGCCACATCGGGCTCTGTTATGTGCATCCCATCGATGTTGGAGCCATAGCCTACAAGCTCGGCGTAGACCTTTGCCCCTCTGCCTATGGCAGACTGCAGTTCTTCCAGGATGAGGACTGCGGCACCCTCTCCTACCACGAAGCCGTCACGGTGCTTGTCGAAGGGCCGGCTCGCCTTTTCCGGTTCGCTGTTCCTTCGCGAGAGCGCCCTCATCTTGTCGAATCCGGCGATGGCGATGGGAAGAACATACGCGTCACTGCCTCCCGCTATCATGGCATCCGCCTCGCCGTATTGAATCAGTCTGAGGGCATCGCCTATACAATGGCCTGAACTGGCACAGGCCGTAACCACGCACTTCCCCGGCCCCTTAATGCCCATGGCCATCGCAGCCTCTCCCGCCGCCATATTGGCGATAAAACCGGGGATGAAGAACGGAGAAACCCTGTCTGCCCCCTCGTTGTGCAGGGCGAGCAGGTTCCTTCCATATGTTTCCATACCGCCCGCGCATGAGCCAAGCACTACGCCCACTCTGGTATCGTTCTTATCATCTATCACCAGCTGTGCATCAGTGACGGCCATGTGAGTAGCGGCCAGCGTATACTGGATAAAAGGATCGGTTCGCCTGACCTTCTTCCTCTCCATGAAGTCTTCAGGGTTGAATCCCTTAAGCTCCGCGGCGATCTGAACGGCGAAGTGAGACGGGTCGAACCTGGTGATCCGGGCGACTCCCGACTCACCCAGGCACAGCTTTCTCCAGGACTCCTCAATGCCGATGGCCAGAGGGGTGACAGCGCCCAGTCCGGTTACTACTACTCTTCTTCTAACCACATTACCGGTCGCCGATCAGGAACTGCGCAATAGCCTGTGGATCATCCTTAATCAAGCTTCCACCTCTGACGTTATCGCGTGTTGGACGGGAGTTCTGATAGCTCTGAGAGAACTCTGTAGTCAGAGCTTCGCCTCGATGTAATCAACGGCATCCTGGACGGTTCTCATCTTCTCAACGTCGTCATCGGGAATCTCTATCTTGAAGGCGTCCTCTACTGCCGTGATCAACTCGATGATGTCCAGGCTGTCGGCAGCGAAGTCATCAGCCAGTGATGCCTCCCGGACCACCTTGGATTCATCGACCTCCAACAACTCAACGATCAACCTCTTGAGTTGCTCAAAGATCTCGCTTTCGTTCATGCCTTGACTCCTTTCCTGACCGCAATCATCGGGCCTCTGCACCGATCATACTCCTGACCGCGTCTCCGGGTGATCCGAGACTATCAACTATCGTCTTGAGTGATGCTGCTTTCACCTGCGTGGCATGCCGGTTCTTGCACGGGTCTAACTTGTACTATATCACTGCGCATGCTGTCAAGGGCAGTCATCGCAAACCCTGATTGACCGTCTCTTGCCGTCGATGCTAGACTATCCGAGCGGCAGCGTAGCTCAGTGGTAGAGCAGAGGACTCATAAGCCTTTGGTCGGTGGTTCGAATCCACCCGCTGCCACTTAGTCCCTACAGCTTTCCCTCGGCCTCCCTCTCCATCTTGTCCAGTCGCGTGTAGTAGTCGGCGAACTCGTTGAGGTGAGCCAGGGCGATCTTGCCGGTCATCATAGGGTCATCGTCGGTGACATTGGTGTGTGGATCGACCCTGCCATGCTCAAGCTCAACGTCAATGCCCATCCGGTATTGCTCGACGTCGAACTTGCTCCAGTCGATGCCCAGCGACTCTCCTATTCTCTTCGCTTCCTCGGCAGTGAAGTGCTTCTTGCTCGTCATGTCTTCCTCCTGTTACACCTACGTCAGTAGTGCGACTCTGTTCAGTTTTGTGGATATCGTGTGCTCTCTGTTGACTTAACAGCTATCGGCCAATCTGTGCTGAACATCCTCGATAAGATCCTGGACAGCGACCCTCAGAACAGTCTGGCCTTTCCTCAGTGTGTCTACAAGAACGTTATAGTCCTCATAGAAATAGACCGTGTTGCCGTCCGTGAATACCACAAAGGAGGACAACGACCTCGATTGGCCGCGGATGAAGCTGAAGCTGGAACGTATCCGCTGCAGGGGAAGCGAACTGTCGAGAAGCTTCACCAGTATCTTCAACTCGAAGATGTCCTCCACCGAGTACAGACGACGGGAGCCCCTTCCCTTTGCGCCTCTTATGCTCGGGCTAACCAGTCCTGTCTTGTCCCAGTAGGCAAGCTGATTCCGGGTAGCTCCCACCACCCGGGCTACCTCGCCGATACGGAATGAGACGCGTCTTCTTCTGCGTGGCATAGCAAACTCACATCGATGTAGTGTAAGTCATATACTACGGGCACCCGGTCGTAACTCGAATGGTCGAGGTAAGCACATGACCGTCAGGTTCACTCCTGTTTGTCGTCGCTGAAGCGATCCGCCACGCTCCTCCCGAACTCCTCAGCCGCCTTGCCTACATCCCTGAATCTGGCCTTGACATCTTCGTCACTGAACCTTCGCGTCAGCGTACTGGCTGAGTGAACGGCACTGTCGGCGAAGTCCCTGGCGCTCCTGTGTAACTCAGGGTCGTCGAACAGTTCGCCCACAGCCTCGCCAAAGGCCCGGAGCATCTCGGCGAAGCTGTCGGCGGTCGCCTTCCTATTTGGCTGTTCCTCCTTTGACATACAAACCCCCTTTCCTGCGGCCCTGATCCAATTCGCAGGTCAACTGCACCATCTTGTACGGTCAGCCCACTGCCTGACCCAGGAAGTATGGCCAGACCACCAGCCCCAGTATGATCTGCCACCACACCAGGTTGGCATAGCCTACCGTGAAGAGCCACCCCATGAACCATATTGGTCCTATCCAGAACGAGGAACCGCGGCGGCGATACCAGCGTCTTTCTCCCTCTGCCATGCTACTAGCCTCCTTTGCGGTATAATCTTCTGATGATTGTATGACTTTCGCAGCGATATTTCAACGCACGATCAGGTCAGCGCCGACGCCCGTGTCCTTGCTGATCACAGGAGCTTCACGGTCTCTCTGTATTTGGGGGCGTGTACCGGCCACCCGGTCTTCTCTTTGAGATACCGCGCAAAACTGACCGCCGCTTTCTCTTCCCCGTGAGTGACAAACACACCCCGGGGCGGTACACGGACGTTAGATAGCCAGGCCATTAGTCCGTCACGGTCAACGTGGGCGGAGAAACCATCGATTTTCTCGATGTGTGCCTTGACCTCATGCATCCTTCCCAGCAGACGGAACTCTTTGGCACCGTCGACCAGTATTCTTCCGGGCGTTGCCTCGGCCTGGTATCCGATGAATAGAATCGTGCTTTCCGGCCTGGTGATGTTGTTCACCACATGGTGCTTGATGCGACCACCTGTTATCATTCCGCTGCCGGCAATGATGATGATGCTTTCCTTAATGTCCTTGATGGCCTTGGACTCCTCCGTACTCTGCACCACTACCAGGTTGTCAAAGGTGAAGAAGGAATCACCATGCCGCAGACGCCGCGTCATGTCGTCGTCAAACAGTGAGGCATGACGCCTGAACACTTCCGTGATCTTTATTGCCATAGGACTGTCGAGGAAGACCCTCAGAGGAGGGATCTCTTTTCGCAAGAACAGCTCGTTCAGATGATAGAGCAGTTCCTGGCTGCGCTCCAAAGCGAAGCTGGGGATGACGATGTTGCCCCCATCCTTTGCCGTCCTGTTGATACACTCTCGAAGCTGCTGCTGAATATCAGCGTTCCCCAGTTCCTCCCGGGTACGGTCGCCATAGGTGGACTCCACTATCAAGTACTCCGCCTCAGCAAGGATCGCCGGGTCGTTGATTATAGGCCGGTCGGGCTCGCCGATATCTCCGGAGAAGACCACCCGGTGTTCATTGCCGTTCTTTCGTATCCTGATAGCTACGACTGCCGCTCCCAGGACATGGCCTGCCTCATCGTAGCAGCCGTCGACGCTGTCATCGACCGTGGCACAGCTGAGATACTCGACAGCCGAGAAGTGAGACCTGACTGCCTCGGCATCCTTCACGGTGTAAAGAGGTATCTCGGGATAGGGGCCGCGGCGTCCTTCCCTTTTGTGGCGCTCCGCCTTGAACCTGGCGTCTTCCTCCTGCAGATATGCCGCGTCAAGCAGGATGATCTGGGCTATCTCTGCGGTCGCCCGTGTGCAGTATATCTTACCGCTGAAACCGTCTCGCACCAGTTTCGGCAGGAGTCCGCAATGGTCGAGGTGGGCATGAGTGAGGAAGACGGCGTCAATCGACGAGGGGTCGAAAGGAAAGGGCTGCCAGTTCCTGTCCTGGTACTTCCGCTCCTGGAACAATCCGCAGTCTACGAGAACACGGGTGTCCCCGGTCTGCAGCAGGTAGCAGGAACCCGTGACGTTCCGGGCTGCGCCAAGAAATGTCAGTTCACCCAGCATGGATGACTCGACTCCTCACGACTTCTGCTGATTGTAGACTTTGCACAGCGCCAGGCCTCATCTTGCTTCAGGATAATCATGACCAACCGGCTATGCCCGATTTCATCAAGACTCACCCTCATGATAGCCGAACTCGCGGTCCGATGGAAGCGTTGCCGGCAAGCGAAACGCCTCTATTCAGTGTACTGCTTGGTAGCATCCTTTGCGCGGGCTAAGATCTCCTCGTCCGAAACCTGGTTCGTCGTCACCGCAAAAGAGCCTGTCACGTCCCCTCCTCTGGTCCGGATCTTGGCCGTCATGTTCGTCAGAGCCGTCGCCGGACTGTTCCCGCCCAGTGTGACGAACGGTATGACCGCGCGCCCTTCGAAGTCGGTCTTGTCTATGAAAGAGTTAATGGCGGGCGCAGGTCGCGAGGCCCACACGGGAGAGCCGACGAACACCCTGTCATACTGGCTGACATCGACCGCGATGGGTTTGATATCGCTCGCCCTGTTCGCTACGGCCGCGAAGCCTCCGGTAAGATAGACGAGCACCCCCGGTGTCCTCGCCCTGCTCTCTTCGACTTCCAGAATCGTGGCGCCAAGCTCCTCTGCCACTGCCCGAGCAACGATCCTCGTTTTGCCCGTCAATGAGTAGAAAACAACCAGGTCTTTCATGTGCCCTCCTCGGAGATGATGCGCTGATTATACATCATCGGTGCGCTGTTCTGGAACAGTGATCTTGGGCGATCTACCGGGCATAGCCGCCAGTGCTTATTGATGATATACTTTTCGACAGCTGAAGCTGCTGAGGTGGTTATGTCACCACGAACACTTAAGACAGATCCGGTGATGCTGGAAATGCCGTCCCATACGATGGCAGTTGTTCAGGCCAGAGGTTCTCCCCACAAGGTGTTCGCTTCGGTTTTCCCTGCCCTGTTCAGTTCGGTGTATTCTCTCAAATTCGATCTGAAGAAACGGGGGCTGGAGTCTTTCAAGGTAGGCGCACCTCGTGCCCGCTACCCCGATCTTCATAATCTCCCCAAAGAGGAGTGGCTGATAATCGCCGGCATCCCTGTGCCCGAGAACACAGAGGCCTTGCCGCAGACGAAGCCGGATGTCGACGTGGAGCTACAGACCTGGGAGTACGGCACGGTAGCCCAGATCCTCCACCTCGGCCCCTACGACCAGGAAGCCTACAGCGTTGAGCGGCTGCAGCAGTTCATAGCAGAGAACGGATATGAGATGATCGGTCCTCACGAGGAGGAATACCTGTCAAGGCCGGACGCAAAGACGATGAAGACGCTCATCAGGTACCGGGTCAGGAAGGCGACGTAACGGGGGCATCTTCCCGGTGCACCACGCCCGAGGCGGCCCTGCTTGGCCTGCTCTTGCGTCATGGTTTCAGATACGTGCGAGGGTATACAGGACAAAGACGCAGTTCTTGGGGCTGGCTTCTCACTCAGGAATGTAGAAGCGCCAGGCGCAGGACCATTCCTCGGGATGATCGTCCGGTGGGCAGGCGATGCAGGCAGTCCTGATCCTCGAGTCTATCTTACTGGCGAAGGTCTGGTATTCCACCACCCCGGCCGACTTGCAGGGATAGTCGGGTAGGCCCTTGCGCTGTCTTGCGTCCTGAACCCGGCACTTGACCATACGGAAGAGAAGCTCATTGCCGGATCGTTCGGTGGTCTGCTCATTTATGCGCGCGTAGAGGCGGAAGTCCAGGGCTCTCTCGAGGCCGTCCAGTCCGGCCTGTTCAGGAAGATGCAGAAACGACTTGATCATGGCGGCCTCCAGGGGAGAGTACCTGCTCCAGCACGTATCGTTACACCTCTTGCCGGTGTACATGCCATGGCTGTTCTCGACGGCCTGGAACCATACCCCGTCGTCTGCCAGCCAGTTTACACACATCGCATCTATCAAGCTGATGAGCTTCTCCCTCTCCATCTCGACCAACCATGCGGGCAAGTCGTCTCTGGTTTCGAAACCGATAGTTCTCGCCAGGCGCTTCGTGGCCAGGGGGAAGATCGAGGCAGAAACCTCTTGTTCGATCCGGATAGCCTCTTCCAGTCCTAACTGGTGGACAACCTCGTTGAACCAGATGCCATAGTGCAGGATCGAGCGGCGCAGGACGTCAATGGCAAACCGGGCCAACTGAATCTGATCGAGGTTCTTCAGCGAGTGTGCGTCCGTTGGCTCGGCCATCCCTGGAATATGACACAATCGCCAGGTCGGGTCAAGATGACTGTGCCTGGCCGGTGTGACATTAAGCTTCACATTCCACAGTTGCCACACTGTCAGCCTGTCACCGATTCTTGACTGCATGCCCGTGGTTGAGTAAAGTTGCTGGGATACCGCTGGCGAAAGGAGTGACAATGAACTATCTGTTACAGCCGAAGAAGTACAGGAGCCTGATGGCCGACCCTGGGTCGAGGGCTATCATGGACAAGACGATCACCTTTTTCGAGAACATGGGCAAGAGCAGGCTTCTCGACGATTACACGAAGAAGGTCTGGTATAGCGAGTTCGTAGAGTTCATCGGAAGGGAACGGATCTTGGCCAAACTGCTGACACCCAGGCAATACGCGGACGGCGATACGGATTACCGCTGGGACACAGCGAGGAACAGCGAGTATGCCGAACTGCTCGCATTCTACGGCCTGGGCTACTGGTACTGCTTCCAGGTGAGTATTTTGGGGTTGGGTCCTGTCTGGATGAGCCCGAACGAGAAGGCGAAGAAGAAGGCGGCCAGGCTGCTGAAGGAAGGAGCTCTGTTCGCCTTCGGTCTTTCTGAGAGAGAGCATGGCGCCGATATCTACTCAACCGAAACATCTCTCACACCGGGGCCGGAGGGCACCTGGGTTGCGAACGGGGAGAAGTACTACATCGGCAACGGGAACGAAGCGGAGATGGTATCTACCCTCGGGAAAGTCAAGGATGGCACGGACGATTATGCGTTCTTTGTTACCAACTATCGCCACAAGGCCTACGAACTCAAGAAGAACGTGGTCTCCCACCAGGAATACGTTTCTAACTTCGCCTTACACGATTACCCTATAACTGAGGACGATATCTTGTCGAGGGGGTCTCATGCCTGGGACTGCGCGCTTAACACTGTCAACATCGGCAAGTTCAATATAGGTCCCGGGTCGATCGGGGTGGCACAACACTGTTTTTACGAGGCCATAACCCATTCCTCCAACCGCATCCTCTATGGCATGAGAGTGACCGACATGCCCCATGTACGAAAGAACTTCATGGACGCCTGGCTGAGGTTACTGGGGATGAAGCTCTATCAGCGTCGGGCCACGGACTATTTCCGCAACTCCAGTCAGGACGACCGGCGCTATCTGCTGTACAATCCGACGAGCAAGATGAAGGTAACCCTGCAGGCTGAACAGGTGGTTAGCCTGCTCTGGGAGGTTATCGCGGCCAAGGGGTTTGAGAAGGATACCTACTTCCACATGGCAGCCTCCGATATCATGGGTCCCTCCAAACTGGAAGGAACCGTTCACGTCAACGTACAGCTGATTCGCAAGTTCATGAAGAACTACTTCTTCAGCCCTGCCGATTATGCCCCGGTAGCTCCCGATCTCTCAGATAAGGACGACCTCTTCCTCTTTGACCAGGGGCCGACCAGAGGACTGGGAAAGGTGCAGTTCCACGATTACCGGCCGGTCTTTGAGGCCAACAGCCAATTGCCTAACGTGAAGACCTTCATAAGGCAGATCGAGATCTTCAGAGAGCTTCTCGAAAAGGAGGGTCCAGACGAAGCCCAGGATATGGACCCATCGTGGTCTTTGCCCCTGGGCGAGATGTTCTCCATTGTGGTCTATGGCCAGTTGATACTTGAGCAGGCCCGCTTTGGTGGTCTGGACACCGGTATCCTCAACCAGATCTTCGACTTCATGGTAAGGGACTTCGCTCAGTTCGCCATGCAGATCTACGGCAACCACAGTTCGAGAGATGCTCAACGTGACTACTTCGGCAGGATCATGCTCATCAAGGCAGTCCCTGATCCCGAGCAGTATGGAAGGGTATGGGAGCGGTATGTGTCGATCCTGAACGGCGAGTATGCCATGAGCGAGTAGGCCGACTCCCGCCGTTGAGGAGAGCTGCTAAGCTTGGTCGGTCGAAGCGCCTCTGTTCAGTGCGTGGAGGGGCAAGCGTCCGAGCCTGCTGATGGCAGAATGCGATCAGAAGTTGCCCCCGGGTGTTCGGGCACGAGAGGCTGGCACGTCGGGCAGAAGTAACTCCCCCTGTTCTGTATCGGTATACGCTGGATGGTGTCTCCACACACAGAGCATGCTTGACCGCCCCTATGGGCAACTCGAAACTCACAGTGAGCGGTGCCCGGTCTGCCCTCAGGGCGCAGATATGTATCCACGCTGGCGCCTTTGCAGTCAATCGCCGCCACAAGAACGCTGCGGATGCAGTCGCAGAGGATCGTCAGCTCTTCGAGAGACAGGTTGTTTGCTCTTCTGGAGGGGTGAATCCGAGCCGCGAAAAGAGCTTCATCCGCGTACATGTTACCTATGCCGGCCACGATGCTCTGGTTGAGCAGAGCCGCCTTCACCGGAATAGAGCGCCGAACCAGTCTGTCACGTAGTATGGCAGGGCCAAAGGCATCATCCAGTGGCTCAGGTCCTAGCTTCCCGACGACTGCATCGGCATTGTTCACAAGCCAGATCAGTCCGAACCTCCGCGAATCTCTGAACATAAGGCGGTGACCGTTTGATAGGCGGAATACGGCCCGGATATATCGTTCATCGTCCCCACAATCCAAGAGCAGGCTGCCGGTCATCCGCAGGTGCATGACAAAAGACTGTCCGCTTGACAGGTGTAGGAGTAGGTACTTTCCCCGTCGTGAAAGGCGCTCTACCTTCTGGCTGACCAGGTCTCGCTGCAACTGCTCAGTGGACCCGTTAGCAACTATCTTGTCATCGAGTATGCACACATCGGTGAAAGCTTGCCCGATGATGCATGGCCATAGCTCGTTCTTGATCGTCTCTACCTCAGGCAATTCAGGCATTTTTCAGGTCCATCTACCGAGCCTCATTTATCAATTCGCCTCCCGTCGACGGCCTACGACAAAGGTGGAGCGAGAGCATAGCGCGGCGCCGCCGAAAAGGCAGGGTTTCCAAAGCGAAACCCACCGCAAGCTCAAATCCGGCAATCTCAGGCTTTGAATCTCTCCTTATACATCGTGTATCCCTGCTCGAACGTACAGGGGAAGCCGTGCATGGAAGCTATCATAATCGAGAGCGGGATTCTCATGGAATACAATCGTGCCCTCTTCAGCATCCAATCGTCTCTTCTGCCGGAGTACAACCCGAAGACCTTTTCAGTGAATTCGGCACCGTACTCCAGCAGACCGGCAAGATCACTCGCCGGGTCTCCAAGTGCGCGGTCGGAAAAGTCGATTATGTTGATCCGTTTGCTCCTGCTGTCCCACAGAATATGCTCGGATGTCAGATCATTGTGCGTCAGCACATGTGAATAATCGTGACTTAGGGCGTGTCTTAGTCCACCGAAGTACTGTTCAACGAGTTGGATGTCCTCAGTTCGGAAACGAGGAAAGAGAAGTTCTCTGGTGTCACGAACAAGGTTGTGATAGGCCTTTTCGTGGTTCTCAGTCCTGACACTGCACTTGGTGATGATGGCCTGTGGAGTGGCATGAAGTGTCGAGATGAATCCGGCAAGTTGCCCGGCCACAGCATCTTTGTCGGCGGCAGGTAGCCTGCGGAAACGCGAACATGTAAGCTCGCGGCCGCCCAGCATGCAATACCCTGCAAAGGACCTGTCTTCGGAAACGTAGTTGTACTGCGGAATGCCGACTTCGATTCTCTTCTTCAGATAATGAAGCAATCGTATTTCATCTTGGAATTGATCTCTATATTCCTCTTCTTTTGGAAAGCGAAAGACGATTTTGTCATCAAGGACAATAACAATATGGTCCCAGCCATGGGTGAGCACACGGTGTTGCTGCCATTCCAGTTGAGGAAAGCTATCTCGGATCTTCGGTAGGAAGCATTCGGCCTTCATAATGATGTCTCTTCATGGCAGAGCTTCCCCTTCACCTCGTCCTGGAAACTTGCTTTGTCAAGGACAAAGGATTTCACGATTCCGGCATTCGCAATGCAGTCCCCGACACGAGCATTTCGTCTTCCTAGCTCCTCGGGCTCCTCAGACGAGTCCAGCCACCTGATAGGGACCTCTGGACACATCTCCCTTATGTAATTCTCCATTCTCTTCAGGATGAATGGATAGGTGGCAGGGCAGCCGTTGGGGCCGCAGACAAGCAGGACCTTCCCGGCAGCCTTCTTCTCGACAGGTGCGTAGACGAAGCCTTCCTTCAGAGGATAGTACAGATGGTCGGGATCGTCACCCACCTGTCTGAATCCTTTCCTCTTGAAGAACTCCCGTGCGGTCAACTGGCCGGGCTCTCCTCCCTCGAAAGAGTTTGCTACAAGCGCCAGCGGCGGTCTGTCATCAAACCAGCTCATCGGTCTCGTCACATCATCCATCAGGCTAGACAACAGACGGCTGGCCGTCCCCTTAACTGCTCCCCCTCCATGGGGAACGTAGATGCAGTCGATGTTAACCGTTTGCTCTTGGGGAATCGGCCTGTACTGAATCAGCCCGACCGGAGTACCGTCCTTGTAGGCCACCTTTGCCAAAGAGCCCCATCTTTGCAGCATGTCTGCAGCCCACTTCTTCTTCTCCAGTACGCCTCTGCTCCAATCGGGATCATCCAACCTATCCGACGGTACGCATACCAGACATAGGTCCTCTATCAGGTCTTCTGTAATGTCATCTATTCTCGTCTGATCCATCGGCCCTTTACTCATCCGAGCCTGGCAGCTCGCTTGTCACCCGGCGGCACTTCAGACATCGACGCATGCCCAGCATATTGCTTCATCCGCGGTCAGTCAGAATGAGCAGCTAGATCACAGAGATAGCTCCTGATCTCTGACCTCACTCTCTCGAATGGTAGAGAAGCCATCTCCCTCAAACTAAAGGTCTCCTCTAGCCAGACAATGCATGTCCAGCCAAGATAATAGCCTGCCTGACTCCGGCCCTGCACGTTGAGCCAGTCGCCGAAGAAGTCATTCACCGGCTTCCCATTATCGGCTCTCTCCAAGTATTCCTTCGCCAGCCACTGTATATGTGTGCGACACCACGGGAGCCAGTTCTCGCTGTCCGCTTGGCTCCAGCTTTCCCGCTCAAGTATGATGTGTTCGCATCTCTTGGCAAAGCCTTCACTGTAAAGCAGGAAAAGAGGATCCGTCTCGTGTCTTTCAAACTCCTCTGACTCATCGCGCCACGTCATGTGCGCAAGATGCCCGATCTCATGCGATACCAATTCGCTCAGTTGCTCCTCGGAATGCCATCCCAGTTCAGCTATCTTCTCTAGTCCGAGAAGACAGGCGGGAAGGCCCTGGTAGTACGTCGCCCATCCCGCCCCGCACCCAATGCCTACATAGATAACAAAAACCACAGACGAATCGAAATCAAGCGCTTGCACAGCCTGCTCGTAGATGGATCGACAAACATGCGGCAGGTTGTCTCTTGCCTTCTTCATGGATGGGAGGAGCCCTCCCAATCGGGAGAAAACTCTCTCGCTGGCGATGGTCTGCCAGTGAAAGCCAGCCTCTTCATATTGTCTTGTCTGCTTTTCGAGCAGGTCGGGATGCTTCCGCATGTACACAGTTTCCCATAGTTGAAGCTTCTGCTCCTGCGTCTCTGAACACGCACGGCTCCAGTACTGTACGAAGTCGTCAAAGGTATCTATGTATGTGTTCATCACGGATTGCCTGCTCCTGCATGTCGCTTAGTTTCACAGCTCAGTGTTTCTCTCCACCAAGATCCCTGACCGGAGGAACCATTTCTGTAAGGTCGGCGATCTCCTATCTCTTTGATAGTAGTCGTCCTCTGTGCACTCTTCCCCGCCAGTCATTATGTCAACTCTCTTGATGGTTGCTTTCGCTGGTCATGAGGTTAATCGGTAACCGGCACATTAGTCTCCCTGCGTGCTCCATCTAGTTGAGCTAACTCTGACAAAGGTAATGTTGCTGGCATCGTCACGTCTCTGATGTCATCTCGGCCCAGTTCCTGCCTGTCTTGATGTCAACTCTGAGCGGAACACAGAGCTCTACAGCGCCAGGCATGAGTTCGCCCACCAG
>Ga0209498_1000754_pt1 | contig 20002 bp, 8 predicted proteins | sample WalLakDeSediment_FD_184131 | JGI IMG/M metagenome (GOLD analysis project Ga0209498, IMG submission 184131) | Lake sediment microbial communities from Walker lake, Nevada to study Microbial Dark Matter (Phase II) - Walker Lake 11/02/13 Deep... | ecosystem: Environmental > Aquatic > Freshwater >... | reverse complement strand
GTAAGCGCTAGTGCAAGCTGAAGCAGTTCCTGAGCTGTGGGAATCGCCTCAATCGATCCGGCCTTCATCCGGTAGCGAATGATACCCTGCTGGTCAATGATAAAGATGCCTTGCTCCACGGCCGTCAAGGCATGATGGTGCAGCTTTTGCAAAAAGGTGCGATTACCGGCCTCCAACTGGAGTGCCCAACGTGATTTTTCTGCTTCACCTACGCGGTTAGCGTCTACCAGACTGATGATTGTATTACGCGCTGCAGACAAGATTCCTTCATCACCCAAACCATAAACGGCAAACAACCGCTTGTCCGGATCACAGATAAATGGGTAGATAGGCAGGTCGTCGGCGAAGAAGATTTGGGCTGCCTCCGGTAAGTTGGGGGCAACTTGAACGAGTTCAATGTCATGGGCCACCAATGCCTCGTAGCCAGCGCTAATCCGCTCCATGTTGCCCCGGCAGAAATGGCACTGAAAGCCTCGTGAAAACCAGAGAACCAGCCGGCGTTGGTCGTAGTAGTCGGCCAGGCGGATTGTCTGACCTTGTACGGAGCGGAGTTCAAACGGTGGTGCGGGTTGGCCTACGGCCGCTGCCAACTGCTCATCGCCACGGAATATTTCTTGAACGGACATGATCTATATTTTAGCTTGCTAGTCAATCCTTTACAAAACAACATTGCCGCAGCCTCTGACCAGACGGATTCAACTGGTCAATCCCGCCGGCTCGTTGTACCATTCCCTTGCTGGCAGCCGCGGATCAAGCTGTCAAGCCCTAGACGCGAACAACAACGAAAGAGCGATAACTGACCCATGAATGTTCTCAATCCCAACATTCCTTCGACTGAACTTTCCCGCCTGATGACCACAGCCGCTGGCCGGATGCGTGACTATAGCCTGAAGCTGCTCACGCCCCAGCTCTTGCTGCGCGTATTTCTGGATGACAAGGAAAGTGCAGCTTTCAAGCTGCTGCAACAGCTCGCCCAGCAGCGGGGCTTCAACCTGAAAGAGCTGGAGGGCCGGGTGGAGATGATGGCCCGCCATGCGTCTGGCCGTGACGCCCAGTTCATGTTTACCGATGATTTCGGTAAAGATATCCCGCTGGCGGAGGAGATGCTCATTGTGCTGGATGAAGCTTTGAGCATTGCCCAGGCGCGGGAGGAGCTGCGGGCGGGCAGCGGTCATGCTTTGGCCGCCATGAGCCAGCAGAATGTAACCACCTATGCTGCCTTAAACCGGCTGGGCATTACCCCAGCGGCGGTTATTGCCCTGCTGGGAGAGGTCACCAGCGAAGGGATAGCTATCATTCATGATTGGGTGCAGGAAGCACGGGACGGCCGTGCCCAGCCGGTTTTCCAGCGAGAAAAGCTGCTGCAGGAGTTGGTTGGCCTGCTGGCCCTGGTCAACGGCCGGAATGTTATTCTCGTGGGGTCAGAGGGGGCGGGGCGGCGCACGCTGGCGTACAGTCTGGCGCAGCTTTTGGCGGAAGGCAAGACGCCGCTTAACCTGCGCTCGCTGGTTCAGATGAACGAAGCCGCCCTGCTGGATAATCCGCTGGCGGCTATCCGCGCCGGCCTGCGCCGGGCCAGCGGCGGCATCTTGTTTGTGCCTGATATTGATCGCTTTTTTGCTGACCGGCTGCGGGCCAGGTTTCCGGAGCAGGTCAACCGGGAGCTGCACAAGGCGTTCTTAGAGGGGGAAACGGCCGTCATCGGCACTGCCACCCCGGCGGCTTACGATCTTCTCAGCCGGGAGCGGCTTGTTCGTCAAAACAGCCAGCGGCTGGATGTACCCGCAGCCACCCCCGAGGAGACCATCGGTATTCTGGTTTTGCATAAGGCGCGTCTGGAGCAGGAGTATGGGCTGGAGGTTAGTACGGAAGCGTTAACGATGGCCGCCAATCTGGCCGGCCAATACATCCAGACTATTGCTCTGCCGGCGGCGGCGGTGCAGTTGGCCGATCGCGCCTGCGCCTTGGTGCGCTCGGTTAACCTGGAGCAGGCCGCGAACTTGCCTGGGGTTCAGACTAACCGGCGGCTGGATCAGGAAGATGTGATGACCGCCGCCAGCCAGATGACGCGCATCCCCATTGCCAAATTGAGCCAGGATGAACAAAGCCGTTACGCGAACATGGTCGAACACCTTCAGGAGCGCATTATCGGCCAGGAGGAGGCCGTCATGGCTGTTAGCCGGGCCGTCAAAACAGCCCGTGTCGGCCTACGCGACCCCAAGCGACCGATTGGCTCCTTTCTGTTTTTAGGGCCCAGCGGTGTGGGTAAATCAGAGTTGGGCAAGGCGTTGGCGGAGTTCATGTTTGGCTCCGAAGAGGCCATGTTGACCCTGGATATGACCGAGTACCAGGAAGAAGCCAGCCTGAACCGGCTGATAGGTGCGCCGCCAGGCTATGTTGGCTTTGAGGGGGGTGGCCAGTTGACTGATTTCGTGCGGCGACGGCCGTATACCGTGGTCATGTTTGATGAGGTTGAAAAGGCCCACCCCCGCGTGCTGGATGTGCTGCTGCAGGTGATGGACGAGGGGCGGCTCACTGACGGCCAGGGGAGGCTGACCACCTTTAGCGAGACGGTAATTATCTTGACCAGCAATTTGGGCGCCTATCACATGTTGGTGCCCTACATTGGCGAGCGGGAGCGGGAGCTAGTGCTGGCCGAGGTGCGGCGCTTCTTCCGGCCTGAATTCTTGAACCGGTTGGACGACATGATTCTGTTCCACCAGTTGACCACTGACCACCTGGCGCGCATTCTGGATCTGATGCTCAGGCGGGAAATTCGCCGGGCGGGCGAGCAGCGCATTAAGCTGGAGATTACCCCAGCTGCTAAAGTCTGGCTGCTGGCACAGCACAATGAGCCGGAGTTTGGCGCCCGGCCGCTGCGGCGGATCATCAGCCGCCACTTGCACGAGCCGCTGGCCGACTTTCTCCTTAGCCAACCGACCCGAACGGAGACGGCCGTGCTGCTTGACGCTAATGAAGATGGCCTGCAATTCCTGATGACGGTGTAGTCCAATGGCGCGCTTCAGCTCCTCTGGACAGCGTCTAGGGCAGCCAGGTTGGCTGTGTGCCAAAAGAGCTGATGCGGCTCATCGCGCCAGTGTCGATTTCCAGCAGCCAGATTTCGGGATCGGCGTTGGGGCGGGAGAGGTGATACCGTTCAAAGAGTAGGGTACGGCCGTCCGGTGACCAGTAAGCCGGACCATGATGGATGTCAGGATTATCGGTGAGCTGCCGGGCCTCACCACCGTCGGCGCGCAGCAGCCAGACCTGATGCCCCATGGGCTGGCGGGGTTCCTTGCGGCCGATGCTAATCCAGCTGCCATCTGGCGCATAACGGGGCAGCTGATCGCTGACCATGGCTTCTTCCCCACTCAAATTGCTCATTTCCGAGGTGGCCAGATCGACCAGGAAGAGGTGAATAGAGTGGCTGTTCTCCTGGAACTGGATGTCACTGACTAAGAGCTGGTTCAAGCTGGGATGCCAGATGCCGGGCTGCCCCATTCGGCTGGTAATGCGCAGGGTACGGCCGTCATCGACGTTGTAAATCTGCACCTCTTGCTCTAGCGGGGCGACGTAGCCAAGCCACTGCCCATCATCAGAGAAGCGGGCGGCCATTCCCAGCCATTGGCTGTCGGCGAACACCGGGGTGGTGCCGCCGCTGGTCAACTCAAACCAGTAAAGTCGGGGCGGGCCCGGCGGTGTACCCGGGAAGGGCATGTTACGCTGTTCATAAACGAGCCGCCTGCCATCCGGTGTCCAGACTGCCCCACCGCAAGCGGCGCCGGCACAATCCAGCAGGAGCCGGGCATTACGGCCGTCAATGTCAATGAGCCATAAATTACTGCCGTTGTCTTCGCGCAAGGCGGCATAGACGATTTCCCGCCCGTCAGGTGACAGGCTGTAATCGAGAACGCCCAGTCGTTCCTGTGTCAGTTGTACCGTTTCTTCTAAGTTGCCCGGTGTGGCTAGATAGAGCTGGCTGCGATCCTCTTCATCCCAACCGATAAAGAGAACGCGTGGCTGTGAGGTAGTAAACCGCCACTGGATGGGCTGCAGCAGCGGCCGTCCCTGCTGGCTGTGCAGTCCGGCGGGGATGGTAACCGTGTAGGTTGTGCCGGCCGCTAATGGTTCAGTCGGTAGAAAGGCGATGGTGCGGCCGTCCCAGCGTACGCTGCCGGCTAAAGGCGGCGACAGTTGAAGTGGCTCCTGTTCGCTGATGGCCATTTCCTGGCTGAAGATAGCCTGGATACCGGTTTGCGTGGAAACCTGCGCGGCATCGGCCGGCGGGTAGTTGCTGACCATGATCACCCCTACCCGATCGCCCAGACCCACAATAGCCAGGGTGAGCAGGGCCAGGCTGCCGACGATGGCGATCACAAGCCGGTCAAAACTACTGAAATGGGTCATAACTTGCCACAGACGATTCCAGGATCAATTTGCTCCTAATAATAAAGGTAAGGTTGCGCTGGGGCGGTAGTGACGGTGACTGTTTCGGCAATCAAAACCGGCATGAGACGGCCGTTAAATTCTTGCGCTTCGAAGCGGCCGTAAACCTCTACCCAGGTATTGTCGGTCAGACTTAACGCTTCATCCCAGACCACAATCAAACCGATCGGGGCGGCGTCGGCGACGCAGCAGCTGACGATGAAACGGCCGACCATGAAGCTGTCCGGGGTGAAGCGCCCGTCGCGGTACACAAAGCCGATCACCTGCGCTTCCTGGCCGTTGAAATGGGCTGGATCGGGGGTGCGCTGAAAGTCGGCCAGCCAGTCCATAACGTTTTTTTCCAGTGGTGGGATGGCCGAAAGGGCGCTGCCGGGCACGGCTACCGCCGGGCCCAAGCCCGACAGGTTGATTTCTCGATTGGCCAGGGCTGCAGTGCCCAACGGTTGTGGTGGCACCAGCAATCCCAAGACGATGGGTAGGCTGATGATCAGCAGCCCCCAGATGGAAACGGGCTGCCGGATGCGCCGGCGGGTGGCCAGCTGCCAGCTGCTGGCCAGCTGATCATCTTCTTCGTCTTGTCTCTCAGGACGAAAGTAGAAGCTGACTCCCACCACCATCAGGGCCACGGCCGTGAGCAAGGTCAGCGTCATAAACCGTTGATTGATATAGAACAGCACCACGCCGCTGGAAACGCGGCTGTATAAAAACAGCCCCATACCCATCAACAAAAGCGCCTGCAAACGTTGTGTCCAGTTCATCTTACCATCCTACATTCAAGTTGATATAGAGGGCAATGACCAGCGTCATTGTCATCGGCAGCAAAATCAGGTAAAGGACGATCCGGCGGCGGAAGACGCTCAGGAACATCAGCGCGCTCTTGATGTCCACCATCGGACCAAAGACCAGGAAACCTAGAATTGCCGCCGGACTAAAGGTGTTGCTAAATGATAAAGCCACAAAGGCGTCAACTGTCGAACAGAGCGACAGGACAAAAGCCAGGATCATCATGGCTGCCACCGACAGAAAGGCGTCGCTGCCAATAGCCAGTAGGGTGGACTGGGGCACCAATGTTTGCATCCCGGCGGCCAACATGGAACCAACAATCAAATAGCGACCCATATCGGTAAAATCATCTCCGGCAATGGCCAGCGCCTGCCAGATCCGACCACCTCCCTGAGCGTCGCCATAAGCACTGTCTGGCAAAAGAACGCTTTCCGGCGACTCCGGCAGCAGCACTTCCTCTGGCTGGGCAAAGTAGAAAATGAGGCCAATGACGAAAGCAATCAGAATCGTGAAGCCGAAACGGCCGGCTAACATTGGTCCCCAGCCGAAGGCAGCGTAGGTACTGGCCAAGACAACCGGGTTAACCACCGGGGCAGCCAGTAAGAAAGCAATACCCACGGAAAGGGGCAGCCCCTTTTGGTAGAGGCGGCGGGTTACCGGCACGACGCCACATTCACAGACGGGCAGCACAAAGCCCAGGACCGAGCCCATGAAGGAAGCGGCGATCGGGTTACGGGGAATGAACCGGTCTAGCGCCTGTTTACTGATGAAGACTTCGATAAATCCGGAGACGATGGCCCCGGCGGTCAAAAAGGGGACGGCTTCAATAAAGATGCCCAGGAAGATGGTGACGAAAGTAGGAAAACGGCCGTTGAGCGCCCCAACGTCGCTGCTACCAGCTTGCGTGAGACTCCAGATGATCACCCCTGCGATCAAAACGGCGCCCAAAATCAGCCAGGGCAGCCAGCGGGCGGCCGTTTGTTTCCTTGCTCTATCGACCATATCCTGGGGATTATAGGCCGCCTATTACTCCTGTCAAATCCCTCTCATCTCTAAACCATTGCCCAAATGCGGGATTGGTTGTATGCTTTATGTTAGGTTTTGTAATGACTGGCCCGGTTGAGGGTTGAGCTTGTCAAAGCCTGTTGGCCAAACTCTGGTCGTCTGTTTCTGGCGATCATTTTGCGACAGCCTGCCTGTCTGTTGGGGAAAGAACGATGCGTCACCTATGCCTGATTACACTTCTGATTCTGACGATAAGCCTGACCGCTTGCAGTTTTGGGGATAGCTTGCCAACTTTGGTGCCGACGGCCGATGCCGGCCTTTTCAACGACACCTCACCTGAAGATGAATCGCCGCGAGCGACACCTGATCCCGGCTTGCCGCCCACCTGGACCCCACCGGCCACGGCCGAGCCGGCTACACCCATGCCGCTTCCCGGGACAACAGCGACGACGACCATCACCTATGTGATCCAGCCGGGTGACACCCTGGGTCAGATTGCTGCCCGATATGGCGTTACCGTGGCTGAGCTGGCGCGTCTCAATAATATCAGCAACATTGATCGCATTGAAGTGGGGGACACCCTTCTCATTCCGCAGCCAGCGGAATAGGAAAAGCTGCTTTTTCGCTTATCATCGAGTCGGCTCAGAGATTCGAGCTAATCACCAGCAAACGTTCAACTAATTTGGCTGTCATTGCGAGCGACCAGCGGGGGGTGAGGCAATCTTCTGGCTGGTAGCGCCGGAGATCGCTTCGGGCTAACGCCCTTGCAATGACAGGAGGTGCTACCGCTTGAACGCCTTCCTGGCCATAAGCGCACAAAAAAATCCGCAGATGTGGCTCAGTCGGCTACATCTGCGGATTTATTGTTTGTAGGTAGAGCCGCATTTATATCGGCGCTGTTTCTAGCTCCGGTGATGGCTCTTTGTCAGTCTCGTCAGCCAGGGACAGGCTGCCATTTTGGCCATCATACTGCTTGAGAACAATCACGCTGTCCGCAACATCAATCAGAATGGTGTCGCCGGCTCCGAATTGATCTGCCAGAACCGCATCGGAAAGCCGGTCTTCGACTTCGGTCTGGATCAAGCGGCGCAACGGTCGCGCCCCAAATTCCCGATCATAACCATGTTCGGCCAGCCAATCCTGCGCCGCATCAGACACTTTGAGCGTTAGTTCGTGCTCGACAAGTCGTTCATTGACTTCGCCCATGATAATGCTCACGATTTTGCGGATGTCGGCCTGGGTCAACTGGCGGAAGACCACAATGCTGTCCACCCGATTGATGAACTCGGGCCGGAAGGCGCGCTTGAGCTGTTCCATCAGCGTTTTGTGCATTTCGCTGTAGGCCTGGGCTTCTTCAACCGCCTGATCTTGACGGAAGGAGAAACCGAGGTTGGGACCATGCTTGATCGTATCCGCGCCAACATTGGAGGTCATGATGATAATGGCGTTGCGGAAGTTGACCTTGTGCCCTTTGGCATCGGACAGGTGACCTTCTTCCATGATTTGCAGCAGCAAATTGAAGACTTCGGGGTGGGCTTTTTCGATTTCATCAAAGACGACGATCGAGTAGGGCCGGCGCCGAATGGCTTCCGTTAGCTGGCCGGCATCATCATAACCGACGTAGCCGGGCGGCGAACCGATCAACCGGGCCACGTTGTGCCGTTCCATAAACTCGGACATATCCAGTTGGATTAGTGATTCTTCGCTGCCAAAGAGGAATTTGGCCAATACTTTGGTCAGTTCTGTCTTGCCGACGCCGGTGGGGCCCAAGAAGATAAAGGAACCTATCGGCCGTTTGGGATCTTTCAATCCGGCACGCGCCCGGCGCACTGCCTTGGATATGGCCACAATGGCTTCTGTCTGGCCCACGATCGCCTCGTGCATCTCACCTTCCATTTTGAGCAGGCGGGCCGACTCTTCGTCAGTTAACTGCACCACTGGGATACCTGTCCACATGGAGAGCACTTCGGCGATATCTTCCGAGGTCACTTTCAGATTGTCGTCTACTTCGTCTATACTGCCTGCTCGCATTTGGTCAAGCTGGCGCTGAATTTCCTCTTCCCGCTCGCGCATTTCGGCTGCTTCCTCGTAACGGCCGTCTTCCACGGCCGTTACCCGGTCATCACGCAAACTGCGCAAAGCCTCATAGGCTTCACGCACATCGGGTGGTTGGTTGGCCCGGTACATGCGCACCCGCGATGAGCTTTCGTCTATCAGGTCAATGGCCTTATCCGGCAAGAAGCGATCGGTGACATAGCGCGTGGAGAGCTTAACTGCCGCCTGCACGGCTTCATCCGTGATCATCAAATTGTGGTGCTTTTCGTAAGCCCCTTTGATACCTTGCAGAATTTGTACCGCCTCTTCCGGTGTCGGTTCATCTACCGTGACTGGCTGGAAGCGGCGTTCCAAAGCGGCATCGCTCTCAATATGCTTGCGGTATTCATCCAGAGTTGTAGCGCCGATACATTGCAGTTCGCCCCGAGACAGGGCCGGCTTCAAAATGTTGGCGGCGTCCACGGCGCTGCCGGCCGAACCGGCGCCAACCAGCATGTGAACTTCGTCAATGAAAAGAATGGTGTGACTCGATTTCAGTTCATCAATGACCCGCTTCAACCGTTCTTCAAACTGGCCACGATACATTGTGCCGGCCACCAGACTGCCGACGTCGAGCTGTAGCAGTCTCTTGTTGTAGAGAACGTCAGGCACTTCACCGTCAACAATGCGTTGGGCCAGCCCTTCGATGATGGCTGTTTTTCCGACGCCTGGCTCACCGATGAGCGCCGGGTTATTCTTGGTACGACGGGCCAGAATTTGAATGACCCGTTCAATCTCCATCTTCCGGCCGATGACTGGATCCAGCTTATTCTCTTCGGCCATTGCGGTCAAATCGGTCGCCAACTGATCCAGCAGCGGTGTTTTGCTTTTGTCTTTCTTAGCGGCGCGGCGTGCTGGCACGGTGCGCTCGCTTCCGGCAGCTACGGGGTTTTCCTTTAACATGCGGCGGGTTTGACGGCGCACCTGATCGGCGCTGATGCCAAATTTCCGCAGCACTTCCATAGCTCCTCCCTGACTTTCGCGAGCCAATCCCAGCAGCAGATGCTCTGTGCTGATGTAATGCTGGCCCATGCGTCGCGCCTCATCGACGCCAAACTCCAAGACACGTTTGGTGCTGGGCGATAAATCTACTTTCTTGAAGGGGGAGGGTGTACCGGCGGCCGACAGACGAGCTACCGTTTCTTGCACACGGGATAGCTCTAGCCCCATTTCCTTCAGCACGCGGCCGGCGATACCACCCTCTTCACGCATCAAGCCGATCAGAATGTGTTCGCTGCCAATATAGCTATGATTCAACCGCTCGGCTTCTTCTTGAGCCAGGCTCAAGACACGCCGGGCGCGTTGGGTAAAGCGTTCCCAGTTTTTGGAATTCACGGCTCATTACCTCGACTTTGGGCAACTGTTGAACAGCATGTTGAACAATTGCATTCTATTACTCATTGAGGTTGAACATTACCCCCAAACAGTAAAAACCTCAACAGTTTGGGTCAACATCTAACCGTACACTAAGGCGCGCGGTAACCGTTCAGACCTGACAGGTTTTCTTCCGGTTCAACTGGAAACGTCATAGGTTTAAAACCTGTCAGGTCTCCAGTAGGAGTGAACGCTTACGGCGCACGAAAAGAGAAGCAGGATAATTGAGGCACGATCTGACAGCTGCCCTGGTGATTATTCTTCTTCCTCGCTGTCAGCATCAAATGTTGCTAGCGCCAGATCGGCGGCCACAAACTGGTCAGATGTTACTTGCCTGAGGCTTAGCCCCAACTGGCGTTGCTCAGGATCAACGCGAATCACCCGGGCCGTTACTGTCTGCGATTTTTGGACCACATCGCGGGGATGTTTGATGTGCTCGTCGGCAAGTTCAGAAATGTGGATGAGCCCTTCCAGTTCGTATTCATCATCAAGCCGGGCAAAAGCGCCATATTTAGTCAGTTTGGTAATGGATACTTCGACCAACTGGCCTACCTGATATCGTTCACTGATGATCGACCAGGGATCTGGCTCAAGCTGTTTGAGGCTAAGGGCTACCCGCTGGCGCCCGTGATCCACGCTCAGGACGTGGACCTCTAGCTCTTGACCAAGCGTTAACTTGTCACTGGGATGGTTGACTCGTTTCCAACTTAATTCGGAAAGATGGATCAGCCCTTCAATGCCCCCAATGTCTACGAAGGCGCCAAAGTCGGCCATATTGACCACCCGCCCTTTGCGAGTCTGCCCTTCGGCCAAATCTTCCATCAGGTGTTTGCGCTGCGACTCACGTATTTCTTTGGCTGCAGCCCGTTCTGACAATATGAGTCGATTGCGGCTGCGATCTACCTCAATGACTTTGGCGAAAATGGTCTCGCCGACAATAAGCCGCAGCTGCTCTTCGTTGTTGGCCCCTTGTCCCCCTCGCTGCCGGATATTGTTAAGCTGTGAGGTGGGCACAAAGCCGCGCACCTGTCCCATGCGGACCAAGACACCACCGCGATTGTAACCGATCACCTTGCCCTGGTAGACATCCTGACTTTCCAACAGCTTTTGGGCCTTGAGCCAATCTTGCTCTTCAACTGCTTTTGTGTAAGACAGGATGATATTACCGTTTTTATCCTCGGGATCGGTGATGGCAACCAGGACTTCATTGCCTATGGCGAGAAGTGCGCGCGTTTCGGCATCCATTGTTTCGCATTCACGGCTGGGGATGATCCCTTCTGACTTGGCGCCAATATCAACCAATACCTCGTTGTTGCGATGCTCAACCACAACTCCGGTACGTACTTCACCCTCCATGGGGATACCGACACTCAGATCCTCAGTCAAGAGGAAGCTCATAGGATGATTGATATCGTCGACCATATACTCACTGTTTTCCAAATTTAGTTTGTCCATACCCTCTTTCTTCATACTCCGCTTCTTGCGGGATTTGTCAAAATTATACTGGGTTTGAAGGTATTGGCAACAGTCTTGCCAGAGTAAAAACATTGCCACGTGAAGAGACCGCAGCGCCAACTGCGGTCTCTTCGTTTATTCAAGCAGCTCGAACCAATACCAGGAAGGTCTTAACGCGCTGGTTGGCTGTTGCGCCGGCTGAAGGGCAACCCCACGAGCAGCAGGGGTAGGCTAAACAACAAGGCCACATTGGCGGGAGGTGCCGGTGTGGTGGGGACAACGGCCGTACTGGAGGTCCCATTCATAATGATCGGCAAGTGCAGTTGATAGACAGCCGTTACAGTGATTGTCACCGTGTCGATGTTGCCTACCGATAAGCCAGCGTCTGATACCAACTCAGCGCTGATGGCGTACACGCCGGGCAGCAGGTCAACCGTGGTGTCATACGCCATGACAGCCTGATCAAACAGCTCGCCGTTTAGCCACAATCGCCAATAGCCATCATCAGGGACAATGAAGCTGGTGGTGGTGATGGCTACAGGCACGGTAACGGCCGCATTGTTGATGCTCGTAAAGACTGCACCATCCTCAGGCGTGACAATCGCCAGACTCAAGCCCAGGTTCAAACCAACGATAACCGGATCGTGGTCGGAGGAGCGGAACGGTCCCGGTCCATACCAGTCAGCAATCTGCTGCGCCGTTTTGAACTCCACATTGTAATCCAACACGCGCGGCTCGTCGGCGTTAATATTCCAGGCGGCTGCCCCAGTCACAAAAGGCATAATCCCCGAACTGGCTAACCCATGATCCAGATGGCCAAACTGACCATCGAAAACATAGGAGTAAGCCTGATCGCCGTAGTAAAGGCGCAGCAGGTCGATGTAACCAGCGTTGACAATTGCCATGATCGGGTCTTCCATGGCGTAAGCGTTGATATCGCCAATGATCAGGAAACGGTCAGAGCCGCTGTTGGTGGGATCGAGCCCCAGATAATTGACCAAAGCCTGCGCGGCGGTGGTACGAGTAACGTTACAGTTGCCCTGACCGTCGCCCATATCCGGGTCGCCCACATCGTCGCAAGGCGAACCTTTCGACTTGAGGTGGTTGACGGCGACCGTAAACAGTTCGCCGCTAGCGTTATCGGCGAACGTCTGAATGAGAACTGGGCGACTCTTGGTGTCTATGAAGCTCGGATCCACGCTGCTGTCCAGAATGGCGTAGTCGCCCACCGGCGTCACTGTCGCCGGCTGGTAGACAAACGCCTGCTTGATGGCATCGGTACCGATTACGCCGGTGTTGATATAGGCGTAGGTGCCGGCGCCGGCAGCGTCGTTCAAACCGGCGACAAGGTCGATCACGGCCGCGTCCGCATGGTGGTTCTCAATTTCAATCAAACCAACAATGTCGGCGTCCATTTCCAGAATGGCGTTCAGGATTTTGGTCCGCTGCCGCTCAAACTCAAAGGTGGTGTTCGCCCCGCGACAGCCCATATTCTGATCTGGGCCGCAGATATTGGCCCCGGTGTCCAATGTAACAAAGTAGTTGAGAACATTGAAGCTGGCAACCTGAATGTCGCCGCCCACGTCGTCCATTTCGTAAGGACGGTCGGCCGTCTCCTCAAACTCTACCACGCCCACTGGCTGGATACGGTAGCTGTTGGTGCGGTAATCAAGCACACCGATCAGCTGGGGCACGATGGCGCCGGTGCGCAAGGTGTTGGTGTAAGTTAGTCCCGGATCAGGGTAAATCACGTTAGCCGGATTCTGGATGTTAAGCCCATCGTCGAGAATGATCCGGCTGCGATTGTTCAAGTCCTGCAGCGCTAAGGCTGGGGCGCCGGGCCCGACGATATTGGTCGGATTCCAGAGGCGATCGTTTACCGACAGATGAACCTCGCCAAAGCGGCCCAGATTGAAATGCTCGGTCACAATCAGTTCATGGGTGAAGGAGACCAGCATACCCTCTACCGCTTCCCATTCGATCATGTCGTCCACCGGCAGCGCCATCTCGGCTGGGGTGACAGTGAAGTCACTGCCACAGACGAGCACGTTGCCGGTCGTCACCGAAGCCAGCTGCGTCAAGCCGTTAAACTCGGTAGCTGTACCGCGCACGCGCACTAGCTGGCCGGGGGCAACGGCCGTGGCGCTGTGGAAGACAAAGATACCCTCGGAGGTCAGGGGATCGCCATCTACCCGGTCATCTCGCTCTTGCAGAAAGAAGCCGCTAAACTGTCCCGCCCCTTGATAAGAGCCAACGACGACCGCTTCCACGACGAGGGTGGTACCAAAGATAGGCGTCGTCAGGCCATTGCCCTGGATAAAGTGGATGGGCACGGCCGCATCGTCACAGGCGCCAAAGGCCGGCGCGGGACCAATAGTAAAGCTGAACTGATAATCAGTCAGCATATTTAGATCCTGGTCATTTGTAACCTGATCAGCCAGCACGGTTACGTGGCAAATTTCACCATGAATGAAGGGATCGTCCGGGGTAATGGTATAAGTGTCAGATGGGCCGGCCGGGGAAGAAAGGGCCGAAACCAGGCCGCTTTGGCTGCATTGCACGGCAAACCAGTCCGTTGTTACCGTGACCGCTTCGTTAAACTGAATGGCAATCACCGTATCTGTGAGAACGTTGGTGGCATTATTTGCCGGATTGGTGGATATAACCACCGGCGTGTCCACAAATAATTCCAGATCGCTGACACTGCGCGGTTTGACTTGATAGGTAACATTGAACTGGGTGCTAAAGCCGGTGACGCCGAGCATATCCCCATTTTGAATGCCCAGGTTGCACAGGTTAATACCGGTGGCCGACTCGATGCGCACTGTGGCCGCGACGCTGCCATCGTTGAGGGTGATGTTGTAAGCCGTACCGCAGCTTGCCGGCATATTGCCCACAACGCCTTCGATTTCAATTAGCCAGCCTTCGCTGATGCCGCTGGCTACCTGACCGGTGGTGTAGGTAATCGGTTCAACCGGCAGGCCGGAAGAAACGACTTCAAAGTAGTACAGGGGCGGAACCATTTGTTCCTGATTGTTGAAAGAACCCCGTGTAGCGACCATGCGCACGGTATCGCCCAAAGAAATCGGCGGATCGGCAATGAAGAAGGCAGCGATACCGCCGCTGGCATCCTGGAAGGTCCATTCGGGAGCGTTGTTCCAGGTGCTGTTTTGGGCCGTGACCACGCCTTCGAGTCCAAAGATCTGGCCGTTAACGCCGGCGCGGGCCTCGGCAATCGGCACGGCCGCGAAGCCTACGGTAATCACGCCTGTATCCGACAGGCTAAAGTCACCGCCGGGGTAAGGGCCAACGCCGGTCAGGTCGCCATAGGTCCATTCTGCGTTGGGGTTGCCCGCACCCCAGTTGCCGTCAAAGCGGACGGTGTAGGAGAAGACGCCGGGCAGGGTGGGGGTCATGACGCCGGCGAATTCATCATTGTTGCCATCTTGTCCGACAAAGCTCATGGGGAACCAGTCCCAATTGGTCAGGACGGCGCTATCGCCGTAGCCGACTTCGGCTCTGAGGCCGCGCCCTTCGCCGGGGGGATTGGTGACGTTGTTGATGTAAAGCTGCCCGTAGACGTCAGCCGTGGCGGCGTACATTGTGCCGGTTAAGGTAGGCGGCCACTGCAACACGGCATAACCGACGGTCACGTTGCGGTAGTCGTTGATAGTGGCGTCGCCGCTGACAGTGAGGGAGCGGTTGGTTGTATTCAGCCAATCCCATTGATTGCCGCCGTCATTGACAATGTACTTGTATTCGTAATCGCCGCTGGCGAGATTGGCGATGGTGATGGTGTAAACGCCGCCACCAGCGTCAGCCATTGGCGCAGGTGTCCAGCCGTTAAACTCACCGGCTATCCAGACAGTTTCGCCCGCTTCTACTATGCCTTCAAGATCGTTGTAGATGAAGGTCACATCGCCTGTGAGGGATTCGGTAGCGAAGGTGAAAGAGTAGTTGGTCGTCATCGTCAGGCCGCCGCTGTTGGTCACTTCGGCCGCCAGGACGGTCACGGTACAGGCTTCATCGTAGACAAAGGGATTGGCTGGTGTTATCACGTATGCTTCAGCCGGGCTAGCCGGTGCTGTTGTGCCGGTGATAATACCGCTGGTTGTACAAGATAAGTCAAACCAATTGGTGGTGACGGTCACGGCTTCATTAAAAGTAATAGTTACCGTGGCATCCAGCTCAACGTTGGCTGCACCATCTACCGGATTGGTTTCGACTACAGAGGGACCGCTAGGTTCGCCAATGACGTCTGCCCAGCTGTTGGCGACGCGCACGCCATCAATCGTGGCGGCCGGACGCGCACCACTCGCTCCTTGTCGAATTGCTACTCGCTCGACATTTTGAGCGCCTGCACCGGCCAATGTCACCAAAGGTGTAGCAGGTTCGATGAGTGTGGCGGCGTCCAATGCATAAAGGCTGGTGTCACCACTAACCGGGTCATATTTGCCGACAACAAGGTAAGTCGTATCGTAGTCAAAGTTATCCGCCGAGTATGTAGCCGCGCCTGTTGTACCCAAGCCGTACTGCAAATTGCCAGCGCTATCTCGCACAAAAATTCGGGCGCGGAAGAGTGTGCCCGCATTGGATAAATGGAAGAGATAATCGCCAGTTTGGGCGGTCGATACGTTAACCAGGGCGGAAAAGTAAACTAGCTCTGAGGTTTGATTGGTAAAGGCACGGTGAACGTCTTCTGCGCCGAGGGTGGAAATGGTCGCCGCACCGCCGACGCCGGAAGAGCCGTAACCAGGCATGCTCAGGCTAGCGGTAATGTATTGAACTGGGCCTGAGCCTGCACCAGAGTGGGCAATCCAGGCTCCGCTGCTGACGGCCGTCAAATCCCCAGGCGCATTGCCATAGTCGAAATTCTCGGCAACCAACAGCGTGGATAGGAGCGCCGGTTCAGATTGAGGTGTAATAGAAGTTTGATTATTGGCGGCCGTTACCAGGCTCGCCATTGTTACCAGGCCAAATACGGCCAGGAACAGACTAAGGAAGAGAAAGGGTATCTTACGCATCTTTTTTTCTCCAGGTGAAAACTTGGTTGAAATCGCGCCAGATGATTCTTTACCCCGGTGATCATCTGGGGACAACTTCAAGCGGATGAGTTATTGCGGTTTAGATGGGGTAGGGAAAGACAGTTGTTAAGGTCAGCCGCCTGATTGGCGGCACAATGGTACAGCTTGTACAAATCATACCATAATTGGACGTCCAAGGTACATCCTTCTCTGTTATGGTTTTGTTAAATCGGTGCCTTACTTGTTCACATACTCTTCGGGCTTTAGCGAGATGACCTGGCTGGCGCTGTCGGCGCCCATGCTGATGCCATAGACAGTCTGCGCCGCCTGCACTGTGCCCCGGTTATGGGTGATGACGATAAACTGAGTATTGGCGCTCAGCTCCACCAGCAAATCCCGGAAGCGGCTCACGTTGGCCTCGTCCAGCATAGCGTCCACCTCGTCCAAAATGCAGAAGGGGGTGGGTGAAACTTGCAGCAGAGAAAAGATGAGGGCCACGGCCGTTAATGACCTCTCGCCACCTGACAACAATCCTAGCCCTTGCTGCCGCCGGTTGGGCAGCCGGGCGACAATGTCTACACCACTAATGGTCAGGGCGTCAGGATCGGTCAGGACAAGTTGAGCCGCGCCGCCGCCGAACAAGCGGGTGAAGGTTTGGCCAAAAATGGAATTGACTTGCTCTACCGTGGCGGCAAAGCTGCGTGAGGTCAGATCATCCAGCTCGGCAATAATCTGGCGCAGCTGCTTTTCGGTTTGCTCTAAATCTTCAACTTGTTGGGCCAGGAAGTCGTGCCGGGTCTGCGTCTCTTCGTATTCGGCCGGCGCTTCGGGGTTAATGGCCCCCATCCGGTGCAGCTGGCCACGGTAGCGCTGAATAGATTCTTCGATCTCCTCCGGCAGCTCGGCCACCGTGGGCAGCTGCTCGACCACCTCGGCAATGGGCAGCGGGGATTGGCCCACCTGATCGGGATCATAATCGAGCGCCACCAGTCCCAGATCGTTTTGGATTCGCTCCCGTAAGCTGCTGCTCTGCATTTCGGCCTGATTGAGGTTGATTTTGGCCTGTGTGTACTGCGTTTCTAGCTCGTGGGTTTCTTTGTTGCAGCTGGCTATTTCTTCTTCTAGCTGGCTAAGACGGCCGTACAAGCCATTTAGCCGCTCCTGCAAAGGCTGAATCAAGCCCGTGAGCCGATCCATTTCGGCCTGCGTGGCGACCAGCGTTTGTTCTTCCTGGGCGAGATCAATCGGCCTGGCCTGTTGTTGGAGCTCGTCCAGGCGCGCCTGCCGCCGCCGGTGCAGCTCGGTTACCTGGTTTAGGGTTGCCCGGCGGCTGTCCACGACAGCTTGCCGTCCGGCAACAATCGTTTGGGCTGATTCCAGCTGCTGGCGTAACGTTTGTTGCTGCTGCTGCCCTTCGGCGATTGGCAGGGCCTGCACCCGAATACGGGCAGTTTGCACCGCCGCTTCCATTTCTACCAACTCGGCCTGTCCCGTCACCAGCTTTTGCTCCAGATTGGCAATGCGGCCGTGCAGTTTTTCCAGTTCAGCCGTCAGGTTGGCCTGCTGCTGCTGCTGAAAGGTCAACTGCTGACGGGTGCGATCCAGCTCCCGTTGGGCCTGATTTAGCCGCTGCCCGGCTTCGTTTTCCAGCCGCTGTAACCGCCGCTCCTCGTCGTTGAGCCGATCGACGGCCGTCTGCTGGTCATCAACAGCCTGTTTCGTTTGGGCGGCAGCCGTTTGCAGATCAGTTAACGCCGCCTTTTGCTGCGCCAGAGCCGTGCCCGTTTCCCGCCAGGCTGCTTCACGAGCCAGAATGCTGTCTTGACTGTCGGTTGGCTGCATTTCGACCAGGCCGCCAGCATGGACCACGAAGCCATCGGCAGTGACCGCCAGACAGCCAGCGGGCAGCTGTCGGCCAATTGCGTAGGCCGCCGATCGATCTGTGACCAGCAAGACATGACCCAACAAGAGCTGCGCGGCCGTTTGCCCGGCCGGCTGTACTGTCACCAGCTCGCTGGCCCAGCCGATGACTGCCTCGTGCTGCGGCCGCGGTGGGCTGGCTGCAGGTGTGATGTCGCTGGCGGCCAGGACAGTAACTGCTTGTTGGCTGCCCGCGGTCACAATTTGCCACAGCGTGGCCTGGTCAGGAGCGATCAGGGTGGCCAACCGCTGGCGCAGTGCGGTTTCGACGGCCGTCTGGTATGGGACGGGTATAGTGATTTGCTCCGCCAGCCGGCCCAACAGGGGTAGCTGCGGATTGATCTGGCCCTCCTGATGGCGCATTTGATCCAGTAAATCATGGCGCGCCTGGAGCCGGGCCAGCTGGTTGTTGGCCTGGTTGATGGTCTGGTTGTGTCGCTCTTGCTGCTGGCGGGTTGCTTTGAGCGCGTGAAGCTTCTCCTGGCGCTCTTTTTGCAGCTGCTGCCGTTTCTGCTGCAAGTCGGTTGCGGTTGACTGGGCGCTTTGGGCTACGGCCGTTAGCCGCTCGATTTTGGCTTCCAGTTGGGCAATTTCAACGTTGGCTGGGGCGGCCGTTTGTCGCTCCTGCAGCCGTTCGCGCAGTTGGCTCAATTGGCCCTCTGTTTGGGACAGTTGGTTCTGTCCACCCCGCTGCCGTTTTTCCAGCTCCTGCAGTTCCAGCCGGGCGCGATCGATTTCCGCCTGCTGTGTCTGGAAGCTGGTCTGGAATTGGCGCAGCTCCGCCCGCAGGCTGCTCAAGTTGTTTTGCGCCTGCTCCAGATCCCGGGTGGCTTCGGCCAACATCCGCTGGGCTAACTGGCACTGTTCAGCTAAATCGGGCAGCTCTTGTTCAATTTCGCTGATCTGGCGCTGCAGCAGGGCGCGCCGCTCGCTGAGAATGGCTACTTGCCGCCGCGCTTGCTCCAGCTGTTCGCGCAAATCATCCCGCTCACTCTGTTTGTGACGTAATTCGGCCTGCTGCTGGCTGATCTGGCGGCGCTGTCCGTCTAACTCTTCCTGGCGGCGCTGCAGCCGGTTACGGCTTTCCTGCCAATGCTTCTCCGCCATATGAGCGGCAATGCGCTGTTCGCGCAGCTGCTGGCGAATGCCCTGCCACTGGTAGCCGTACCAGATGCGCAGCAGATGGCGCAAATCAGTTTCCACCTGCTCGTAGTTGCGGGCCCGGCTGGCTTGCTGCGCCAGCGAGCGCAGCCGGGGGCGAATCTCGGACAGGATGTCGTGCAGCCGTTCCAGGTTGTGCTGGGTTTCCTGCAGTCGGCGCAGCGTCTCCGCTCGTTTGAGCTTGTAATGGCTAATGCCAGCTGCTTCCTCAAATAAAGCGCGCCGTTCATCAGCGCGGAGGGAGAGGGCCTGGTCAATAAGGCCCTGGCCAATAATGGTGTACGTCCTCTCCGACAGACCACTGGTGGCCAGCAGTTCATGGACATCGCGCAGCCGGATCTTCTGCCCATTTAGGAGGTATTCGTTTTCACCGGAGCGGTAGGCGCGCCGGCCTATTTCAACTTCGCTGTAATCAATGGGCAGCCAGCCTTCGCTGTTGTCCAGGGTGAGAATGGCCTGGGCCATTCCGGCGCGGGCGCGGCTCTGGCTGCCGGCAAAGATCATGTCGGTCGTGCGCTTGCCGCGCAGGGCGCTGTAGCTTTGTTCTCCCAGCACCCAACGCACGGCGTCGGCGATATTGCTCTTGCCCGACCCGTTTGGCCCGACGATGGTCGTGATGCCGTCGTCAAACAAAAATTCTGTTTTGGTGGCAAAGGTCTTATACCCTTGCAAGAGTAGTCGTTTAAAGCGCATGGGTTGTCGTGTAGTCGTGTAGTCGTTAGTCGTGTAGTCGTTGGTCG
>Ga0209498_1000753_pt1 | contig 20022 bp, 22 predicted proteins | sample WalLakDeSediment_FD_184131 | JGI IMG/M metagenome (GOLD analysis project Ga0209498, IMG submission 184131) | Lake sediment microbial communities from Walker lake, Nevada to study Microbial Dark Matter (Phase II) - Walker Lake 11/02/13 Deep... | ecosystem: Environmental > Aquatic > Freshwater >... | reverse complement strand
CAGGTGTGTCCTTCAACCCGGCTACATCAGAATCGACTTTGCGTTACGTCGTAGGTATGGTGGACTTGGTCCTGGTTATGACGGTGAACCCAGGGTTTGGTGGTCAGGATTTCCTGCCGGAGATGCTGCCGAAGATCGCCGCAGTGCGGGGCATCCTCGATGCAGCCGGCAGCGCAGCGTGGCTATCGGTGGATGGTGGTATCAATGTTGAGACTGCGCCGTTGGTGGTCGCGCATGGGGCCGATCATCTGGTTGCAGGCTCCGCGATCTTTGCTGCGCCCGAAGGGGTTACAGCGGCGATCAGCGCCTTGCGTGGATGCATCGGCGCGATGCGCAGTCTCGTTGGTGTTACGCGCGTTGTTGGTTAGCGCATGAAAGGCAACAGCCCCGTTTCTGGTTGTCAACGGGGCTGTCGTTTGAGACTTGTGCGATGTACGTTACCTATCACCACGGGAAAGTGTGCGTAAACAGCGCGTGCAAACGTGAACGCGCCGCCACGCACCGCCAATCAGCATCCGTTTGCGCTGGATGTTGGGGCGGAACTGCCGGTTGGTCGCCCGGTTCGAGTGACTGACATTGTGCCCAAACATTGGGACTTTACCACAGATTTCGCATTTTGCCATTTTTATCCACCTCTTCTGTCTCGATGACGGAGTTAATCATACCACAAAGGGAAAAAGACGCAACTGGGAGGAGGTCTTGATGAACGAAAAAGTGCAACCTCGGGGTAAAATTGAAGTAGCCCCAGCCGCCATCGCTTCGGTTGTCAGCGAGGCGGTACAGACTTGCTATGGCGTTGTGGGGACGGTGCCCAAGAACCTTGCAACCGGTCTGGCCGATATTCTATCTGCCGATCGAAAGCGCGGTGTGGAAGTGCAGGTTCGGGAAGGAAAGGTCATTGTGGACTTGTATGTCGTGGTAGAATACGGTACGCGGGTATCGACGGTGGCCGAGAGCATCAAAGACGTGGTTAAGTATCAGGTCGAGAAGATTCTCGAGTTGCCGGTCGCCAACGTCAACGTGCATATACAGGCCTTGCGGGTCAGCGATGTCGATTAGGGGGCTTAGTGTGGGGAGTGATATTGTTCATACGCTGGATGGGCATGATCTGAAATGTATGGTGGCAGCTGCGCTTTCTTGGCTACGACAGCATCAGGCAGAAATCAACGCGCTCAATGTCTTTCCGGTGCCGGATGGCGATACCGGAACCAATATGATGCTGACGATGACCTCTGCCTGGAACGAAATCGCAGATCTGCAGGAAGAAAATGTGGGGCGTTTGGCCGGCAAAGTGGCCCATGGCGCTTTGATGGGCGCACGCGGCAACTCTGGGGTGATCCTTTCCCAAATTTTACGCGGATTTGCGCGCGGGCTGGATACTAAGGCACACCTGAGCGTGGCAGATATGCCAGTTGCGCTGCATGAAGCGAAAGAAACCGCCTACAAGGGTGTCGTTAAGCCGGTGGAGGGGACGATCCTGACCGTTGTACGTGAGGTCGCCGAGGAAACCACACTGGCGGCACAAGAGTCCGAGGATATACAGTATATATTTGAACGGATGGTCCAACGGGCAAAGTCCGCTGTGGCTCGTACCCCACAACTATTGCCGGTGTTACGTCAGGCCGGGGTTGTTGATTCGGGAGGCCAAGGGTTGTTCGTGATCCTTGAGGGGATGCTGCGTTTTATGCAAGGATTGTCGGTGGAGAAACTCGAGCTCTCTGCAGCCGGTACAACGCTCGCGATGCCGGTTCATACGGTGCCCCATCATGACCTGATAACTGAGGGGCTAGACTTCGACAGCGATTATCCCTATGACGTGCAATTTATCGTTGCCGGCAGTGAACTGGACGTCGCTGGCATGCGCGCCACGATTGAGGCGATGGGGGATTCCGCTTTGGTGGTAGGCGATGTGCAGACCGTCAAAGTCCACGTGCATGTGCTTGATCCGGGCGTGCCCATCAGCTATGGAGCGAAGTGTGGCTCTTTGCGCGATGTCGTCGTCGAGGATATGCAAGCGCAGTATGAGGCGTTTGTCGCAGGACGGGAAAACGTGTCTGCTGGGTCATATACGGGTGTGCCGATTATCGTAGAGGAAGAACTACCCAATATCGCGGTGGTGGCCGTGGCCGCCGGTGACGGATTGGAGAAGGTGTTCCTCAGCCTAGGCGCTACGGCGATCATTGAGGGTGGGCAGACGATGAATCCGAGCACCGCACAAATCCTGGCGGCGATCGACGCATCACCATCCGATCAGGTGATCATTCTTCCCAACAATAAGAATATTTTGATGGCGGCACAGCAAGCCGCTGAAGTCAGCAAAAAGCGCGTTGCGGTCGTCCCAACACGTACCATTCCTCAGGGCGTTTCTGCATTGTTGAGCCTCGATCAACAATCGACATTGGATGCCAATGTGGAGGCGATGTTGCGTTCCTCCAAAGATGTCATCACTGGTGAGGTGACGTGGGCGACGCGTGACGTGGAACTCAACGGCATCGACGTTCGTGAAGGCGATGCGATTGGGTTGCTGGATGGTGAATTGGTGGTGGACACCGCGTCTTTCGATGAGGCGGTATATTGGCTGTTGGCCGGCGTCGAACTTGAAGACTGCGAGTTGGTAACCCTATACTATGGCGAGGATGTGGATGCATCTCAGGCGGAGAGTTTGGCCGATCGATTGCGTGAAACTTATCCCGAACTGGAATTCGAAGTTGTCGCAGGTGGGCAGCCGCACTATCCTTACATCATTTCTATTGAATAATTACCGGCCATCGAGCCGCACGGTTTACGAATTTATGAGTCAAGGAGACAGGGTGTGGGTGGCAATCATCACATTCAATTGATCACTGATGGGACGGCTTATCTCCCGGCAGCGCGTTTGCGCGAATTAGGTATTGTCGCGCTTCCCATTGTCGCCCAGGCGAACGAGCGCAACTTTATGTACGATCAACAGACGGACGGACATCTCGACTTGCTGACCGAACTTGAGCAATCGCGAAGTCCTGTGCAGATCGTGGGGCCTTCTCCCGATGATTTCCGCGCCGTTTTCGAACGCACCCTATACCGCACCAACCGGATGTTGGTGATCCTTTCCTCAAGCCATCTGAGTCCCATTGCACGTAATGCGCGGATTGCGGCTCGTGACTTTATGGGGCGCTGCGACATTACGGTGTTGGATTCGCAGACAATGTCGGTTGGTTTAGGGTTATTGGTGGAAAGAGCAGGGGAACTGCTCCAGCAAGGAGATATCCCGCTGCTGGATATCGTCAAGCGCGTCCGCGGTATGATCCCGCGTATCTACGTCGTTATGATTACACACACCCTGGATTACATCTACAACAGTGGCAAACTGAGCGCGATGCAGGCGATCCTGGGCGCTATGCTCAAGATTCATCCCTTCCTGGTAATTGAAGATGGCGAGATCATCCCACAGGAGAAAAGTCGCAAACCGGAGCGGGCGCTCGATAAGTTGGTAGAGTTTGCTTCTGAATTCTCGCGGATCAACAAGTTGGTCATCTTTCAGAGCAGCGCGCAGCCAACCGACGAAGCCTTACTGCTCAGAAACCGGCTCGATCAAATTATGCCGAACCGCGATTTTCCCATTATTACTTATGATCCAATCCTGGCCTCGCAAATCGGTCCGGAGGGTGTGGGTATGGTCATCTATGAAGGGCAATGGCGTTAAGCTCGTATAAATGGCTAAATTCGTATCGATGATTTTCTAGGAGTATGGATGGCCAAACCATTGGAAATTTTGGAAAAGATCCTCGATCTGGAGGAAAAAGATTACACCTACCAGGATAAAGCCGTGGCAGGTGGATTAGCGCGCTACGCTGACACCTGGATCAAACAAGCCGTTGGCGCGTTTGGGGAACTGGCCCGCCCCTGGGTAGAGGACGTCGCCACCCGTCTAAGGGCGTATAGCAGCCTCGAGATCGAGGCGCGGCGTGAAGCGATGCAGACTTTGCGCGCGGCTTTACGCGCGTCGCCCACGGCGGAATTTCCTGTAACAGAAACGCCAACCGCTATAGAACCACAAACTGCGGTGCTGCCGCCGGAGCAGCCTGTGTCCCATCGCCAACCGCGCAGCGTCCCTGGAAGGGGACTGGAAGCCCCGGTGGAAATGTTGGCCGGCATTGGTAAAAAGCGAGGTGAACTCTTGGCGAAGCTGGGCGTCAAAACCGTTCGCGACCTCCTGTACTTCTATCCCCGGCGCTACGAAGACTACTCCACGCTAAAGACAATCAACCGTTTGGTCTATGGCGAGCGGGTGAGCGTCTTGGCGACGGTGTGGGATGCCGGCTTGCGAAAGACCCAAGGCGGTAAATCCCTGTTCCGCGCGGTGCTTTCCGATAACACCGGCACTCTTGAAGTCACCTGGTTCAACCAAAGCTACCTCGAAGGCCGCATCCGCGCCGGGATGCAAATCCTCGTCAGCGGCAAAGTAGACGAGTACCTGGGTCGCCTGACTATGAATGCCCCGGAATGGGAACTGGTCGGCCGAAAAGACTTGACGAACGCGCGCATTCAACCTGTGTACGGGCTGACCGAAGGCTTACAACAGCGGTGGATGCGAATGACGTTGGAACGCACGCTCTCGGCGTGGGCTAAGCGCGTCCCTGACGCCCTGCCCGGCAGATTCCGGGCGGAACACGATCTGCTTCCATTGGATCGGGCGCTCTGGGGCGTTCATCGGCCCGACAATCAGGAGCACCTCAACGCCGCACGGCGACGCCTGGCCTTCGAGGAGATCCTCTACTTGCAATTGGGGCTATTGCGCCAGAAACTGGCCTGGAAGTCGCAGCCGGGACGCGTAATCCGGATCGATTCGGCCTATATAGAAACGTTGCAAGCCAGCTTGCCCTACGCGCTTACCGACGCGCAGCAGCGTTCTCTGGTCGAGGTTCTGCGCGACTTGATCTCCGGCCAGCCGATGAATCGCTTGTTGCAAGGTGACGTCGGCGCGGGCAAGACAGTGGTTGCCGGGCTGTCGATGGCGGCAGCGACCGCGGCGGACGGTGTGCAGGCTGCATTGATGGCGCCCACGGAAATCCTCGCGGAACAGCATTACAAGAGCCTGGCTAAACTGTTTGCTGCCTTTCCGGAACCACGCCCGATCCTGGGTCTGCTCACCGGCAGCACCACTGGTGAGGACCGCGAAGCCACCTACGCCGGGCTGGCGGATGGTTCTTTGCAGGTCGTGGTAGGCACGCACGCGCTGATCCAGAGCGCCGTAGAATTCAAAGACCTTGCGTTCGTTGTGGTGGACGAACAGCACCGTTTCGGCGTTGAGCAACGCGGCGCGCTGCGACAAAAGGGCTATAACCCGCACTTGTTGATGATGACGGCGACCCCCATTCCGCGTTCGCTGGAACTGACCGTCTGGGGACACCTGGATGTCTCGGTGTTGGATGAAATGCCGCCGGGCCGGCAGCCCATCGAGACGCGCGTGTTGTACCCGCGTGAGCGCGAGCGCGCCTACGCCTTCATCCGTTCCCAGGTGCAGCAAGGGCGACAAGCCTTCATCATCTACCCGCTGGTAGAGACATCGGAGAAGATCGACGCAAAAGCCGCTGTTGCCGAATACGACCGGTTGCGGAAAGAGGTGTTGCCTGATCTGCGGCTTGGTCTGTTGCATGGACGACTTCGTTCTGCTGATAAAGAAGCCGTGATGGCGCAGTTCGCGCGCGGTGAACTGGATGTGCTGATCGCCACGTCGGTGGTTGAGGTGGGGATCGATGTCCCCAATGCTGCGGTGATGCTCATCGATGGCGCGGAACGCTTCGGTCTCGCGCAACTGCACCAGTTCCGAGGGCGTGTGGGACGTGGCGAGCACCAATCCTACTGCCTTTTGTTAGCCGATAGCGCCTCTGAGGAGGCCAATGAGCGTCTCAAGGCCGTGGAAGCCACTACTGACGGTTTTGTGCTGGCGCAGAAAGACCTGGAGATGCGCGGCCCTGGCGAATTCCTGGGCACGCAGCAAAGCGGTTTCCCCGAACTGCCGATGGCGGCGCTCGCCGACACCCGCTTGCTGCACCAGGTGCGTGCAGTCGCCGAGAGCCTGCTACAAGCCGATCCCGATCTCAGCCGGCCGGAAAACCAGTCCCTGGCGGAGCGTGTAGCTGAGTTTTGGCGCGATGGAGGAGATTTGAGTTGACGCAAAGAATAGCCCTCTACCCTGGTTCCTTTGATCCCGTCCACTTCGGCCATATGGATATCGCGCAGCGGGCGGCCAAAATTTTCGATCAGTTGATTGTTGCTGTCTACGAAAACCCGAAAAAACCCGTGTCTTTTTCGGCCTCGGAACGGGTTTCTATGCTCAAAACTGCGTTGGCGGAGTTGGAGAATGTGACCGTGTGCGCTTATACGGGGCTAACTGTGAATCTGGCGCGTTCGGTGGGGGCACAGGTATTGGTGCGTGGTCTGCGCGTCATATCCGATTTTGAGATGGAGTACCAGATGGCGCTCACCAACCAACAACTCTGCGCCGAAATCGACACCATCTGTTTGATGACCCGTTACGAATACGCCTTTCTGAGCGCCAGCCTCATCAAAGAGGTCTTCATGGCCGGCGGCGACGTTTCACAGATGGTTCCCCCTGTGGTTGAGGAATCACTGCTGCGCAGGCGCGATCAGCGCCGTGCAGATGGGGCTGAAATTCTCAAACTCTCATTGTAACCAGCCGTTTAGAGATTCTGGAGGTATCGATGGACGTCGAATTTTTGGTCGAACGACTGGAGCACTTTATCCTGGAAGAGTCTCCCAAATTGCTTGGGATGCGCACTGTCAATGAGGATGAGGTGCGCACACATCTAACACAGTTGCGCGCGGCCATACCTGAGGAAGTGCCGCGCGCCAGGGAAATCGTCGCAGAACGCGACGCGCTGCTCAACGCCGCGCACCAGGAAGCGCAACAGATTCTCACGGCGGCGCGAGCAAAGGCTGAGAAGCTCCTCACGGAACATCAGTTGGTACAGGAGGCGCGAAAACAAGCCGAGGTGATTGCCAGGCGAGCCAAACGTGATGCCATCGTGTTGCGCTCCGATGCCGACGAGTACGTGTTCAATTCATTAAGCCAGTTGCAGGCCGAGTTGAACCGTCTCTTGCACGTGGTCGATAACGGGCTACAAAAGCTCGAAGCCGACCGCGAGCAAGCATTGCAGGTGAAAAGCGAAGATGCGCAAGCGCGTTCTGCCAGCGCGGACGCAACCGGAGAGCGGCCCGAGCATTGAGACAATCGTAGTACGCCACGACAAAGACCGGTTTGACATGAGCCTTCTTTTTTGTATAATAGCTCTACTTTGTCCGTCCTTTATGAAGGGCGGTATTATAATGAGAATAGGGAGTTAAAAAATGCCAGCAGTACCGAAGAGACGTACCCCGCGAAGCCGACGCGACCGCCGGCGCGCTAGTAGTTACCGTTCGCCACTTTTGCCCACGTTGGTGGCCTGTCAGTGTGGCGAGCTTGTGCGGCCTTATCAAGTGTGTCCACATTGTGGCACCTATCGCGGTAAAAAGGTTATGCAGATTAAGGAGGATTGATCTGATCGCTGACCCCCCTGGAGTTTTGGGATGAGTACCGCGCTTATTTTCCCTGGACAGGGTTCGCAATATGTAGGCATGGGTTTAGCCTGGTACCGGGCCTCGTCAGAGGCCCGGCTGTTTTGTGATAGGGCCGATGCGCATCTGGGCTACGCACTGACCGAGTTATGTTTTGCCGGACCAGAAGCGCAGTTGAATCAGACCGAGTTCACGCAGCCCGCCCTGTTTGTGATTGCCTTGGCGATGTGGCAAGCGGCCAAAGGGATACTGCCGCCGCCCGTCTTTGTGGCCGGGCATAGTCTGGGAGAATTTAGCGCATTGGCGGCGACAGGGGCGCTGGATTTCGATGCTGGTTTGCATCTGGTCGCCGAGCGTGGCAAGTTGATGGCGCGCGCAGGCGAAAGCGCGCCGGGCGGTATGGCCGTGCTCCTCGGGGCGACGTTGGCGGCGGCGGAATCGCTCTGTGATGCAGCCTCAGCGGTTGCGGAGCAGCCGTTGGTGGTCGCCAACGATAACTGTCCGGGGCAGGTGGTCATTTCTGGTTCGCTTGCTGCGTTGGATGCGGCGGCAACACTGGCGACAGAGCACGGGGTGCGACGGCTGCAACGTTTGGCGGTCAGCGTAGCGCCGCACAGCATCCTGATGCGCGAGGCGCAAACGGCGTTCGCTGAGCTGCTGGCTTCTGTGCCATTGCGCACGCCGCAGGTGCCCGTCGTGTTGAACGCAACGGCTGCGCCGGTCTCCAACCCGGAGGCGATTCGCCAGGCGCTATTGCGCCAACTCACATTGCCGGTGCGCTGGCGCGAGAGCCTCTTGTGGATGGCGGCGCAGGGTGTCGACCATTTTGTCGAAGTTGGGCCGAAGGATGTACTCACCGGTATGGTGCGACGAACGTTGCCCGGTGCGCGTGCGGAAGCGTTGGAGGCATTAGCGCCTTGCGTTGCGTTTAGCGTTGAGGGATAAGAGGTTGGAACGATGTTGATTCTGGATGGCAAGACGGCGCTCGTCACCGGCGCTTCGCGTGGGATCGGACGGGCGATTGCGGTTGAACTGGCGCGGCAAGGCGCCGACGTCGCCATCAACTATGCCCGTAACCACGAAGCGGCTGCGCAGGTTGTCGCCGAAATTGAAGCGTCAGGCCGGCGCGCGGTGGCGCTGCCGGCCGATGTGGGCGATTTCGATCAGGCGGCGGCGCTGGTCGAAGCGACGGCAAATGCGCTAGGGCGGCTCGACATTCTGGTCAACAACGCCGGTATCACGCGCGACACCTTGCTGCTACGGATGCAGGAAGCGGATTGGGACGAGGTGCTGCGGGTGAACTTGAAGGGCGCGTTCAATACCAGTAAAGCTGCAGTGCGCCTGATGGCGCGTCAGCGCGCGGGACGTATCATCAACGTGAGTTCAGTTTCGGGCTTGATGGGGCAGGTGGGGCAGGCGAACTATTCCGCTGCAAAAGCCGGCCTGATCGGTCTGACAAAGAGTATGGCGCGCGAGTTCGCCGCGCGGGGCATCACGGTCAATGTGGTCGCGCCGGGGTTCATCATCACCGATATGACTGCGGTGCTGGATGAGAAGTTGCGCGAGCAGGTGCGCGCTTGGATTCCTCTGGGACGGTTTGGCGCTGTCGATGAAGTTGCGAGCGCCGTGGCGTTTTTGGCGTCGGATGCGGCATCATACATCACCGGTGCGGTGTTGCCGGTCGATGGCGGCTTGAGTATGTAGGAGGCTTATCATGGAATCAGGATCCATTCCCGGTATGGTTACAGTAGAACCTGAAGTGCTCGAAACGATCGCGCGGTTCTCGGCTTTGAGTGTGCCCGGCGTCGTGCAACTCGTCGAGAAAGACGTGGATCGCATTTTGGGCCTTCAGGGCAAGTCGGTCGGCGTGCACGTCGATGCTGGCAGGGTAACGGTGGATTTGTCGATCGTCGCCGGACCTGACCTCAGCCTGCTGCGCCTCGGTCGCACTGTGCAATACGAGGTCACGCGCGCGATTCAGAACATGATTGGTATGCCTGTCGATGCGGTCAATATCCACATTGAAGATGTGGTTTATCCCAAGCCGGAGGGGTATTCTGAGGCTCTGGATAACTGACGTGCTGGTGTGCACGAATGTAAGAACTGCGCATTGGTCAGCGTTCGGCTATGAGCTGGAGGTTGATGGCCGAATGTCTTTGCGCGCATTGAGAGGAAAGGATTGACCGTATGAAAGGTGAGCGTCGCCTAGCACGCCAGTTAGCACTTCAGGTCCTTTACGAGATCGATCTTGTAGCGCATCCCATTGGCGAGGCGCTGACCCAGCGTTTCGCCGATACCGAGTCGCTACCGCGTGTGGAGACCTACGCGCGGCGCCTGGTCGTTGGGGTGGCGCGCTGCCGTGATTTGCTGGATCACTACATTCAATCTCACGCGCCGGAGTGGCCGCTCGACCAGGTGGCGATCATCGACCGCAATCTGCTGCGGATGGCGCTCTACGAGTTCACGCTTGGCGAAGTCCCCGTTAAGGTGGCGATCAACGAGGCGGTAGAGTTGGCGAAACGCTATGGTTCTGATAGCGCACCTCGTTTCGTCAATGGGGTGTTGGGCGCACTGGTGCCGCTGCAGACCGAGATCGCGGCGGCCCTCAAGGTATCCATTTCCTCGTCAGCAGATTAAGCCGCTGTAGCACATCTATTGCTAACAAACAGAAAACCTGCCAAAAAAACCTCAAACTCGATTTACAGGGGTGCACAATTCCGATATGAGGAATTGCACCCCTTTTTTCTCGAATTTCACTTGCCGTCCGGGATGGTATGCGGTAGATTAGTAGGAGCGTGAGCCATTGTTGGCGCGAATTTTCGTGCGCAGGCACGTCAGTAACGCAATTTCTGAAAGGAGCTTTTTGGATATGGAGAAGATTCGAGTGGTGATTATGGGCGCCGCCGGGCGTGACTTTCACAATTTCAATACCTATTTCCGCGATAATGTCAGGTACACGGTGGTAGCCTTCACTGCGACACAGATTCCGAATATAGAAGACCGCCGGTATCCCGCCCAATTATCCGGGGCGCTCTATCCCGAGGGTATTCCGATCTACGCAGAAGCCGATCTGGCTATGCTCATTGAGCAGCACAAGGTCGATCAGGTGGTCTTCGCCTATTCCGATGTCCCTCACGAGTACGTGATGCATAAAGCTTCGTTGGTTAACGCGCTTGGCGCTGATTTTCTGCTGTTAGGCGGCAAGAATACGATGCTGCCCAGTGTCAAGCCGGTGGTCGCCGTGTGCGCGGTGCGCACCGGATCCGGCAAGTCGCAGACAACGCGCCATGTGTGCGATGTGCTTCAGCGTATGGGGAAGAAGGTCGTCGCGGTGCGTCACCCGATGCCTTACGGGGATTTGGTCAAGCAAGCGGTACAGCGGTTTGCGACGTATGCGGACTTGACTGCTCACGATTGCACGATTGAGGAGCGCGAAGAGTACGAGCCGCACATCGATCGCGGTGTAATCGTGTATGCCGGTGTAGATTACGAACGGATCTTGCGCGAGGCGGAGAAAGAAGCGGACGTCATCGTGTGGGATGGCGGCAACAATGATATTCCGTTCTTCAAGCCTGATCTATGGATCACGGTGGCCGATCCGCACCGTCCGGGGCATGAGATGGCCTACTATCCCGGCGAAACAAATCTACGCGCTGCCGATGTGGTTGTGCTGAACAAGATCGATACGGCGGATTATGCGAATATACGCAGTGTACGTGAACACACCCAGGCAGTCAATCCTGGCGCGGTCGTGGTAGAAGCTGCCTCGCCGCTGTTCGTCGAAAACCCGGAGGCGATCCGTGGGAAGCGTGTGTTGGTGGTCGAGGATGGCCCAACTGTGACACATGGAGAGATGGCCTATGGGGCGGGCTATGTGGCGGCGCAGCGTTTCGGTGCGGCGGACATCATCGATCCACGGCCTTACGCGGTTGATTCGATCACCGCCACATATCAGAAGTACCCAAACACAGGTGCGGTCTTGCCGGCGATGGGGTACGGTCGCGAGCAGATGCGCGACCTTGAGGTGACGATCAACAATACACCGTGCGATTTGGTGGTCGTCGGCACGCCGATCGACCTCACGCGCCTGCTGAAGATCAAGCACCCGATGGAGCGCGTACGCTACGAGCTACAGGTCATCGGCCGCCCGACGGTGGAAGAGGTTTTGGCGCGACAATTCTAACTTGTCGCCCAGCGGCGGTTGAAACTCCGCGAAGCGCTGAGCCAGGCGCTATCGCGTAGATAGTAGCGCCAGCGCGCTTCGATAGCCCGTGGATCGCCGCGCACACCGATGCGTGGACTGCGTGCGACTTGCGTTTCGGGGATGGGAGAGGCATCTTCGATCCACAGCAATGCATCCGGGGCGCAGAGATCGCAGTGGTTGAGCGTGCGGTCGATGTCCAGGGCCTGGCAGACCCGGCCCGGGCCACAAGTGAGAGCCGTGGGAGGCCCTTGCAAGCCGCGTTGCTGCTCAATGATCGTCAAACCTTCCAGCGGTTCTATGGCGCGGATGAGGATCGCTGCCGGGAAGCCCTCGCGCTCGGTGACGATATTGAGGCAGTGATGAACGCCGTAGATCAAGTAGACGTAGGTATAGCCCGGCAGGCCGTACATCGGCGCGTTACGCGCGGTAGGACCCGGGCTGGCGTGACTGGCGCGGTCGTCTTCGCCGATGTAGGCTTCGACTTCGGTGATGCGCCCGGCGAGGCGCGTGCCTGCGTAGCATCGCACCAAATGTTTGCCGAGGAGTTCACGGGCGACGGTGTGGGTATCGCGGGCGTAAAATTCGCGGGATAATCGGGAAGCCAAGTTGACATTGTCTCCTTCTGGGGTATGCTGATTGTAGCACAGCCTTGGCGTGGTACAAGCCTGATGTAGTAGCACGGTCTAGAGACCAGCCACGGCGTAAATAACGCGACTATCCGACTAAAGACTACCTGACTGTTCTCAAGGAGGCCAGCAGATGAGCGATGAAATGCCTGATTGGTTGGCAGATTTAGTGTCCACTTCGGAGGATGAGGGGGATGACCAACCCTTAGTTGCCTCAGTGCGTCCTCAAGCGATTGTAGAGCAACCCCAAGTCGCCATATTGCAGCCTGAGATAGAGGCCATCCCAGAGGTCGTGCTTGAGACCGAGGAGGAGATGATGGACAGCTTGCGCAGCCAGGTGGCTCAGGCTGATGTTGTCCCGCCTCCGCCAGTGAAGCGCAGCGCACGCCTTGTGCTTGGGATGCTGCCCTGGCAGGTTTTCTTCCTCTCGGTGCTGATGTTTTTGAATGTCCTGGTTATCGGGATGTTGTTCCTGCTGATATTTGGCCGGGTTGTATTGTTTTAGTGCTCCGCCACAGAATAACAAAACGCGAGGTGCTCCACCTCGCGTTTTTGTATGGATAACGCGTGTTAGCGGGCGAGCAAGAGCTGTGTGATGCGCTTCATACCAAGCACAAGGGGTGTTTTGGGATGGACGGCTGCTAAGGGGATTCCCTTGCCGACCACAGTAATTTGCGCCGGATCATAGGCGATGTCGACCGCCAGCGGGACGCGCAGTGCTTTCTCGACAGCTTCTGCCGGAGGGCGTGGCCCCGGAGCGGCGGCGTTGCGGACGACGAGCAAGCGTTTGTTATACTCCTGGAGCGCTTGCAACGTGGCGCGCGTCATCTTAATGGCCGGCGTATCATCACCGGTGATGAGGAGTATGTTGTGCGCCTTAGCCAGGATGGCTTGCGCTGTGGGGTCGAGCAGCGGCGGCATATCGATGATGACGAAGCGTGTCGTTGCTGTCAATTGGGTGAGGATGGCGCCAACCGTGTCCGCATTCGGCCAGCTATATGGCCACGAGAGCGGGGGAGCAAGAAGCACTTGTAGGCCACTGGGGTGTTTTTGCACCAGGGAAACGACAGATGTGTCGCGATTTTCCAGATAATGCCCCCAGTGTTTATCCGGGCGTATGCCCAAGAAGAACATGCATTGCCCGGTGGTTGGGGCCAGATCGAGTAGCACAGTGGGAGCGATCTGCTGAAGCACGTGCGCCAGGTTGATCGCCAGCGTCGTAACGCCGACGCCGCCTTTCAAACTCAAGATTGGCAGCAGCATGGCGTCGTTCAACTGTGCTTTGACCTTATCCCGGCTCACAAGCTCGTCGATGCGTTTGAGCAGCTCCTCGATGTCTGCAGGCTTGGTCATATAATCGTCGGCGCCGGATGCCAGCGCGGCCTCACGGTCGACAGGTTGGCCGCGCGCCGTGAGGATGATAATGCCGATTTTTTCGGTGCGTGGATCGGCGCGCAGTTGTTTGACCACTTCGTAGCCGCTGATGCCGGGCATCATCACATCGACGAGGGCGACTTCTGGGGACGTGTTGAAAGCTGCCTCCACTCCCTCTTGCCCACCGGTGCAGGCGATGACGTCGTGCTTCCCTTGTTTTTCCAGGATCATCTTGAGCATGCTAAGCATATCATAGTTATCATCAATGATCAGGATCCGGGACATAGTGCACCTCCTCGCGATTAAACGACAGTTTCACCAAAGAAACTGATGTGCGCGCGGTTGATCAGCGCCACGCCGCCCTGGTAGCTGACGTCTGGATTGTAGGTGGAGCGGGCGGTTACATCCAATAACGTGATGAAAATTCCGGCATCCGAGCCAAGATAAAGCCGTGGATTGAAGTTTTTGTTGAGCAGAGATAAATGGCCCTTGATCTCGAAAAACGGGACGGTGAGGTAGATCGGTACCTGGTAGGATCCCATTCCATACGATTGATCGCGTCGCAGCCCGTCTTTCTTTTCGACTGTGAGTACAAAATCGAGATTGGACTTGTCGAAGAGGGCGAGCACGTAGTAGGCGCTGATCTTGGCCGGGTCCATAATGGGCGAGAGGTAAGCCTCCTCCAACTGAATATAGTTGGTTGTCGGGTCATAGATCTCGTCGGCCAGCGGGCGCTTTGCGGAGACGTAAGTTCCTGATACACGATACCCGTGTGCGAAAAACTCGGCGATCATTTTGCTAGTTCTCTGCATCGTTTTCCTCCTTCGTCATGGGCCAGGTGCGGCGCTTTGCGCCCCACGAAAATTAACGCTTGCTCATCATTTACGGCACGGCGACGTTCCAGGTGAATGAACGCCGTCTCCCTGTCAGGCTGGTGATTCTGTAGGTAGGATCGGTTCCACTGGTGACTTGTCGTACGACGCTGACGCGCCACGCACAGGTACGGTCCTCGATGTCAGGCGGCGGGAAAAGCTCTTTTGGAACCCGCCAGGCCGTCGAACGTTGGTAGACGTTGATGGTTGCTTTTCCTTCTGCTGTCGGAACGATGAATTCGAGTTTATAGAACTCCCTATCGCTGAGAATCCCGACGGAGGCCCATTGTAGGGTGATCACGGCATCTGGCCCGGTGAATGTGGCAACGTCCGGCGGGTAGAGCATCTCCGGGGCAGCGTAAGCCAGCATTGGCGTCGGCGTGCCATTGACGACAACTTCAGTTTGCGATTCTGGCGTCGGCGTATACTGAGGAACGACGAGCACCTGATCGACACGGATCGTTTCAGAGTCTTCAGGGAGATCGCTTGCCAGCCGGATGTCGGCGACACGCACACCATATTGCTGTGCGATCGTCGAGAGTGTTTCTCCCCTGCGCACCGTATGTAGAAGATAAGGGGCGAGCGTCGCGGTCGGCTGGCCCGGGTCGATGGTCGCTGTGGGGCCGGGGGTGGGTGTGGGCGGGGGAATAAGCAGGCTCTGTCCCGCGCCGATGTTGTCGGAATCCAGATTGTTGAAGGCTTTGAGTTCCGCTACGGTGAGGTTGAACCGCACGGCAATGCCGCTCAGCGTATCGCCCGGCTGTACGGTATAGGTCTGCGGCGGCAGCGGCGTCTGTGTGGCTTCCGGCGTGGCTGTGGGAGTAGGCGTCGCTGTTCGCGTGGCCGTAGGCGTGAAGGTAGGTATCTGTGTTTGTGTGGGCGTGAAGGTGGGCAGTTCGGCAGGAGCGGCGACCTCACCTTGTGTCAGTCGCAGACCCAGCATCACCGAACCACCTAAAATGACGATGGCGACGACAACCATGATGATGAGTTGTTGCACCTTAATCCGTTGTGGGGCGATGCTTTGCGGCGGCGCCTCGACCTCGGCCGGGGCGGCTGATTCCAACGCTGCGCCGCACATCAGACAGACCTCTGCCTCGTGGGCCACCCGGGCGCCACACACCGGGCAATGGCGAGGTAGGTGCTTTGGTAGGGATTCGAGTACGTCTTCGGTTTCCATAGTCTCGAATTTTATGATAGCACTGATGTCTGAAAGAGCAAGATTGGAAACGGACAGGGCTTTATCATTCTCGCTCACTGCTCTTGTCCACGAGGGTAGATGAGCCAGAATGAGCGCCAAAAGTAGCTGCACCGGGCAAGGAGCGTGCGTAAGCAGACGACCGTAAGACTTTTTAGTTGACGGCGTTAGTATTGGTGTTACAATCTTTTTATAAGGCAGACCTTATAATCGTGAGTGGAGGATGGCTAGAGGATGTCTATGGAAAGCGGTGTCACATTACGAGAGCGCGTAGAGGATTACCTCGGGGCCATTTACCGGTTGCGAGTCGATCCGGAGTCGCCCGTGCCCCTCTCGGCGTTGGGAGAGTACTTTGGTCTATCTCCGGTTTCGATCCATGAGATGATTCATAAACTATCCCAACAAGGGTGGCTCCGTTATCACCCCTATCGCGGCGTCACGTTGAAGGAGCAGGGCGAGATGGCGGCGTTGGCGTTGCTGCGGCGGCATCGTCTATGGGAGCGTTTCCTCACCGATGTGCTGAGCGTGCCCTGGGCCGAAGCACACGAGATCGCGGGCGCATTGGAACACGCGGCCTCGGAGTCGGTGACGGAACGCCTGGCAACCCTGTTGGGTGATCCGGTGTGCTGCCCGCACGGCGAACCGATCCCCCCTTGTGAAGATTTGTACACCGATACGTGTCTGCGCAGCGCGCCGGTAGGGGCATCGAGCCGGGTGACACGCATTGCACCGGAGTCCGGCGATATTTTGCGTGATGTGCAGTCATGGGGATTGCTGCCGGGCCGCCAGGTAGCGGTGCTCGAACAGCGCGACGCTGAGGTCATTGTCCAGGTGGAGGAGCGGGTAGTAAGCATCCCGGTGGAAAGTGCCGGCGTGATTTGGGTGGAGGTTTTCTGAGTGAACAGGCCTTTATCTTCGTCTTCGGAGGTTCTTATGGTTCCATTGACAGCGTTGCAGCCGGGGCAGATCGGGTTGGTCCATCAGCTGCGTGGGGGACATCGTTTTGTTTCGCGGTTAGCGGCGCTCGGTTTTACGCCCGGCGCGCCGGTGACGGTGACGCGCAATCATGGTGTTGGACCGTTGATCGTCGCCGTGCGAGGCGCGCAGGTGGCGTTGGGACGTGGCGAAGCTAGCCATGTTCTGGTGTTTAGGGAGGAGGCAGGCGATGCAACGATTGGCCAGGACTGAGATGGAGGCCACAGCGTCCCAGGCAGTGGAATGCGCGACCATCAAGGTCGCGTTGACCGGGCAGCCGAACGTGGGGAAGTCCACGATATTCAACGGTTTGACCGGGATGAACCAGCACGTCGGCAACTGGCCCGGCAAGACGGTCGAGCAGAAAACCGGCGGCTGCACACGCGGGGCCATGCAGTTTGACTTTGTGGATTTGCCAGGGACCTATAGCCTGACGGCCAACTCGGTGGAAGAGCGTATTGCGCGCGATTACATCCTTCACGAGCGCCCCAACGTGGTGGTGGCCGTCGTCGATGCGGCAATCCCGGAGCGCAGCCTGTATCTGCTGGCCGAACTGCTGCTGCTGCCCGCGCCGGTGGTGTTGGTGTTGAACATGATGGATGTAGCCGCGCAAGAGGGCATCCAGGTAGAGCCGCAAGTGCTAGAGGCCGCGCTAGGGATACCCGTCGTGCCGATGTGCGCGACGAAGGGACAGGGGTTCGAGGCGCTATTGGATGCCGTGGTCGCGGTGTGGGATGGCGCGTATCCTTATAATCCGCATCGCCCGGTCATTCTGCCTGCGCACCAGACGGTGTTGGAGCAACTCATCGCGTGGATCGCCGTTTACGTTCCATCCACCTATCCTGCGGACTGGGTCGCGCTGAAGTTGTTAGAAGGCGACGACGAAATCGTGGCAGTGATGCAAGCGGCGCTGCCTGCCGAGGTCTGGGCGCACGTCCACGACACTCTGCTCCAACATGAGGATGCGATCCTCGATATCGCCGGAGCGCGCTACGCGTGGATCGGGCGAATGATTCGGGCGGCGGTCGTGCGCCCGAAAGTCGGCCCGATGGGGTTGACGGCGCGGTTGGATCGGGTGCTTACCCATCCGCTGTGGGGGACGCTGGCGCTGCTCGGGGTATTGGGCGTGGTCTTCTGGTTGACCTATGCCATCGGTTCGCCGTTGCAGAGCGGGCTGGATGAACTGCTCCGCCAGGGCGCGGAGGTGCTCAGCGATGGGCTACAGGGTGTGCTTCCGCTCTGGTTGGTCGCTCTGCTCGCCGATGGTTTGCTCGGCGGCGCAGGGATGGTGCTGACGTTCCTGCCGATCCTGGTGATCTTCTTCGCCGTGTTGGGCTTTCTCGAAGACACCGGCTATATGGCGCGCGCAGCCTACATCACCGATCGTTTTATGCACGCGATGGGGCTGCACGGCAAGAGCTTTTTGCCGCTGCTGCTCGGCTTCGGTTGTAACGTGCCGGCGATTCTGGGCGCGCGCATCATCGAAACGAAACGCGCGCGCTGGCTCACCATTCTGCTGGCCCCGCTGATCCCTTGTACCGCACGTATGGCCGTGGTCGCCGTGCTCGCGCCGATCTTCTTTGGCGAGGCGGCCGTTTGGGTGGCCTGGGGACTCATCGCCGCCAACCTGGGAGTACTTGCTGTTCTTGGCATCGTTTTTCACCGTTTGGTGCTCAAGGGGGAACAGTCGATGTTCATTATGGAACTTCCCCTCTATCACCTGCCCAACGCGCGCACCATTGGTATACACGTCTGGCAGAACGTCCTGGCTTTCTTGCAGAAGGCCGGAACGGTGATCCTGGCCGTGTCGGTGGTGGTGTGGGCGCTGTCGTACTTCCCCGTCGATGGCGACGTGACGCAGAGTTACCTGGCGTGGATCGGGCGAGGTCTGACCCCACTCGGTAGGGTGATGGGCTTGCCGTGGATGCTGATGGTGGCGTTGTTGACCAGTTTCGTGGCAAAGGAGAACACCATTGCCACGCTCGGCGTGCTCTACGGCAACTTCGAAGCGCTCTTGCCGGCCTTGATCACGCCGCCGGCCGCGCTAGGGTTCTTGATCGTGCAGATGCTCTTCATCCCTTGCGTAGCGACGGTAGCCGCAGTCAAACAAGAGACGCGCTCCTGGGCTTGGACGCTGCTCAGCCTGGGCTTGATGCTCGTCATCTCGCTAGGGGCAGGCATTCTGGTGTACCAGGCCGGTACGTTGCTGATGGGGGGCTGACGTGCTCAAGGCTCTGCTGGCGTTGATCCGGGACGGCGACGCGCGCACGCCGCAAGAACTGGCGGCGGTGCTGGCTGTCCCCCTGTCGTTGGTCGAACAGATGCTCAGGCAGTTGGTGGACGGCGGTTATCTGATCGTGTCAGAAGCGTGTGACGATGGGTGCAGCGGTTGCTCGTTGGCGCAAGCCTGCGGTGTGCCTCCCGGCGGGCTGCGCTTTTGGACGTTGACGGCTAAAGGGGCCAGCGCCTGCGCATAAACTGCCGAGGCCGGTGAAGCATACAAGGCCAGAAAAAAGCCTCTTGACAAATCTAAAAATAACCTCTATACTTTACTCGTGTCATTCGTTCCTATGACGTTAGAGTCGTCATCCGGTGGTCGTTATCACGCGGAATGCAAAATGCAAATTGCATAGTGCATTTGCGTAGAATGGCTTTGGCAATGCAGGCGCTACGCTTCCAAGGAGGAGCTAATGCCGAAGCATCCCATAAAAACTGATAGGGTGCGTCTAGCCGGTATCTCCCGTGCAACGATCTCCTATATGGGCGCCAATCGCGTCGACAGGCTTATCTCCATAAGCGAACAGACGCATTACAATGCGCTTGAAGTAGCAGCGAAATCGGGCTGTGCACTGAGTGCGCCGTCCCGTACCGCCTTGAATCCAGCCCCGATCACGCGATTTAGGGCTTTATCATTCTCGCTCACTGGCACGGTCCCCGGGGGCAGGTGAGCCAGAGAAACTACCGATGAGGTGTTGCCCGATGACCACAGCGAAGCAAAGGGGCTGAAGGCGCATCTGTTAAGCCTGGAGCTTGACAACGGTGACGTCAGATGTCGTCGCCGTTCTGGTATGCGCGGGTCCACCGGAAAGGTAAAGGAGGTGCTCTGGAAATAGATGTATAAGATTAACTTCAAGTTTTTGTGTTCTAAATCGTGTTGTGTAAATCAGTCAGTCAGTCAATCAATCAATCACTAAATCAGTTGAAGGAGGAAATGGG
>Ga0209498_1000752_pt1 | contig 20048 bp, 12 predicted proteins | sample WalLakDeSediment_FD_184131 | JGI IMG/M metagenome (GOLD analysis project Ga0209498, IMG submission 184131) | Lake sediment microbial communities from Walker lake, Nevada to study Microbial Dark Matter (Phase II) - Walker Lake 11/02/13 Deep... | ecosystem: Environmental > Aquatic > Freshwater >... | reverse complement strand
TGTCCACTCGGCCGGGTCTTCCATCCTCTCAACCTTGGGACCGAGGTCGTAAGTGCCGGCTTTGAGGATCGCCTCGATGGCCAGCGGAGCAGTGTCAACAGCATTGAAGACATTCGTGAGCAGGTCGTAGACAAAATCTTCAACCCCTTTTGTCATCCGCTCGCGTACTTCCCTGGCCTGGCCCAGTATTTTATTTTCAAAGGGTAAATTAAGCTTCTTGTAGTCACCCTTTTTCAGCTGCCTGGCATCGGCATAGGCCACCATTTCCGCCCAGAGTCCCTCGGTAACGCCGCTGTTCCTGGTTTTGATTAAGTTACCGTTTTCATCCAGAATGGCATTGCCATAATCATTAACCTGTACGCCCCAGGAGATCATCTGCAGCGCGGTGGCGACGTTGGCCTTGGTGGTATTAGTTATGGCCGCTATCTGGCGCAGACGCTCCGAGCTGTTGCCGGAAGTGCCGTGCTGCGCTCCCGAAACCCTATATTTATCGATAACCTTGTGAATCGACGCAGTCAGTTCCACCTGGATGCCGGTATCGCTTTCTTCGATACCGTGGGTGGTACCATTGTTTAAGGCAATCCAGTCGGGGAAAATGCTGTGCGCGTTGAGGCCCTGGATCAGGAAGAGCGCTTCGTCCGGGGTGGAAAGCCCCTGAGAGCCTTTGATCTCGCCCACTTCGGTCTCGAGCCCTGCCCAAGCGGGCACAAAGCGGTTCATGGCTATGCTGGTCAGCAGGTTCTCATCATCGGGCATATGCGAGGCATCGATGGCAATGGAGGTGATGCCGGCATCGAAGAGGCTCGGTATTTCGACCTCGGCTTTGAGCATATCTTTTTCGCTTTTGATCCCATAATGATCGGCATGAACGGCCACCGGCACGGTAATGCCCAGCTCGTTGCACATCTTGTCGACGTAACCGGCGATGTTCCATAGATTGACGGCGCAGTAAGCGTCTGCACCGCCCTCACTCTTGGCGATCTCGATAATAATTGCAGCATTGGCGCGCTGGGCGGCCAAGAGGCTGCCACGGATTACTATGCTGCTGCGACCGTTTGCGGCAATGGTCATCGCCTTACCCTTGGCCAGCATTGCCCGGTCGATTGCCTTGCCGCTAACGAGCAGGGCTTTCGAGTTGGGGAAAAGTTCAACAATCGAGGGGGGACGGCCCACGGAAAGGGCCTTTTCAAAGTCTGCAGTGTAGCAAGTCATGTTATACACATCCTAACAAATTGTATTACTGAAAGATTAAACAAATAGATTAAAATACCTTCTAAACAGCAACACATCGCCCAAAGAGATAACCTTCGCAAAGCTTTTTATCAGTTCTGCTGCCTCCGCGTCATTAAGTCTTTTTCCATCATCATACTACAAGACAAAAAGAGGAGGTTTGAGGGTAATGAGCAATAAATAACTGATTGTTTCTGTTGCGTTGGTGCTGTTGGCTGTTTTCGTTGTCAGCGGCTGCGGATCCCAGGTTGACACCGGAGGGGCCGGAACGCCGAAGGTGATCCAGACCTACGGAGAGGCCGAGGTAAAGGCCGAACCGGATCTGGCCAGGATCAGCATAGCGATCGAGACCCGCAGCGACTCGGCGGAGAAAGCGGTGGAAGAAAACGCCCGCCTGGCCAATGCTGTTTTCGAAGCACTGCAAGGGTTCGGGCTGGCCGAAGACGAGATCAAGACCGGCTCTTACCGGCTCTACAGCTACCGCGAGTGGTTTGATGAGCGCCCGGCCGGTGAGGTATTTATCTATTACCAGGCCGTCAACGAAGTGGTCGTATCTACTTCCAGGATCGGAGAAGTGGGCGAAATTATCGACCTGGCAGTTAAAGCCGGGGGCAATAGCATTAACTTCATCAACTTCGAGCTGGAGAACCCGCAGGGACTGCAGCTGCAGGCCCTGAAGGCGGCCACCGAGCAGGCTGAACTGAAAGCCGGCGCCATTGCCGAGAGTACCGGTGAAAAGATAAGCGGCCTCAACCGCAAGGGTTGGGGTTTTTTTAATTCAGTCAGGGAAAGCATTCAAACAGGAATCTCTGCCATCTTTGCAGAATCATTAATTGTTTTTAATAATGCGGCAAAAAGGAGAATAGCTGTGAAGCAGACCCTAAAGAAAAATGCCGGAATTGGACCGGTGCCCTTCGGAGTTAAAATTGGTTACGGAATCGGAGATATCGGCAGCAACTTTTTTATTGTAGTTACCGGGTTTTTTCTGCTTTATTTCCTGACCGATATTGTTGGGGTGGAACCGGCCCTGGCCGGAATGGTTTTACTCTTTCCCAAGCTGTGGGATGTGATTTCCGACCCGATCATGGGTGTAATTTCCGATCGGACCAGCACGCGCTGGGGTCGCCGCCGGCCTTACCTGCTCTTTGGAGCGGTGCCGTTTGGCCTGACATTTTTCCTGATGTTTCTGGCCCCCGGCTATTCATCGGAGCTGGCCCGCGCCCTGCACGTGGGGTTGATGTTTGCCCTGGGCTGCACCGCATTTACCGTTGTGAACGTGCCCTATTCGAGCATGGTGGCGGAGATGTCCGATGATTACAATGAACGGATATCGATCACTTCATTCCGGATGATTTTCGCCTGTGTGGGTGTTTTGCTTGCCGGGGCGCTGGCGATGCCCCTGGTCATCATCGGCGGAGAAGGGGCCGGCGGTTTTCGCTTTATGGGTTTGGTGCTCGGCGGGGCCATTACCCTGCTTACACTGCTCTGCTTCTGGGGTACCGCTAAAGCCAAAACGCTGCCGCGTACCGAGCTTACCCCTCCTTTCAGGGAGCAGGTTAAGATTGCTCTGAAGAATTACCCGTTCATGATGCTGATGGCCGGGTATGCCCTGCAGTCTGTGGCCGTCGGCATTTTAATGGCCGGGTTGATTTACTTTATTATACATGTTATGAAACTGCCCGAGGCTGCCATGTCCGTGGTGCTGCCAATACTTTTTGTAACGGCGATCATTTTTATCCCCATCTGGGTTAAAGTTGGAGCGAAGATCGGCAAGATAAAAGCGTACCGGATCGGCCTGATGATTATGGCCGTGATGCTGTTATCCCTGTTTTTCAGCACTCCGTCGCAGGTTCTGCTCTTCTACGGGCAGGTTCTTATTCTCGGTATCGGCTTCTCCAGTTTTCAGCTTTTTCCCTTCTCAATGCTTCCCGATACGATTGAATATGATCAGATGAAGTCAGGGATGAGGCGGGAAGGTATTTTTGCAGGGGTCTGGACTGCGGGACAGAAACTGGCCTACTCGGTCGGCCCCGGCATCATCGGGTTCGCCCTTTCTTTATCAGGCTTTACCCGGGGTGATGTGCAGCCGGATAGCGTTGTGACGGGGATACGCATCGCATTTTGCCTTTTCCCGACCCTGTTATTGCTGCTCAGTTTCATACCTTTCAACCGCTATGATCTGACCGAGGAGCGCTTTAGGGATATTAAGCAGATTATTGCCGGGAAAAAGTAGCATATTGCGGCAGGGTAAAGAGAAGTTTATGCCGCAGGTGAAGCAGGTTTTCTTCTTTATGAAGAGGGCACAGTGAAACTTTAGTTGCCAGTTCAGGCTTATATTCTTCCGGTATTCGGCAAGGTTGCATTATATGTATTTATTTTGCGCTATATTTTGCAATTATCATAATTTATATCCTCACCCCTGTGTAATACGTAGTAATACACACAAACGGAAATGTCGATACACCGGTTAACAGCATGGTTAAGTTTAAATCTTAAAATAGTTTATATCTAAGTAATGCTGCGACACAAAACCGACCCCCTGTGCTGCTCCTCCGCAACTACATTAAGCGTCTTGACCTGCAAAAAGTATCTGCTTATGTTTCTTTTTGTGCGCTATGACGTCCATAAATGTTTTTAAACCCATAAAAATTAAGAGAATAAATATGTTTTGGAATGGGCCTCCGGTTATGATATGGCTGATAATTCCTCCTGCCATAATAGTTAAATGGATCGGGATAATCCTGGTGTAAGGTTTGCTGAAGATATCAGCAATACTGAGCTCTGCAGAGCTTTGAGTATTTCCAAAATCTGTTTCTGTTAAATTATTATCTTTATCCTTATAAATGAGGTACGAGTAGAAATGGTTGGCAAAAAACAATAGCGCTCCAACCAAGCCACCAACAAGATTCAAGGGAAACCCTTCGCTATAGGCAAATCCCACAATAAAAATAATGTAGACCAGATGAAATAGCCCGTAATGCATTGCAAAAAAACCGGCTATAATTATTTTTGCCGCTTTTGGGTTTGTTACAGCCAAATCATTTACTTCCAGGGTCTTGTCTCCGTTCATTCCTTTCTTAATCTTTTCCATTGGATAATTATAAAGCTTATAGAAAGTAAAAATGCCGATGCTTACACTTTGAAACCAGTAAACAAGCATCACATCATAGATGCTCCATTTAAAAATAATGGCCATCAAAATATTGATCAGGTTGACAGCAATTAAAGACTGTGTAGACCTGTCAGGCATTATTAATTGCGCCTCCTCTACATCCTGTCTGCGAAAGGTTATCAACAACCCCGTCCTCTAAACATCTTTAGCGTAAAAACCGAAGTGAATACGATTATATCACCTTAATATCATCCATAGGGAAGTGCCTGTCGTTTAAGGTATAAAGTAATGCTCCCCTTGCCAGGGCTGATGCTCGCGATCACTCATTTAAAATCTTACTGAAGGGATGTTGGCTCACTCACGACGAAATCTTACCGAGGGTATGATAAATGGCTATGTCCACACAAAGTCGTCGTGAGCAGGAGTAGAGGGTTCCGGTCTTGTAGCACTACATTTCCTGCCCTACCTTTTGCATCGCCCAGTTAATCGTGATGTAATGAATACCCAGCCAGTTATATCTTTTAACTACCTCGCCTAGAATGCTTAAATGCTTTTGCGATCATGATCATCAAGGTAAATTTTACTTTGAGAATTACCACGAGATGCAAGGTGATACACCGCTTCAGTTTATTCAATGCGTAGTGGTCTGGCCATGAAAATAGGCTATCGTGATATTTGTTGGATTGCAAGACCTGACCCCTATTATTCTTCTTTCAAAAAGCTCTGGTACTGGGAACAGCTACGCTTAAATTAGAACTGAATACACTGCCCGGTATCGAAAAGCATATTCAGCTTTCTTTTACCGGAACGGGCCTCAAAAAAAATGATACGCCTCTATTATGCGTTTTGTTGATCATCGATCGTAATTATGCCCCACATTATTTTATTAGTAGCGGCATGGGGATGGCAAATAAGGCTGTAGCAGTTTCCTCTGGGCGGCACTGCGTTCCGGTAGTTGATAGGCAGCGAATCTGTCTGCCAAAGCCTGCTGAACTTGGTGGGCCAGATTATTCGACTCGGCAGTATTGGCCTGAGCAATACCCCGCTTATTAAAGATTTTGGTCAGGTAATTATCCCGCCGGTAGGTATCCATGGAGCCGGTGCTAAGAAAACTGCCTGCATCACGTCCGGCGATAAGCTGCTCCTGCAGCTGATGGTCGACGGGCAGATCCACCCCCCGGAGCATCCGGTTGGCATAGTTAATTGTTTCTTCATCGAGAATGGCCTTGTGGAAGCTTCCGCAGGCAAAGCCGGTCATCAGGCCCGGATAACACCATACCTCGTTTAACTCGGTTAAGCTAAAGGGAAGCATGGTTGTCAGCATCGCTTCCATCCCCGCCTGATAATCAACCGCAGTGCCGTCGCCATAACTGCCACAAATGACACAGGGTAGTTTTAAGGTTTTACATAACTCGTAAAAGATAACCTGGATAAAAACAGCTTCAGCGCTGCCATAATTGGGCTGCAGTGTCTGGATATTACTGATGGTAGAGGAATCACAAAACGAGGTGGGGTGCCCAGGAGATTTAAGCTGAATAAAGGCCAGCCCGGCCAGAGACATGGCAAAATCATGGATGACCAGCCCCATAATACTTTCCGGCCCGGTCATATAGCCCAGTGAACAGGGGACAATGGATATGGCCTGTTGTTCATCAATTGCCGCACAGAGATTGTCGAGACATTCCCGGTCGTAGGCCAGGGGCGAATTCGGACAGACCGATTGGGTCATCACCGGTTTATCCCAGAGGTCGTAGAATTCACGAATCAGCCGGAATGCCCGCCGGGCGCTACCGTAGACATCACCATTTTTGGCGTTGCTGCCGGTGGCGCGCAAACCGAAGCTGGGATATTTAGCTGAGTATTTTAAAGCCATGGTCACCTGGGCAATAAACTGGTCCGGGGCATCGTTGTCAACGGGATCGGCACAGCCGGGATTGGCGCACTCATAAAGGGCCGAGGTTTCGCTTACCTGGTACAGTTTAACAGCATCCGCGATGGTGCAGCGCCGGATCGCTCCGGTCTCGTCATCTAGGATGAAAGGTGCGTTGCCAAAAGGGTTGGCGGCGACAACTCTTTTTTGAACAGGAACGCTATAATCCATTTTCGGAGTGGATTCAAGGGCTTCTTCCAGCAATGGGCGAGGTATAAAAACCTTGTCACTCTCAACACGGGCGCCCCGCTTTTTAAAATAATCGCGCACGTTTTCACTTTCAAAGAAGACACCAACATTTTCGACAATCTCAAAAGCCTGCGTAAGAGCGTTTTTAATAGTAGCATCGTCAACATACTTTCGCATCTGTTTATACCTCCCATATTATTAATAGTTGTTCTGGCAGAGAAAAGCAATAAGGAAGCCACAATCATATTGACACATCAATATACAGACTTAAAAAAAGCGCCAAAATCAATCGCCGCAGCATAAATCAGGAGATAATCGTCTGCATAGAAAGTAGCGTTCAGGGTACTGTGATTGAACCGGAGCAATTACTCGAAACCGCTCGCCGGCTTCGCAAAAAAAACTGCTGCTCACCCCATAAGCAACGAAGAGCTTAATCGCATCAATGGAAAACAATGAATATGATATTGTTTCCAGGCAGGTTTTTGCGTTTGTTAATGCAAGCAACCTATCTGCATACAACTGCGAATTTATTGCTCTGGCAAAAGATCTTGGAGTTAAGCTTGTTACTGCCGACAATAAAATATTATCCCAATTTCCGGACCATGCTTTAGCAATTCAGGATTATCTTAAAAACTGATTTTCTCATACACTTCTTCGGTAAATACCTGCATACAAAGGTCGGTATGACTATTTTGTTCTGGGCATTATTTAGACAACCTTCTTACATATAGACCTCAAGGCAATCTTACGGTTATTATTTACTTAATAACTTTGCTTAACAGGTGATTAAAATGGCTAAAGACAAACTTGCGGCAGTAAAAAAGCTGGGTGACCTTGAGACCCCGGTGAAGAACTGGGGAGAGCTAAAAAAAGAAATCGGGCAAGGGCTGCTTACCGGGAGTTTGCAGGTATTACCGTGATAGAAGTGGATATGCCTTGATTTGCGGAGGAATATGATGATCAGGAAAAGAGCCGGTATTTTTTCAATTATTGTTGGAGTATCAATGGTTTTGATGTGGCTGATGTTTTATTTTACAGGCTCCATCCCCGAGCTGGACACCGAGCCGGCCAGGATTGCTATGCATCTTGCTGCAGAGTTTGCAACGGCCATAGCTCTTATTGTTGGTGGATGGGGGCTCTTGAAGCTTAAAGTTTGGGGCGAGCACGTTTACCTGTTGGCCACCGGAGCTCTGCTCTATACCATGATTCAAAGCCCAGGATATTTTATGCAATTAGTCTGGGAACCTGACCTCTGCAATCATCCCCCAGCGTAATCGCTCGTCTTTCTCAGCAATGTTGATGCGCACCACGTAGGTAACATTGCCGAAACGCTCAAGGTAGTACTCACTGATCGATTCGACTTCACCGGTAAAGATAAAACCGGGAAGTGCGTCAAAAACTATTTCAACCGCATCACCGGCGCTGATGTTAACAACCTCATTTTCATTAAGGTCTATCGTTTCCAGCTGCCAGACTGATAAATCGGCCATGACCATGGCCATCTCGGCCGGTGAGGTGTAAGAGCCCTCTTTTATATCAATACGTACTACCTGACCGGCAAAGGGGGCTTTAAGTTTAAGATCTTCTAAGGCCCGCCTTGCAGCCCGCTGCTGCCCCTTGGCCAGGTCTAGCGCAGCCTGGCCCAGGTCGAGGGCATCTTGATCAAGACGCATGCGCTCCAGTTCCGCCAGTTTATGCTCCGCTTCCATTACGGCCAGATTAGCAGCTAAAAGTTGCACCTCTATAGCTTCCGTATTATCAAGCCGTGCCAGAACCTGTCCGGCTTCCACCTCTTCGCCTTCTTCCACGTTCACTTCTGTAACCCTGCCCGGCAGGGCAAAACGCAGAACCAGGAAGTCTGCCGGCACAAGAATCGCCTCGGCAACAACACCATCATCCAAAACCGGCAGGGGCACCAATACCTGCTCCGGATCAGACTGAGTCAACTCACATCCTGTGATCAGAAACCCGAAAAGCAGAACCAGCGGAAAAAATAGCATTCGCTTAGTCATATTATTCCCTCCAAGTTATTCAGTTTCCTGAAACTATTCATAAGCCAAAGCTTCGCGTATTGTCAGTTTAGCCGCTTTGTTGGCAGGAACCAGGCTGGCCACTAATGAGAGCAGAATGACGATACCCAGCCAGATGATGAAACCGTTAACCGTAAAAGAGTATTCACCGGTAACTCCAAAGATTGACATGTTGATGATATAAGACATCAGATAGCTGATCGGAAAAGCCAGTACCACGGCAATCAACCAGCTTAGCATGCCGATGATTAATCCTTCGACAAGCACCAGCTTCATCACCTGCTGGTCGGTTGCACCGATAGCACGCATCACCCCGATTTCGCGGGTGCGCTCCATCACATTCATACCCATGGTGCCGGTAAGGCTGATACAGCCAACCAGGGCAATTAAGCCGGACATCAGCAGGAGGAAAAAAGTCATGGTATCGAGGCCCAGGGTGGCGTTGCCACGCATACTTTTGCTGGTTGATGCACTGCGAATGGCCATGCCTCGTTCCCGGTAAACGCTATCTAAGCGGCGGGCGAGATCTTCTTCGCCGTTTTGCGGCATTAAACTATGATTGGCTACAACCTGATAATTAGCCGCCTTTTGATAGTTAGCGGTTACTTCATTCAAATAGGTGAGTGGAGCATAGGCCAAAAAGAAGTTGTTGCCAATGAACTGAAAAAACCCAACTACTACAAAGTCTACTTCACGCCTGTTTATGTTGAAGGATATTTGATCGCCGACTTTTAGGTTAGGGTAGCTGGTAACAAATGCCTCATTTAAAACAATGGCATTCCGGTCACCGGGAATAAGCCAGCGGCCCTGAAGCAGGATCGGTTCAATTAGGGCGCTTTCAGGTGGCGCTCCCCATATTTCGACTGTTTCCAGGGCGTCGCCTTCTTCATTTAACAGCTGGGCAGTGGCCGCACTGCGCGGTTCTACCGCGGCTACTTCAGGGATGGTCTTGGCAATCGCTTCAATTTCGCTAATGCGGTAGTTGCGTTCAAAATCAAGGTTAATATCAGCCAGGATGTAAGCAGTTACCCTGTCAATATATTTTTCAACTGAAGCCCGCACATTAAAGGTGGCGATAAAAATAGCTCCGGCCAGGCTTAAGGTGATCAGGGTTAAAACCAACCGGCTCTTGCGTCTGAAGGTATTGCGCAGCGATATGAGCAGGGGCCGCCCGGCACCTTTTACTTTTTCCAGCAGGCGATCCAACCGGCCTTTACCGAAATCATCTACCTGAATACCGGTTGAGTTGATTGCTTCCTGGACGCTTATCCCGGCCCCTTTTAATATGGGAATTATTCCGGCAGCCTGGGGCAGGATGATGGCAAGTATGGTTTGGATAGTAACAGAAAATGGAACAAAGCGAATTCCGCCTGCGTTATAGTTTAAGCGCAATCCTAAAAATTGTCCCAGCGCATGAGAAGCCCAGGCTGAGAGGGGCAGTGAAACTGCCAGGGCGATAACACCAAAGGCAAAGATAAAAACCATATACATTTTTATGATACTGCTCTGCTTTGCCCCAATGGCCTTCAGGATGCCGATATGTTGGGTTTGCTGGGCCAGCAAGGCTGCCATGGCATTGTAGACAAGAAAACCGCTTAAGAATACAGAAAGCAGGCCGAGCAGGGCCAGCAGGTTTGAGACTGCCCGCACATAACCGCTGTTAGGGTGGTTATTGTTGCGCAGATCGGTGATTGTAAATACCGGACGGCCACTTTGTTCCACCAAGCCGCTTAGTTCATCTTTCAAATTCCGGTATTCTTCTTCTGAGAGCTCCGGGTCAACGGTAACCAGTAAAGTGTCATAGCTTTTATCCTGATGTAATCGGGGCAGGGTTTCAAACGTTATATAGCCATAGACGGGAGCAATAAAATAACTGGTGCTGAGTACGCCGATGGTCTGATCTCTGACCGCGCCGGTAAATTCCATGCTTTGCCGGACTCCGTCAGCAGTCTGGATGGTGACCTGCTCGCCTATCCGGTAATCGATCTCCCGGTGGATATCAAAAATTATTTCATCTTTTTGTGGCAGTCGTCCCTCAATCAGCTCTACCCGGTCAAGTTGTTGTTCATCTTCCGGCAATACCCGGATAATAATATTCTGCCATTCTCCACTGGCTGAAAGCAGCTGGGCAAACAGTATTTTTTCACCGGCGGCTGACCGGACGCCATCTACGTTTAAAGCCTGATCGATCAAGTGATCGTCAAAAGCTGTTGTTCTGATTCTTATTTCCGCCGGGTTAATCGCGCGGAAACCATCCTCCATATCGCTTAAAGTTGTTACATAGCCGCCGGAGATAATGCCGATGGCAAAGAGACCGCCGGTAAGGGAAAGGGTAACTAAGATGAAGCGGGAAAGATTGCTCCACCAGTCGGCAATAACCTTGCGCCAGCGAGGCCTCATTTTAGCTTTCCTCCCAGTTGGTCGCCCGGCGTGCCTGCTACAGGTAGATCTTCATGATTTACAGGGGTAGTCACTGCACCGTCTTTAAGCATTACGGTGCGTGTCAGGCGACCGGCTAATTCGGGATCGTGGGTAATCATAATAATGGTGCGACCTTCTGCCGCCAGTTTAGCAAAGCGGTTATACACTGAGTCAGCAGTTTTCAAATCCAGGTTGCCGGTTGGCTCATCGGCGACAATAATTGGCGGGTCGTTGGCCAGGGCGCGGGCAATAGCCGCGCTTTGCTGCTGACCGATCGATACTGAACCGGGCAGTTTGTGGGCAAAATCGGCCAAACCTACCATCTCCAGCAGGGCAAGGGCCCGCTCGGGGCGTTCTAGAGGGTTGTACATATTACAAAAATCCATCGGTAACAGCACGTTTTCAGCCAGGGTAAGCATGGGGAGCAGTTGAAAAAATTGAAATACTACCCCTAAATTTTTACCCCGCCAACGGGCCTGCCTGCTCTCAGCCAAGGCATGAATATCGAGCCCTTCGACCAAAACCTTTCCGGTGCTGGGGCGGTCGATCCCGGTAATCATGTTAACCAGGGTTGACTTACCACTGCCAGACTTGCCGATTACCCCTACGAATTCGCCCCGGTTAAAACTAAGATTGATGTTTTTCAGGGCTACAAAGTTACCGGATGCGCTGTGGTAAGTTTTACCCACCTGGTTCATCTCGATCAGGGGCGTCTGGTCGGGTAGGCGGTTAACAGCCGTTGTCATATTGCACCACCAACTTTGCCGTTAACTTGTCCGTCTTCAATTGTAAAAACCCGGTCGACCCGGTCAGCTAAGGTTCGATCGTGTGAAACCATAACAATCGTTTTTCCGCGGGTGATTAAATCGGCGAAGATCCTGAAGATAGTTTCCGAGGTTTCAGAATCGAGCCTGCCGGTCGGCTCATCGGCCAGGATCAGGGCAGGATCATTTACCAGGGCCCTGGCAATGGCGACCCTTTGTTTTTCGCCGCCGGAAATCTGGGTTGGCAGTTTACGGGCATGGGTTGCCAGCTCAACGCTGTCGAGCATTTCCAGCGCTTTTTTTTCGGATTTGCCATGACGGTAAGTGCCGCAAAAATCCATGGCCAGGGTAATATTATCAAGCAGGGAGAGCATCGGCAGCAGGTGAAAAGATTGGTAGATAACGCCTACATTCAAGCCCCGCCAAAGCGCCAGCTGGTCTTCTTCAAGGTCGTGCACGGCGGTGCCGTTGACATATACTTCGCCAGAGGTAATCTGATCTATACCGCTCAGCATATTGATCAGAGTGGTTTTGCCGGCGCCCGATTTGCCGATTACGCCAACATATTCGTTGGCCGAAACGCTGAAGCTAACTGATCGCAGGGCATCAAAGGGCTGCCCTCCGGTCTGGTAGGTTTTTACCAGGTTTCTTACTTCAATTATTACTTCCCTATTTCCGGTATACATGCCGTAGAATCACTCATCTCAAAACCAGATATTTCAATAATAACAGAAGTAATTTTTAAGTATATATAACTTTAGGTGTTAACGAGTCATTACTTTATTGGTGGCCATACATGATAATAATTGAGTTTGGAATGATATCTAGTGTTGATCCAGCACCAGCATCTGATCGCCGCCGTATTCGACACCGGAGCAGCGCCCGGTATCAGAATAGATGGTTACGCCGCTGCTTTTTTCTATTAGGGTGATGTGAACAAGACCCTGCAAATTTTCCTGGACCAGGGGAATCATCTGATCGTCACACGGGCCATTTAGCAGGATAAAAATCTTTGCTGTTGTTTCAATGTCAATGGTCAAGCTGTGCTGCCTGTTTTTCAGCTGCAGTGTAAAATCTGTTCCCTTTTGGGTTACTTCAACTTTGCTGCGGTTCATGGTGGTAAACTCGTAGAATTTATCACCCACATAGAGGCCGACCAAAAAGCCCCTGAAGTTGGAGATCGGGAAAGTGATATGACCGAGGGAACAGCTGAGCGAAGCCCTTTTCGCCTGGAAATGGTTACGCTGAACCCAGACCCAGGAATAGGAAAAAGCAAAGCCCCAGTTCTTTTCAATGTAACTCCGGCCCCCATTAAAATCAATCTGTTCTCCGTTGACTTCCAGATGACTGCTGAACTATACCAATTATAGCAAAGAAAAGGCTGACCAAAGGGAAAAATATGGACCTCCGAAAAAAGATAATGCAGCCAACCTAAAATTGACGGTGCGGAAGCTTCGTGAAAAAAAACTGTAGCATTAAAAAATTATGCTTGATCTATGAAAGAGATGGATCTAATATAGGAAAATAGCTATTTTCCGCGCGATAAACCAATAATTGATTGGGGCTGATGGCAGATGAGATCTAATAAATTCCAGGTAGATCGGCTAAAAAGATCGGGCCTGTATAATCCCGCTTATGAGCACGATGCCTGCGGCCTCGGTTTCATGGTCAACATTAACGGAGAAAAGAACCATGAAATGATCAGCAACGGGGTTAGGGTGCTTAAAAACCTGCTCCACCGCGGAGCAACAGGCGCTGATGATAAAACAGGTGACGGTGCGGGGTTGCAATTTCAAATCCCTGACCGCTTTTTCCGCCACCTGGCAGAAGAAAACGGCTGGGCGCTGCCTGAACCTTTAGCTTATGGAGTCGGAATGGTTTTCCTGCCCCATGATCAGACCCTTCGAGAAAAGTGTTTTAGCATTATGGAGCAGGCACTCAAAGAAATGGGCTTAGCGGTAATCGGTTGGCGCACAGTGCCTGTTGTTCCGGAAGTACTCGGCACGGTAGCCTTAGAAAATATGCCCTTTATCAGCCAGTGCCTGGTTGACGGTAATGGGTTTAGTAATCATGAACTGGAGCGCAAACTATACATAGCCCGCAAGGATACAGAAAAAAGATTTGCCACACTGCTCAGTGAAGATCAAACCTTTTATGTTGTCAGCCTATCCTGCCGCACTATCGTCTACAAGGGTTTACTGATGCCGGAGCAGGTCGAAGTATTTTACCCAGATCTTACCGTTCGGGCGATGGAAAGCACCTTTGTGATCGTGCACCAGCGCTTCAGCACCAACACTTTTCCCTCATGGCCCCTGGCACACCCGTATCGCTACCTATGCCACAACGGCGAGATCAATACCCTGAAAGGCAACCGTAATTGGATGGCTTCCCGCGAGAATAATTTTGAGTCGGAGCTGTTTGGCGAGGATCTTAAAAAAATTCTGCCTGTACTGGAAGCCGGGGCCAGCGACTCGGCCAACCTGGATAATGCACTTGAACTGCTTTACAACGGGGGCAGACCAATTGAACATGGAATGGCGATGCTGATCCCCCAGGCCTGGGGTGATAAATATCCGATAGGGCCGGATCTTAGAGGCTTCTTTGAATACCATGCCGGATTGATCGAACCCTGGGACGGTCCGGCAGCTGTTGTTTTTACCGATGGTCGTAAAATCGGGGCCATCCTCGACCGTAACGGCTTGCGCCCTGCCCGTTACACCGTAACCAAGTCAGGTTTTATGGTGTTTGCTTCGGAGGCCGGGGTAATAGAAATTCCGGCAGCAGAGATCAAAGAAAAGGGTGCTTTGCGGCCAGGCGAGATGCTGTTGGTGGATCTTGATGAAAAAAGGCTGCTTAAAAACACGGAAATCAAGCTCAAGCTTTCGCGACTGCAGCCGTACCGCCGCTGGACACAGGAAAATCAGATTACTATTCACGGCTTTTTCAATGCCATGGCTCCGCTTAAAATTGATAGTAAGCGTTTACTGGCCAGCCAGAGATTATTCGGCTATACCCGCGAAGACATCAACATTATTCTAAAGGAAATGGCAATCAACCGGGCAGAGCCGGTTGGCTCAATGGGAGCCGACCAGCCGCTGGCAATTCTGTCGGAAAAACCGCAGTTACTCTTCTGGTATTTTAAACAGTGTTTTGCCCAGGTTACCAATCCGGCTATTGATCCTCACCGCGAAGAGCTGGTTATGTCGCTGATGACCTTTATCGGCGCACCGGACAATATCTTGAAAGAAACACCCCAGCAAGCCCACCTGATCAAGCTGAACCACCCGATCCTATCCAACGAAGACCTGGTCAGGCTTTGCAGTCTCGAAGAAAAAGGCTTTAAAAGCAAAAAGTTTAAAATACAGTTTCCGGCAGGTGGCGATGGCGCTGCCCTGAAAAAAACTCTGGAGGAGTTATGCCAGAGTGCCGAAGAAGCTGTTAATGATGGTTTTGGTTTGCTGGTAATGACAGACCGTGATCTGGATGACAGCATGGCTCCGATTCCCTCTCTGCTGGCGGTGTCAGCTGTGAACAGGTACCTGGTTGCCAAACGCCTGCGTACCAAAGTAGGCATCCTGGCTGAATGTGCCGAAGCGCGGGAGGTTATGCACATGGCCCTACTTTTAGGTTACGGGGCATCGGCCATTAATCCATACCTGGCTTTTGAATCAATTGCCAACATGGCTGATCAGCAGCTATTGGGAAAAAGTATTTCCAACCAGAAAGCGATGGAAAATTACGTGCGCGCTTTATGCAAGGGGATTCTAAAGATTATGTCAAAAATTGGCATTTCGACCCTGCGCAGCTATCGCAATGGACAGGTTTTTGAAGCAATAGGCTTGAATGACGATCTGATCGCCAATTACTTTGGCGGAACCAGCTCCCGCATCCAGGGTTTGGGTCTGGATGAGATTGCTGACGAAGTGAATCTTCGTTATCAGGATTTTCAGCATTTTAAGGATACATACTCCAAAGCCAGGTTGCTGCCTTCCGGAGGGCAGTATACTTACCGGGTTGACGGCGAAAGGCATCTCTGGTCGCCTGAATCAATCAGTCTACTGCAACATGCGGTGCAGAGCAATGATTTCAGCAAATACTTGCAGTATGCAGAGCTGATTAACGGACAGACAGAAAAACAGTTCACCCTGCGGAGCCTGCTTCGTTTTAAGGAAACTGAAAAGGTAGATATTGAACAGGTAGAGCCGGCAGCGGAAATAGTTAAGCGCTTTGTTACCGGTGCCATGTCTTTCGGCTCAATCAGCCCTGAAGCGCATATGACCCTGGCCGAGGCAATGAACGAAATCGGCGGCAAAAGCAACTCCGGGGAGGGTGGCGAAGATCCCAAAAGATACAAGCTTACCGCAGAAGGGAAAAACTGGTGTAGTTCAATCAAGCAGGTCGCCAGCGGCCGTTTTGGCGTTACGGCAGAATACCTGGCCAACGCAGCTGAAATTCAAATTAAGATTGCCCAGGGAGCTAAACCCGGTGAAGGTGGCCAGCTTCCCGGACATAAAGTCGACCTGACCATAGCGCGGGTCAGGCACTCTACGCCTGGCGTTACCCTCATATCACCTCCACCGCACCACGATATTTACTCGATAGAAGATCTGGCGCAGTTAATCTATGATTTGCGCAATGCAAACCCAAAAAGCCGGATATCAGTGAAGCTTGTTTCTGAAGTAGGTATCGGAACAGTTGCTGCGGGGGTAGCCAAGGCCAGAGCTGATCTGATCCTGGTCAGCGGAGCTGACGGTGGAACGGGGGCAGCTCCTCTCTCTTCGATCAAACATGCCGGTGTGCCCTGGGAACTGGGCCTTGCTGAAACACAGCAGACCCTAATCTTAAATGGTTTGCGCAACCGGGTAAGGCTGCAGGTTGACGGTGGTTTGAAAACCGGGCGCGATGTGGCGATCGGCTGTCTGCTGGGTGCCGAAGAATTCGGCTTTGCCTCCGCTGCCCTGATAGCCTGTGGTTGTGTGATGATGCGCGACTGCCACTCCAACTGCTGCCCCGTAGGGGTGGCCACCCAGGATGAGCAGCTGCGCAAATATTATGCCGGCAAGCCGGAATATGTTAAAAACCTGATGTTTTTTATCGCTGAAGAGTTAAGAGCGATTATGGCCGGCCTGGGTATCACAAAGGTGGACGACCTGGCCGGCCGGGTTGACCTGCTGGAGCAGAATAAAGATATTACATTCTGGAAGGCCAGAAAAGTGGATTTAAGCAAAATACTATACAAACCGGAAGCTGAAAGGAAAGATTTGTATTTCACTAATCCGCATCCCTTCAGCTTAGAAGATACCCTTGATAACCACCTGTTTCCCTGGGTTCAGGACGCGATTGAAACCGGAAACCCGGCAACCGTTGCTTCACCGATCTATAATCACAACCGCACCGCTGGGACCATTATCTCAAACCAGATCGCATTAAGGTACGGCAATGCAGGTCTGCCTGACGATACTATTACCCTGAACTTTAAAGGTTCTGCCGGCCAAAGTTTCGGCGCTTTTGCCGCCCGCGGCTTAACTTTAACTCTCGAGGGAGAAGCCAATGACTACATCGGTAAAGGGCTTGCCGGCGGCCGCATTGTGCTTAAACCATTCAGCGGCAGTAATTTTAACCCCTCCAAAAATGCCATTGGCGGTAATGTTATCCTTTACGGGGCTACAGCGGGGGAATTTTATGCCAACGGGATGGTCGGGGAGCGTTTCGCGATCCGTAACAGCGGGGCAATTGCTGTTGTGGAAGGCATTGGCGACCACGGCTGCGAATATATGACCGGCGGACGCATAGTTGTGCTGGGACCAACTGGCGTAAACTTCGGTGCGGGGATGAGCGGCGGTATTGCCTACATTTATGACAAATATGGAAAACTCGACTCCAATTGCAACCTGGAGATGATCGACCTCGAAACATTAAGCGAAGTGGAAGATATTCTTGAGCTGCATGACCTGCTTAAAAAGCACCACGCTTATACAGGAAGCCCCAAAGCTGCTTACATACTCGATAACTGGCAGGACTGCCTGCCGTTTTTCATTAAGGTATTTCCGATGGAATACAGACTTGCCCTGGGCAAGATGAGCTCTGAGGATAAAGCCGTGAAAAGGACGCTGCCGCAGGTTAACTAAACAATGGGAGGGAAAGCTATGGCAGAAGAGGCAAAGCAAATTATTAGGCGAAGAGAACCAGGCTATCGCAGCGTTGCTGAGCGCTTAAAAGATTTCGAAGAAGTGGAGCGCTCCCTGACCGATGATGAGATTTTACTGCAGGCCTCCCGCTGCATGACCTGCGGCACCCCCTTTTGCCACGGTTACGCCTGTCCGCTGGCCAACGTAATACCGGAAACAAATGAGCTGGTGACTAATGGTCTCTGGAAAGAAGCGTTAAAGCTTTTGCTATCCACTCACCCTTTTCCTGAATTTACGGCGCGCATCTGCCCGGCCCTCTGTGAGGGCTCATGCGTGCTCGGTATCAACGAAGAAGCAGTTTCGATCAGGCAAATTGAAAAAGCGATCATCGAAAAGGGCTTTGAAAAGGGTTGGATCAAACCACGGCCCCCGGGAAAAAGGCGCCGGGAAAAAGTTGCCGTAATCGGATCGGGCCCCTCCGGTCTGGCTGCGGCAGAAATACTCAACCAAAAAGGTTACGAAGTAACCGTCTACGATAAAGAACTTAGTCTGGGCGGTCTGCTGATGTACGGCATCCCGAACTTTAAGCTGCATAAGCAAATTATTTTGCGCCGTATTAACCTGATGAAAGACGAGGGTGTGATTTTTGAGGGTGGGATAGCGGTTGGCAGTGACATCTCATTTAATTACCTGAAACGCCATTTTGCAGCAGTCTTATTAGCTGGAGGCGCTGAAGAACCTCGCGATTTAAACGTTCCAGGCCGGGATCTCAAAGGCATCCACTTTGCTTTGGATTTGCTGAAAGCTCAAAACAAAATGATTCTCGGTGAACCGCTGACCGAAGAAGAAGATGTCAATGCCAAGGGTAAAAATGTTGTTGTCATCGGCGGGGGAGATACCGGTTCGGACTGCATCGGAACAGTGATCCGTCAGGGAGCAAAATCGGTCCATCAACTGGAGATTATGCCCCGGTCTCCAGAGAGACGTGGTGAGGGCAACTCCTGGCCGCTCTGGCCGGTTGTCGACCGGGTTTCCAGCAGCCACCAGGAAGGCGGAACCAGGCGCTGGTGTGTTGATACCAAAAAGTTTAGCGGTAATGAATCTAACGAGGTCGCAAAGGCGCACTGCTGTGAAGTTGAGTGGGTAGAAAAAGACGGTCGCTTAATTCCCCTGCGGATCGAAAACTCTGATTTTACCATTGATGCTAACCTGGTATTATTAGCGCTCGGTTTTACCGGGCCGGGACCGAATCCCCTGGCTGATGCTATCGGTCTTGAGCGGGATGAAAGAGGCAATATACTCGTTAATGACAGGTATCTGACCAGCGTGGATGGCATTTTTTCTGCCGGTGACATCGCCCGCGGCCAGTCGCTGGTGGTTCGTGCTATGGCAGATGGGGTAAAAGCGGCAGCCGACATTGACTTTTACTTGCGAGAAAAAGGAAAATAAAGTTGGTGGGCGGTAGCCGGCCGCTTGTAATTTTACGACCGGTACCGCCCCTATATGTTAAGCGTTTTCCCATGCCAGAGCTTTATACAGGATCGACCAGTAGTTGATTGATCTATTTTCAGGCATGGAGTACGCGTGTTTTATAGTTTTTAAATACAACCACCCCGAGCTCTCTTAATATGTTTCCTCTACTAAGGTTATCTCAAGATCCAGCTCGCTGATTCCCCTTTGCACCCTTACAGTTACCGTATCACCGATAGCAAACTGCTCAATAATCTTTCTTACTTCTTTAGTGTTAGAGACCTCCCGGCCGTTGATGCTGATAATACGGTCAGCAGTTTGCAACCCGTTTAAGGCCAACGACTCATAAACATAAACGCCTGTATTCTGAACCTGATAATAGATGGCAGTGCCGGGATCGGTAATATCGATTAACCTAACCCCGAGTATCGGCCGGCCAGGCACATAACCATAACTGATGATCTGTTCGATAACTGAGGCAGCAGTATTTATGGGGATGGCAAAGCCTAAGCCTTCGACGCCAAAACCGCCTGATTTTGCATTGACGATGCCGATCAGCTCACCGCGATTGTTAAAAAGACCGCCACCCGAGTTGCCGGGATTAACCGCCGCAGAAGTCTGAAGCAGGTTCATGCTTTCACCGTCAACCACAATATCGCGGTCAAGAGCAGAGATGATCCCTTCGGTCACAGTGCCACCAAGCTCACCCAGCGGATTGCCGATTACTACAGACTGTTCCCCAATGATCAACTTGCCCGAATCGCCAAAAACGAC
>Ga0209498_1000750_pt1 | contig 20084 bp, 17 predicted proteins | sample WalLakDeSediment_FD_184131 | JGI IMG/M metagenome (GOLD analysis project Ga0209498, IMG submission 184131) | Lake sediment microbial communities from Walker lake, Nevada to study Microbial Dark Matter (Phase II) - Walker Lake 11/02/13 Deep... | ecosystem: Environmental > Aquatic > Freshwater >... | reverse complement strand
CAAGATGCGCCAGAAGTACATTGACATGGGCTGGCAAATTGACATCCACCGGATCAAGAAGGAGTACGGCCGTCAACACGCCGTCGTCATCCCCTCCCCCGCCCGCCGCGAAGTGCCGGAATTGGCCAAGGCGTGGGTGTTGGATGAGGTGCCGACGGTCGAAGTCAAGAAGAATTGACCGCCGACGGCCGACCGCCGACCGCGAAGAATTGACCGCAGACGGCCGACCGCCGACCGCGAAAGCGGCTCGGCAACCAACTATCGGCGGTCGGCCGTCTGCCGTCGGCGGTCTTCCGTCTTCCGTCAAAAAGGAAACAAAACTATGTCCCTACCCCAAACACTCGCCCACGACACTCTGAACAAAATCGCCGCCCGCTTTGATATGGCGGAGATCGGGTCGCCTTACCTCAGCCTGACCTCGCCGATGAGTCCCGCGCCGGTGGGGTCGCTGCGGCTGTTTCGCGGCGATAAAGTCGGCAAAATGGTCTACATCAGCCTGGTCGTGCCGCCCATCGGGCTGGATTCCCACATGATTTTCGCCTTTACCCCGCCGCACAGCCACATCCCCCATTTCACCCTGGACTCGGTGATGGCCGGGCCGCATTTTGCCTTTCACCTCGACCTGATTCCTCGCACCGACCTGGGGGCGAACCTGGCCTACCTGAACGCCGTCTACGACGCGCTGACGCCCATTTTTGAAGAAGCGAAACAGATCGAGGGGTTGACCCCCGCCCAGCTTGGCCCCAAACAGTACGCCCTCATGTCCCCCTGGATGTTGGCTTACCGGGCTAATGAATCCGCTTTCGCCCAGATTCAGGCGCCGGTCGCTGGCTACTTGAATCATTGGTTTGAGCTGGTAGAGAAGGGTATGCCGGAAACGTCCGTGCCTACCGGCGACATGGCCGCCCGCGACCAACTGAACCGGGACGCCATCTTCAACCCCGAAGTGGACAAGGTCTGGGCGCAAGTCGAGCGGCTCCTCGGCGCGGAAACGGCCGAGCAGCTGCGGCAAATTTTGCGCGAGCAGACGATCGGCGATTAAAGGAATGATCCACAGATTACGCAGATTTCGCAGATTGAAGGTAACTACTAAGCCTGTCATTGCGAACGACCGAAGGGAGTGAAGCAATCTCCGCGTTCGCCTGTAGGAGATGGCTTCGGGCTTCGCCCTCGCCATGACAGGATAAGTAGTTGCGATTAAAAAGTAAAAATCTGCGTCAATCTGCGTCAATCTGCGCAATCTGCGGATAAAAAAGGAAAACAGATGAGCGATCAACCATCCAACTGGCAGCAGAAAATCGAAGGCGAATGGCATGGGCTGCCCTCTATTTTTGACGCGGCGGGCAACCATTGCGGTTATAACAAAGTGTATCGCTCCTCTCTGTTTGAGGACGGCCGTACCACCTACCGCATGAACACCAAAATTCAAGAAGGGCTGGGGCCGCTGCTGCCCCGGCTGGAAGTGTCCGACGTCTTCTCCTTTGGCGTGATTGACAGCGACCAGGATCGCATCTACCTCGGCCCCGACTTCGTGGGCGCGGGACATCCCTATGGGACGCTGGTGGACGCCCATTATTACTCCCCCGGCTGGACGGGCGATTTGCGCACAATGGTGCATATTTTGCCCGACGGCGAAACGCAGGTTTACTCCTCGCTCATTTACGACGGGCCGACCCTGTTCACCGTGTTCAACGGCATCTACAAGGTTGCCTTTGATTACCATGACAACCCGGAAACCAAAACCCGCATTGACGCCCACTGCGCAGCGGAACGGCTTAACGGCCGTTCCCCCCACATCCTCCCCTCCAAAAAAAGCGGCTTCTGGCAAGGGGAAATGCTCGTCCACGACGCCCACCAGCAGCCGGTCGGAACCAACCAGGTACGCATAGATTACCGGCCGCTCGATCTCCTCCGCGCCGAGATGAGCGCGACGATCAGCGGCGTATTCGACAAGCGGTACACCTTCAAACGCTACCGCAACCACAACAAACATTATTTTGAAGGGCCAGACTTGTTCGGCAACAGCATGGGCTACGGCCGCGCCCTCTACACCTCCCAACATTTCTACGGCGAAGCCCTCAAAATCAAAGGGCGCGAATTCCTGATTGACGACAACTTCACCCTCAGCGTGGTCTGGCAGTTCTACAAATCAGACAAAATGCTGTACACGACCTTCGGCGTCCTGCATTGGCAGGAGGAGTGATCCACAGATTTCGCAGATTAACGCAGATTTTTCTGCTCGTAGCGACCGCTTCAGCGGGCTGACGGCTAAAGCCGCCACTACAAACATAATCTGCGAAATCTGCGTAATCTGCGGATAAAAAACCATGACTTTTAACGCAAACGACTTCAAACGGGCCATGGGCCAATTCGCCTCCGGCGTGACGGTGGTGACGACCGTGCACGGCGAAACGCCCATTGGCGTGACCGCCAGCTCCTTCACCAGCCTCAGCCTGGAACCGCCGCTGGTGTTGGTCTCCCTGAGCAAAAGGCTGTTCACCCACAACGTCATTGCTGAAAGCGGCTGCTTCGCCGTCAACGTCCTCTCCGCCCACCAGCTTGAGCTGGGGATGCGCTTCGCCGGGATGAAGCCGGAGATTACCGACCGGTTCGCCGGATTGAAGACGACAACGGCCGTCACCGGGAGCCCCCTCCTCCCCGACTCATTAGCCTGGGTAGATTGCCAGGTCTGGGCCATGTACGACGGCGGCGATCACACCATTTTCGTCGGCGAAGTCCGCGCCCTCTCCGTCTCCGATCTGGATATGCCCCTCCTCTACCACAACCGGCTCTGGCGGCGCAGCGAAGCCCTGGAAATGCCCACCCTGCCGCTGGAAGCGACCCTGGTGGAAGTCGGCCTGCGCGACGGCATTCAGCGGGAGGAAAAGTTCATCCCCACCGCAATGAAGCTGGAATACGCCCAACGGCTGGCCGACGCCGGCCTGCGCCAGATTCAGGTCGCCTCCTTCGTCAACCCCAAAATTGTGCCCCAAATGGCCGACGCCGAAGAGCTGTTCGCCCGGCTGCCCCGGCGGGAAGGCGTTATCTACAGCGGCCTCGTCTTGAACATGCGCGGCCTGGAGCGGGCTATCGCCGCGGGCGTACAGCAGGTCGAAATGGGCGTCCCGGCCAGCGAGACCCTGGCCCGCAAAAACGCCAACACTACCATCGCTGAGGGCATGGCGGCGACGGCCGACATGGTCGCCAAAGCCCGGTCGCGCGGCCTGCGCGTCCGCGTCGGCGTCCAGGCCGCCTTTGGCTGCGCCTTCGAGGGGCAGATTGAGCAGGGCAAAGTCATTAACATGGCCCGCCAATTCCTGGCCCTGGAGATTGACGAACTTTCCCTGGCCGATTCGGCCGGGTTGGGCAATCCCCAGGCCATTCGCCGCATGGCCCAAGAGCTGCTGCCCCTGGCGGGCAGTACGCCGGTCGTCTTTCACCTGCACGACACCCGCGGGCAAGGGCTGGCCAATCTACTCTCCGCCCTGAAATCGGGCGTGACCATGTTTGACGCTTCCTTTGGCGGGCTGGGCGGCTGCCCCTTCATTCCCACCGCCAAAGGCAACGTCGCCACCGAAGACGCGGCCTACATGCTGCGCGAAATGGGCGTCGAAACCGGCCTGGATTTGTCCCAGGTCGCCGCCCTCTCCCGCCGTATGGAACAGTTTTTGGGCAAGGAGTTGCCCGCGAAAATGCACACGTTGATCTGACCGCCGACGGCGGACGGCCGACCGCGGATGGTTGGTCGCTAACAATCTTCCGCGGTCGGCGGTCGGCGGTCGGCGGTCACTCTTCCGCGGTCGGCGGTCAGCGGTCGGCGGTCAAAAAAACGAAACCTATGTCTCAGCAAACCATCTCCGAAAAAATCATCTCCCGCCACGCGGGGCAAGCGGTACGCGCCGGGGAGGTCGTCATTGTCCGCGTGGATGGGGTTATGGCCACCGACGCCACCGCGCCGCTGGCTATTCGCGCTTTCCGGGCGATGAACGGCCGTACCCTGTGGGACAGTCAACGAGTATCGCTCATCATTGACCACGCCGCCCCCGCCCCCAACGAAACCGTCGCCAACCTGCACAAATTGATGCGCGACTTTGCCGCCGAAACGGGCTGCCGCCTGTACGACGTCGGCGAAGGCATCTGCCATCAACTCATAGTCGAGAACGAGCATGTCAAACCGGGCGACCTCTTCCTGGGGGCCGATTCCCACACGCCCACCTACGGCGCCTTAAACGCCTTTGGCGTCGGCGTCGGCTCCACCGATCTAGCCGCCGCCATGCTCACTGGCAAAACCTGGCTCAAAGTTCCCCAGACGATCAAGATAACGCTGCACGGCCGTCTCCCCATCAACGTCGTCGCCAAAGATTTGATCCTCTTCCTGGTCAAGCAAGTGGGGGCCGATGGGGCCAATTATCGGGCCGTCGAATTCAGCGGCGAAGCCGTCGCCAGCCTCACCCTGGCCAGCCGCATGGCCCTGGCCAACATGAGCGCCGAAATGGGGGCCAAGACCGGCCTGGTTGACCCGGCCGGCCTCGACCTCTGGTATCCCTTTACGCCCACTTTGCCCGATCCCGACGCGGTGTATGAGCGGGAACTGCATTTCGACGTTTCCCATTTACGGCCGCAGATCGCCAGGCCGCACGCCCCGGACAATGTGGCCGACATTGACGAGGTGAAAGGGACAAAAATTCAGTACGCCTTTATCGGCTCCTGCACCAACACCCGCCTGGAAGATTTGCACGCCGCCGCCCAGGTATTGCGGGGCAAAAAACTACCCTCTGGCGTTCGCCTGATCATCGCCCCCGCCTCCAAACAGGTTTTTAACGAAGCGCTGCGCGACGGCACGGCCGCCATTCTTTCCGAGGCGGGGGCGACCTTCATCACCTCCGGCTGCGGTCCCTGCGTTGGCTCTCACCTGGGCGTTCCCAGCGACGGCGAGGTGGTGATTTCCTCCGCCAATCGCAACTTCCAGGGACGCATGGGCAATCCTAAAGCGTTCATCTATCTCGGCTCGCCGGCCGTCGTGGCCGCCTCGGCGCTGGCGGGCGAGATTGCGGAGCCGGAGCCAGAGCCGACCGCCGACCGCAGACGGCAGACCGCGGAAAATCTGACCGCTGACGGCGGACGGCCGACCGCCGAAAACCTGACCGCCGACCGCCGACGGCAGACCGCGGATAGTTGGTCGCTAACAACTGTCGGCGGTCAACCGTCCTCCGCTCGCGTCTACAACGTGGACAACATTGACACCGACCGGATCATTCCCGGCAAATATACCAAGACGTTGGACTTGTCGGCTCTGGCGGCGCATGTGTTGGAAGACCTTGATCCCGCCTTTGCCGCCACTGTGCAGCCGGGCGACATTTTGGTGGCCGGTCACAATTTCGGCTGCGGCTCTTCCCGCGAGCAGGCGCCGCTGGCCTTAAAAGCGGCGGGCGTCTCGGCCGTGATCGCCCGCAGTTTTGCCCGCATTTTTTACCGTAACGCCATCAATATCGGCCTGCCGCTTATTGAAATGGATTGGCAAAACATCCAAACTGGCGACGCCCTCTCCGTTGATTTAGCGAACGGGATTGTAACCAACCAGAGCCGCAACGAATCATTCCGCGTCGGCCGTATGCCCCAGCAGATGATAGACATTCTCCACGCGGGCGGCCTGGCGGCTTACCTGAAGGAACGAGGCGATTATTGATCATCCACAGATTTCGCAGATTACGTAGATTGAACTTGAGAAAATCTGCGTAATCTGCGCAATCTGTGGATCAACCTTTTTTGACCATGCTGAACACCCTTTCCCAACTGCGCGTTCTGGAATTTAGCCACGCCGTGCTTGGCCCGGCCTGCGGCCTGACCCTGGCCGATTTAGGCGCGGAAGTGATCCGCGTCGAGCCGCTGACCGGCGACCCCACCCGCGAACTAAAAGGGTTTGGGGCGGGCTACTACGCCTTCTTCAACCGCAACAAAAAAAGCGTCGCCATCAACCTCAAAACAGAAGCGGGGCAAGCGCTAATCTACCGGCTGCTAGAGAGCGCCGACGTTCTGATCGAAAATTTTGGGCCGGGAACAATGGATCGGCTCGGTCTGGGATACGAGGCGCTCACGGCCGACTATCCCCGCCTGATTTACTGTTCTTTGAAAGGCTTCCTGCCCGGCCCTTACGCCAACCGGCTGGCCCTGGACGAGGTGGTGCAGATGATGAGCGGCTTAGCCTACATGACCGGCCCGGCGGGACGGCCGTTGCGAGCGGGCGCGTCCATTATTGACATCATGGGCGGCACTTACGGGGCGATTGCCATCCTGGCCGCCCTGCGCGAGCGGGACGCCACCGGCAAAGGGCAGTTTGTGAACAGCGCCTTGTTTGAAACGGCCGCCTTCATCATGGGCCATCATATGGCTTACGCGGCCGTGACCCAGGAACCGGTGCCGCCCATGCCGGAGCGGGTCAGCGCCTGGGCCATCTACCGCGCATTTAACGCCGCCGACGACCAACTCATCTTCATCGGCGTGACCAGCGACAAGCAATGGGCGCGATTTTGCGAGCAGTTCGAGCGTCCCGACTGGCTGGCGGATGAGCGGCTGGCGACCAACAACGGCCGTATTGACCAACGGGAGTGGCTGATCCCCCAAATTGCCGACATGATCGCCGGCCGCAGCGCCGCCGACGTCTTGCGCCGCTGCGAACAGGCCGGCATTCCCTTTGCGCCCATTGCCCGGCCTGAAGAGCTGTTCGACAACGAACAACTGCTGCAAGGCGGCAGCTTGCTAGAAACGCAGCTGCCCAACGGCGACCAGACCAGATTGCCCCGTCTACCCCTGCTGCTAAATGGGCAAGGCGCGACCCTAAGCCAAAACCCGCCCACAATCGGCGAACATACACGGCCGTTGCTGACGCAGCTAGGCTTAACAAATGAAGAGATCGAGGCGTTGATCGCGGCGAAAATTGTGACCGTCGCAGAAAAACGATCCACAGATTACGCAGATTTCGCAGATTAGAAGAGAAAATCTGCGCTAATCTGCGAAATCTGCGGATAAAACAGGAGGTATCCATGACAGACAGACTAACCGGCGCCCTGCTGCTGGAGCGCATGAGCGCGCAAGAAGAGGCCATCGCCCGGCGGGTGGAGGGCGTCCTGCCCGCTCTGCGGGCTAACGCGGTCGCCGCCGATCAAGCGGGCGAATTTCCCCGCGACAACATCCCCATTCTGCGCGACGCCGGGCTGTTCGGGCTGATTATCCCGGAGAAATATGGCGGCCTGGGCGGCGGGCTGCGCGATTTGGCGGCGGCCGCTTTCGCCCTGGGAACGGCCTGCCCCTCGACCGGGCTCTCCTTCTTTTTCCATTGCAGCAGCGCCTCGCGCGGCCTGCTGGCCCTGGAGGCTCTGGAAGCGGGGCTGTTCCCCGACGGGGCCGAAGCGGCGGCGACCCGCCATTTCGCCGAACGGCTGCTGGGCAAAATGGGCGACGAGAAACGCTTTCTCGCCAATTTTGCCAGCGAAGCGGCTAAGTCGGCCAACAGCGCCGTTTTCATCTCCACCGAAGCCGCCCCAACGGACGGAGGCTGGCTGCTGAACGGGGTCAAATCGTTTGGCTGCTCCACCGGCATCGCCGACGAATATCTGGTGCAGGCCAAAATCAAGGAGGCCGCCGACCTGAACGGCATGGCTATCTTCTTCGTCCCCCGCGACGCGGCGGGGGTGTCGGAGCGCACGCGCTGGGATTCGCTGGGGATGCGGGCGACGGCCACGCACGGCATTGTCCTGGAAAATGTGTTTGTCCCGGCCGAGGACGCCTTGACCGTCCCCGGCGCCTTCCTCAAGATGATGCAGATGAGCCGGGGCAGCTATGTGGGCAATCAGTTGGCCGTCGTCGCCCTCTACCTGGGCGTCGCCCAGGCGGTCTACGAGTATGCTATCGGCTTTTTGAGCCGCCTGAAGTTCCAGGACACCGGCCAATTGATCGCCGCCGAGAGCGCCTTTCACCAGGAGTTGATCGGGCGCATGGCCGTTGATTTGGAAACCGGCTTTTTGTGGACGCGCCGCCAATTGGAGTTGGAAACGGCCGATCCCCCCATTCTGCCCAAAGGGGATGTCGTCAGGCAGTGGCGGCTGTGCAAAGGGGTCGTTTGCGAGGCGGCCCACCAGGTGGCCGTGAACGCGCTCAAGGCGTGCGGCACCAGTAACACCGGCAACCAGGGCGTCATCGCGCGCGGCCTGCGCGATTTGACGATGGGATTGGTGCAGGCGTTCCCGGCGGAGCGCGGCCGCATCGAAGCGGCGAAAGCGATTATTATGGATTCGGCGCAAGCGCAGTTTGGTGTTGGCTGATCGGAATCTAACCGCAGATTTCGCAGATTAACGCAGATTTTCCCGCTTCAATCTGCGTTAATCTGCGAAATCTGCGGTTTATTTTTGCGGTCAAAAAAGGATTTCTATGACAAATAACCTCTCCTTCCCCCCCGGTTCAGTCGGCCACGCGCTGGCGTTGATGCGCGGGGTGTGGCATGACCATATTGAGACCTTTAACCTGGACGGCTCGCCGCTGGCCCATGATCCGTGGAGCGGCGCGCCGGGGGATTCCCCTTTTGATAATCTGGTCTACATTGATTTTGACGGCGAGAATTATTGCCAGACCAATGTGACTTTTGCCGGACGGCCGTTTCACGCCCGCTCCTTCACCGCCAAATTAAAAAACGGCATTCTCTACTTCGACAAACTGGGGCCAGACGCGCCGCAGCATATCGGCGTCTCCGGCGGCGTGGGCGTGATCTGGTTTCTGTCGGAGAACAACACCGACGGGCCGCTGGCTCGCTACAGCGAACCGGATTGCCTCACCCTGGACGGCTTCGACCGGCGCGTTCGTATGACTGTTCTTTATCGGAATGGCGCGGCCGTGCGGACGCTAACGGCGCGGGGAGTGAAGCTCTCCCCCAGCGCCGCCACGCGCCATCCCCTCGACCCACGCGGCCTGGACGGGCCGGTGCATGAGGTTCGCAGCGTGACGTATGTATATCGCGGCGATCATTACAAGAGGAGTTAACCAATGAAAATATCGCCTGACAAAATGGGAAATGAATGCCGACCTTTGTTATGGGCATTATTGCTCTCGTCCCTGATCGGCGTCGCCTTTTGGTACATCCAACGGCTTGCCGCCTCCCCCATAGGCCACTGGCCCTCAGAAACAGTGATCACCTTCAGTTACTTTACTAACCTTACCAACCTGATTGCTATCATCATGGCCGCCGCCTTATTGGTCGGGCGCGGGAAACTGTATAACTGGTTTCGCTTGCCCACTGTGCAAGCGGCTTGCTGCTTGTATATTGCTTTTGTCGGTTTGGGATTCTGGTTCTTGTTGGGCGGCCCGCAAAATATATCGCCCTGGTACAACTGGATACCGCAAATACTGGCCCACACCCTCTCCCCCATCCTCGGCGCGATCCTCTGGCTCCGCTGCGTTCCTAAAGGGTATATGGCCTGGGGCCATGCTGTCGTCTGGCTGGTCTACCCCATTGTTTACCTTCTCTATTGGCTTCTGCGCGGCCCCCGTGTGGGGTATTACCCCTATTTCTTTGTTGATGTGAATGCGCTGGGCTATTCTGGCGTTGCCATTTGGTCGGGCGCCCTGATCCTTGTTTTCCTTTTTCTAGGCACACTGATGTGGCTAATTGACCGCCGACAGGCGAAGAAGGAGTTGTCATGAGCCTCCCCCCGATAACCATCCCACCACTGGAAGAGACGCTGAACCGCTTCCAACTGTTTGATTATATTGACGGCGAGCGGGTTCGGCCGTCGCTGGAGATGGCCGGTTGGGTGAGCAACCCGAACACGGCCGAAGCCATCGCCCGGCAAATGGCGACCAGCCCGGAACAGGTGGAACGCGCCCTGGCGACGGCGCAGCGCGTCCATGAGGCGGGCGCATGGGCGCGGCTGCCCGCCGACGAACGAGCCGAGCGACTGGAGGCGGCCGCCGACGCCCTCATGCCGCTGACGCCGCTGATCGCGGCCGTTGAGTCGTATCACACCGGCATGGTCATTAGCCTGACCAATTTTGTCAACGCCATTGTCTGGCTGGCGTTTAAGGGAGCGGCGGGCGTACTGCGCAGCGGCCGGACACGCTTGAGCGCATCCGGCCCGTTGAGCGAGGTGGAAATTTTGCGCAAGCCGTTAGGCCCGGCCGTAGCCATCGTCCCCTGGAATTCGCCCGCGGCCCTGGCCGCCCACAAAGTGGCGAACGCCCTGGCGGCCGGCGCGCCCGTCATCCTCAAGCCGTCGGAATGGGCGCCCTATTCTTGCCTCTTTTTGGTTGAAGGGCTGGAGCGGGCCGGTCTGCCGCAAGGGACATTCCAGATTGTGAACGGGGGAGCGGCCGTGGGCCAACAGCTTGTCGCCGACCGGCGGGTGCGGGCGGTCTCCTTCACCGGCGGCTTGCAGGGCGGCCGGGCGGTGGCCGCCGCCTGCGCTCATGATTTCAAATCTATGCAGCTTGAGTTGGGCGGCAATAACGGCATGATTGTCCTGGAGGACGCCGACATTGCCAAGACGGCCGAAGGCATTACGGCCGGACTAACCACGCTCAACGGCCAATGGTGCCGCGCCCTGGGCCGCTTGCTCGTCCATGAATCCATCGCCGACGAGCTGTTAGCGGCGACATTAGACCGTTTGGGCAAAGTTCGCCTGGGCGACTCGCTGGCCCCGGAGAGCGAGATGGGGCCGTTGGCGAATGAGGAACATCGGCGGCGGATTGCGGCGGCCGTGAAGGGGTTGACGGCCGTTGGCGGCCAAATTCACGCCCCCACCCCCCTGCCCGACCTCCCCGGCTATTTCTTCCCACCCACGCTCATCGCCGGCGTCGCCCCAGAGGAAACGCTGGAGGAGATTTTTGGCCCAGTGGCGACGCTGCACACTTTCCGCGACGAGGCGGAGGCGGTTCGGTTGGCGAACCAGACGGCTTACGGCCTGGGCGGTTATGTTTTCAGCCAGGACGAGGAACGGGCCATGCGGGTCGCCCGACAGATGAACACCGGCGGCGTGAAAATCAACGGGGTCAGCCTGCTGGAGTTGAACGTAGACGCGCCCCGCCCAGCCTGGGGCTTAAGCGGCTTCGGCCAGGAAGGAACGCTGGAAACGTTCGACGTTTTCTGCGGCGTGAGCGTGGTGGGGGTGGCGGGCAGATGACGGCAGACCATTGACCGCAGACGGCGGACGGCCGACCGCGGATGGTTGGTCGCTAACAATCTTCCGCGGTCGGCGGTCGGCGGTCTGCCGTCTACCGTCCGCGGTCAATCCAGGAGAAAACATGACAAAACCATTTGATCTACTCATCAAAAACGCGCGGCTGGTACGGCCGCGGCGGGACGGCATTGAAACGGCCGATATTGGCGTGAAGGAGGGTAAATTTGTCCAGATCGGCCCGGATTTGAGCGCGGAAATGGCGGAAACGGTCTACGACGGCCGGGGGCTGCTCGCTTTTCCGGGGGCGATAGACGCCCATATGCATGTGGGCATCTACCGCGACCTGGCGGAGGACGCCCGCAGCGAGAGCCAGGCGGCGGCGCAAGGGGGCGTGACGACGGCCATGACCTACATCCGCACCGGCAGTTATTACCTGAACATGGGCGGCAGTTGGCGCGATTTTTGGCCGGAAGTGCTGCGCCGCTCGGCGGGCAACTATTACGTGGATTACGCCTACCACGTCTCCCCCATTGAGAGCGGCCATTTGGCAGAAATGGATTACCTGGCGACGGAAGCGGGCGCGCCTAATTTTGGCGAACTGTTTATGTTTTACGGGTCGCATGGACTGCACGGCCGTTCCGACAACCAGCGGCAATGGCTAATGCTGCCCGACGACGACCAGTACGATCTGGCCCATTTCGACCAGATTTGCCGCCGCGCCGCCGAATTGCAACGCGCCTATCCCGATTTAGCGCCCTACATTCAGGTCAGCTTCCACTGCGAAACGCCGGAGCTGCTGCGGGCTTATGAAAAGCGGGTCCGCGCGGCGGGAGAGGCGGCGGGGCTGGCCGCCTGGCACACCGCCCGGCCGCCCCACAGCGAAGCGTTAGCCATCGCCATGGTGGGGTCAATGGCCCATTCAGCCGGATTGCAGCAGGTCAACATTTTGCACATCACCTCGCGGGCGGCGATGGAGGCGGCCTTAACCGCCCGCGCCGCCTGGCCGGGGGTGCAGTTTGGCCTGGAGGTCGCCGCCGCCCATTTGCTGCTGGACATCACGGCCGACTGCGGCGTCTGGGGCAAAGTCAACCCGCCCATTCGCACGCCCGAAGACCGGGAATATCTGTGGCAAAAGGTGTTGGACGGCACGGTGGAATGGATTATCACCGACCATGCCGCCTGCCCGCAGGCCATGAAGGCGTCGCCTGACGACCCGAACAATATCTGGCTGGCGCGGGCCGGTTTCGGCGGCACGGAATATCTGCTGCCCGCCATTTTTAGCGAAGGGACGCGGCGCGGCCTGTCGCCTAACCGGGTGGCGGAACTGCTCTGCTGGAATCCGGCGCAGCGGTTCGGCCTGCATCGCAAAGGGGATGTCGCCCCCGGCTATGACGCCGACCTGGTCCTGCTCGATCCGGGCGAGGCGTGGACGATTGATCCGGCCGACTCCCTCTCAGCGCAGGAGTATACGCCGTTCGCCGGGCTGGAAGTAACGGGGCAGGTCAAGCAAACTTTTGTGCGCGGAAATTTGGTGTATGATAACGGCCGTGCAGTGGGACGGCCGTTGGGTGAATATCAGAAGCGACCGCAGACGGCGGACGATTGACCGCAGACGGCAGACCGCAGACCGCGGACTGTGACGGCAAAGGTCTTTCGCGGTCGGCCGTCGGCGGTCGGCGGTCAAAAAAAGGAGAAAACAATGCAAGGCAAAGAAATTTTACACGACTTATTGGAGACGCAGTACAAGGGCATCAACAGCGAATTTGGCGAATTGAGCGCCGAGGCGCTGGCGTGGCGGCCGGACGCTGAGGCTAACAGCATTGGCGTCACCATCTGGCATTTGGGGCGGGTGGCCGATTTTGTGTTGAGTCACCGGCTGGAGGCACGGCCGGCAGAGGAGCAGCGCTGGTTTAGCGGCGGTTGGGCCGATAAAACGGGTTACGATCCGCGCGGCGTTGGCGCGGGCGGCATGGGCATTCTCACCGGCTACAGCCAGGAAGAAGTGGCCGCCCTACCCGCCATGAGCGGCGAAGATTTACTCGCTTATCACAACGAAGTGTACGAAGCGCTGCTGGCTCATCTGGCCGAACTGACCGAGGAGGCTCTGGACGCACCGATTCCCGGCGAGGGTAAACAGCGCAGCGTTTACTTCTGGCACCGCATCATTCTGCTGGACGCCACGCGCCATTTGGGCGAGATGCAGGCGATTAAGGCGATGTGGGAACGGAGATGACGGCGGACGGCAGACGGCGGACCGCGGACGGTTGTTCGCTAACCATATGCCGCGGTCGGCGGTCGGCCGTCTGCGGTCACTCTTCGCGGTCGGCGGTCGGCCGTCTGCCGTCACTCTTCGCGGTCGGCGGTCGGCCGTCCGCGGTCAATTAACGCTATGACCCAACACAAAACAATTTTCCAAAAAATCTGGGATTCCCATGTTGTGGCGCAGCGGGAAGACTCCCCCGCTATTTTGTACATTGACCTGCACCTGATTCATGAAGTGTCGTCGCCGCAGGCGTTTACCGGGCTGCGCCAACGCGGGCTGAAGGTGCGTCGTCCCGATAAGACGTTGGCGACCCTGGATCATTCAACGCCAACGACGCCGCCTGACGCGCCCATAACCGACCGGCTGGCCGCCGCCCAGATTAAGCAGTTGGAGGCCAACGCCGCCGAGTTTGGCATTCCCTTATACGGCATGGATAGTCCCCACCGGGGCATTGTGCATGTCATTGGGCCAGAACTGGGACGCACCCAGCCAGGCATGACCATCGTCTGCGGCGACAGCCATACCTCAACGCACGGCGCGTTTGGCGCATTGGCCTTTGGCATTGGCACCAGCGAGGTGGAGCATGTGCTGGCGGCCCAGTGCCTGCTGCAAAAGAAACCGCAAAGCTGCGAAGTCCGGGTGGAGGGAAAATTGGGGCCTGGCGTTTGCGCGAAAGATGTCATTCTGGCCCTTATCGCCCAGATTGGCGTCGCCGGAGGCGCGGGCCATGTCTTTGAATATACCGGGACCACGATTCGCGCTCTAAACATGGAACAGCGGATGACGATTTGCAATATGTCCATTGAAGCGGGCGCGCGGGCGGGGCTGATCGCCCCGGACGATGTAACATTTGATTATTTGCACGGCCGTGCCTTCGCCCCCAAAGAAGCCGCCTGGGACGAGGCGGTGGCCCGCTGGCGGGCGCTGCCCAGTGATGCAGGAGCCGTTTACGACAAAACTGTCAGCCTTAACGCCGCCGACCTGGAACCGATGATCACCTACGGCACAACCCCGGCCATGGGGGTCAAAATCAACGCGCCAATTCCCACGGCCGACGCCTTTCACGCCGCCTCTAACAGTATGACTTTTGAAAAAGCGGCCTTTGAAAAAGCGCTGCATTATATGGGTCTCCAGCCGGGTCAAACTTTGCTGGGCCATCAAGTGGACGTCGTTTTTCTTGGCTCCTGCACCAATTCCCGCATTTCCGATCTGCGCCAGGCCGCTTCCTTGCTCAAAGGGCGCAAAGTGGCTGACGGCGTGCGGATGTTGGTGACGCCCGGTTCGCAGGCGGTTAAACGGCAGGCGGAACAGGAAGGTTTGGACAAAATCTTCAAAGAGGCCGGGGCTGAATGGCGGGAAGCGGGCTGTTCGATGTGCGTGGCGATGAATGGCGACCAACTCCAGCCGGGTCAATATGCCGTCTCGACAAGCAATCGTAATTTTGAAGGGCGGCAGGGTAAGGACGGCCGTACTTTTCTAGCCAGCCCGCTAACGGCCGCGGCGACGGCCGTGCAGGGCGTTATTACCGATCCGCGAACGTTGATCAGTTGACCGCGGACGGCGGACGGCCGACCGCGATTCGTGACGGCCGTCGCTCTTCGCGGTCGGCGGTCAGCGGTCTGCGGTCGCGGTCGGCGGTCTGCAGTCGGCGGTCAACCGTCCGCAGTCACCATACTGGAACTACCTATGTCCCAATTCACCCCCTTCACTTCTCGCGCAGTTGCCCTGCCCATCAACGATATTGACACCGATCAGATTATCCCCGCCCAATTCCTCAAGGCGACGGCGAAAAATGGTCTGGCCGACGCCCTATTTTTCAACTGGCGGTATCATGACGACGGTACGCCCAACCTGGATTTCGCCCTCAACAAACCAGAGTGGCGCGGAGCGCAAATTCTGCTTGCGGGCGACAATTTTGGCTCTGGATCGAGCCGGGAACATGCCGCCTGGGCCTTAACGGCGTATGGCTTCCGCGCCGTCATTGCGACCTCTTTTGCCGATATTTTCCGCAACAACGCCTTGAAAAACGGCCTCTTGCCCATCATTGTGGACAGCGCTGTTCAGGCGGCGCTGGCAGCGTTGATAGATAAAGCCCCCGACAGCGAACTGACCGTTGATCTGGCGGCGCAAACTTTATCCTACCCTGACGGCCGTGTTGTCTTCCCCATAGACGCTTTCAGCAAAAACCGCTTGCTCAACGGCCTGGACGAACTGGCGTATATTATGAGTTTTGAGCGGGAGATTGCGGCGTTTGAGGCGGGACGGCCGTAGGGGCTGCGTCCTTGATTCTCGAGCTGGGGGAGCCAGCTTTCGATAAGGGGGTGATGGGGGTTTGCGAGCGTCATGTTTTGGGCTTTCTTGATTATGTTGCCAAAAAATTGGGGGTTAGCCGCTTGAAGCTAGCAAGCTGTCCGCTGTAGGGGAAATTGTCGGTGGGGTTGTTTGGAGTCAATTACGCAACATAAGGCGCATTATGGCGGATAATATGTTGCTTATTCAATTCACATCATAGTATGCACCTCCGTTCCCAATTCGCTAGCCGCCGGCCGTCGCTTGAGGCTAGCAAACAGCGCGATAACTAACGACAGGTCTATTCGCGGTAATGAAAATCGTGCAAAGTAAGATTGTTTTTGAGTCAATGCGTCGCCGGCCATTATGAGCAGTTGCGCGAAACGCGCCAGACGCTGCGCCTCTCGCCGCAAAATGTCCAGCGGGCCGTGACCGTCGCCCTGGAGTTGGCCGGGCAGCCCCCGCTCCGTCCGGCGGAATTGGCCGGTCTCTGGCCCGATCCCGGCCGCGCCGCCTGCCCTGTCTTTCATCTGCCGCCGTTGAGCGGCAGTTGGGCCGCCTGCGCCGAGGGGCTGGCTCACCCCCACACCGGCGAAATTCGGCCGATTGTTTTTGATCATCAGTTGGCTCGCGGCCGGGACGACGTTGTCCTGGCTCATCTAAATCACCGATTGGTGCAGATGGCTCTGCGGCTGCTCCGCGCCGAGGTCTGGTCGCCGGAGGGAGCGAAGGGGTTGTACCGGGTGACGGCCCGCTGCGTGCCTGACCATGCCCTGGATACGCCGGCCGTCATCGCCCATGCCCGGCTGGTGGTGATTGGCGGCGACAGCCACCGGCTGCATGAGGAGATTATTGCCGCCGGGGGGCTGATTCGCCACGGCCGTTTCCAGCGGTTGAATGTGGGCGAAACGGCGCAGGCGCTGCAAGCGGCCTTAGACGCGCCCGTCTCGCCGACGGTAGAGCGGCAGTTGATGAGCGTCTGGCCCACTGTCCGCCCCAGCCTGGAACGCGCCCTGGAAAGCCGCGCCGAAAATCTGACCGGCCGCATGGAGCGGCTGCTGCGCGAGCGGGAGGAAAAGGAAACGCAGGACATTGCCGCCATTTTGACCGAACTGGCGCGAGCCATTGAAAATGAACTGGCCGCCCCCAGCTACCGCCAGCTCGAACTGTTTAGCGACCATGAGCGCAGCCAATTGGCCCGCAACACCCAGGCGCTCCAGGCCCGGCTGGCCCAAATTCCGGCTGAAATTGCCGCTGAACAAGAGGTGATTCGCGGCCGTTACGCCGACCCGCAGCCCCGCCTTTTCCCGGTGGCGGTGACGTTCCTGGTGCCAGTACGATTAGCCGGGCGGCCGTGACAAGGCACTCGTTGAATGCGATCAAAGACGGCGCAGGCTGTATACATTTTGAACTGAATGGGGTAAAATACATAGTGTGATATGTATTATGCGGACGGCCCCTCTTTTAACCGCCGCCGCTGGTTAGCTTGAAAAGGAGCGCGCCCATGCAAAAAGTAATTGGCGTTACAGAGTTACAGCGACGCTTTCGCTCTATCTTCGATGAGGTTACGCAGGAAAGCACCCCTTATGTGCTGACGCGCGGCAGCCGTCCTGAGGCGGCGTTGATCCCCTACGACACATTCCTGCACCTCATGGAATTGCAGGAAGATGAACTGCTGGCGGAGTTTGATCGTCTTTCGGCCAGAATAGCCGAACAAACCGCTTCTTTTACAGAAGAAGAGGTGGAAACTGACGTCGCCGCCGCCATTGCGGAGAGCCGTCGTGATCAACGCGGTCATTGACACCAACATCCTGGTCAGCGCGGCTATTAAGCCGCGCGGCGAAGCGGGCCGCATCATTGTCCATTTGCGCTACAACGAATTTACGCTTCTGTACAGTGGGGCGCTGTTGGAAGAGTTGGTCGCTGTTTTGAACCGCCCGGCGCTGCGTGATAAATACCGGCTGACCCCCCATTACCTGCACGCATTTTTACATTTAATCCGGTTACGGGGAGAGAAAATTGAGCCGACGCGCCAGATAACGGCCTGCCGCGATCCGAAAGATAATATGTTCTTGGAAGTCGCTCTCAGCGGACAGGCCGATCTGATTGTTAGTCGCGATGGCGATCTACTAGATTTGTCCCCATTTGAAGGCGTGGCGATTATCAAACCGGCTGCGTTTCTGGCCCAGCTCGATCAACAAACCCGGTAAGGGGGTTTTTGCCCAACCCCTCAAAAAGGTGCAATCCAGAATTTCTCACAAACTCCACCTCTGGTGGGGACCCTTACAATCCAGCCAAATTATCCAATTTTCAGATTTTAATTTTAGAATCTCTACCTCTGGCGATTAGCTTGAACTGAACCTTTTCGAGGCTTTGGGCAAAAACCCCCAGATACATTATGTTCTATGTCCAATTCCTGTTCCTTGCCTGGTCGAACCCCAAGTTCCATCTTTCTCCATAACATATATCCCAATCTTGCTTACGACCTCCCGAAAACCCAGCCGTTGATAGACTGAATAGCCCATTCTTGACGAGAACAAGACCGCAAAGCGATACCCTTGCTGGCGAACGTCTAGCAACGGCTTCAAGGTGATTGCCGTGCCTATGCCCTTACCCCGCTCGGTGGGGAGTGTGCCGATACTATACACACCCGACACACCTGCGCCATTGAACAGCAAGCTGGTGGCCACCGCTTTTCCACCCAAGTAACCAACGTACATCTTCCAGGGCGCACTTTCTAACCCGGCCTGGACTGTCGCATCATACCAGGCCTGCCCCTCTGCTTTTGGCATCTCGTATGAGGCGGTAAAAACATCGCGCCAATCCAGCAGCGTTTCTTGGTCAACAACCTGCCGGATCGTTAATTCCGACGGCATTCGTACATCTTGATTTAGGACATCTAGATCCGCGACCATGCCAGGCTCGCCTATTAAATTTCCATCAAAGCCACGCTTTAGCAAACGTTCAGCCAGGTCTGCGGGCTGTGTTTGTGGGTCGGTCCACCAATAGAATGCTGGGGCTTTGCGTTCGTTGAACCAGGCCAGCGTTTCATCAATAATCGCCTCTGCTTCTTCAGCGGGCAGGCGTGTTCGCCACGCGCCTTTGAACATCGGATTAGTGGGGAAGGCGTGGTGGTAGCCGATTTTGTCACTCTCTGCCACTTCGCTATCTGGCAGGATTTGCATGGATCGAAACAGTGAATACAGATTCTCGTGCACAGCAGTAACGAGTTCTGTCTCAGTTGGATTAGTCAGGATTATGTAGTCCATTTTATAGGTTTGGTTCTGCTTTACCCGCCCTAACGCTTGAGTTCACCCGCCTGAGGGCAGGCACAGCAAGTTACATCATATACCTGCCTTGCCGGCGAGGTAAGGCTGAAAAATCGGAAGGGTAGCAGGTTGGGAGGAACGAGTTGTTGGGTCGGTTTTTTGGGGGAGCTGCCACGTCGGGGGGATTTCCCGATATTTACTTCGGCAGGACCATGTGCAAGCATAGGCGCTCGTACTTAACACTGGATCAGTCGCTTCCTGCAGGACGCTGTTTTTCACTCCTTTTGAAAACCATAGGCTCCAATACCGCTCAGGTATTCCGGTACCGATCCAGCGGCCCTCCACGGAGCGGTCGCCCTATGACGGTGCGCTGCTCGTTGTCGCGCAGGCGCGGTTCGTAATGGGAGAAGAACACCTGGCCAATGAGCTCACGCCGGCTGCGTACGGCCGTCTTATTGAACACACTCTTGAGATGCTGCTGGACAGTGTGTACGGAGATCACCAAACGCTCGGCAATATCCGCTGTCGAGTTTCCCTGAAGTACCAGGCGGGTAACTTCTTGCTCGCGCTCAGTCAACCCGTAGGCCGCCATAAGCAAGGAGGCGATGCGGGCCGGATGGGTGTGCTCAATAATGACCGCGCAGCGGCGTGCGCCGTTAGCAACGAGCGCTGCGCCGTGGAGCACCAGCCAGCGACCGGAGCGTGTAAGCACCCGTGCCAGGGCAACCTCACCCGGTGCATCCACGTGTTCAGCGGTGCGCAGCGCGCGCCCGGCCACCGCCAGCACTGCCGGGGGCAGCTTGCCGTGCATCGCCCAATCGCCACCGGGCAATTCGTCGAGCCAGTGCTCGATGCCGGGCGTAAGCGACTCCACGGTCCAATCTTCCCTGAGGATCAATAGTCCAGGAGCCTCTGGCCCTTCGGGATCGGTAGCCTCACCGACAAGCAAGCCGCGCCGGGCACCTTCGGCAAGGTATGGCGCCACTTCACGCAGGAAGCGGCACTCGTCAGGGTCGAACAATGGCTGGCCCTGCTCGCGATAAAACCCCAGCATCCCCCAGGAGTCACCTGCCAGCGTGCGCAAGGCAAGCAATAGTTCCT
>Ga0209498_1000746_pt1 | contig 20121 bp, 20 predicted proteins | sample WalLakDeSediment_FD_184131 | JGI IMG/M metagenome (GOLD analysis project Ga0209498, IMG submission 184131) | Lake sediment microbial communities from Walker lake, Nevada to study Microbial Dark Matter (Phase II) - Walker Lake 11/02/13 Deep... | ecosystem: Environmental > Aquatic > Freshwater >... | reverse complement strand
GAAGACCGCTCAGAAGGCCATCGCGTTGTTGGTGATGCGGTCGATGAGGTCCTCGACGTCCTGCAGGGCCTTGCGGGAAGCCTCGTCACCGACGATGGGAACGCGCTGATAGCCGATGTAGATCGTGTCGGGTTCGGCGGCCAGTTCGTAGATCGCGATCACGTACGGGCAGAAGACGATGTTGTGCGGATCCGCCTCCATCATCCGGCGGGAATACACTGCGCTGCAGAACTCCAGCGACTCACCGTGCAGGTAGAGGGTCTCGCCGCCGAGGTCCGCACCGGTGCGCTCCAGCATGGTGCCAATATCGCCGACTGCGTTGATCACCAGCCCCTCGTCGGTGATCGCCGACTCGAGCATCTCGCGGTAGAACGCATACTCGCCCTCGGTCGCGTAGATGCGTCGGTCGTCGGTCTCAAGAACCATTTCCTGCGCCTGCGTCGCGGGCAGGATCAGCAGCAGGGCCAGGGTGGACAGGAGACAAAGGCGGATCATGGACATTTCGGATTCCTTGCGGTGGTGGGTCTATTCGAAGAAGTGGCCCGCCTTGCGCAGGCGGGGTTGCCAGTATGCGGAGGCCAGCGCTGGCTTGCCGGTACAGGCCGTCACCAGCGTGACCAGCAGCAACGGCAGCAGGGCCCGTCGGCTGGCGTCCATGTTCCGGTTCAGAACGATTCCCGTTCGCGATAGTTTGGAGGAATGCGGAAGAATTCCGGACTCAGCGTATCCGTGGATATCCCGGACAGTCGCGTAATGACCCCGTCACGCAGGTCGCGCACCTCCAGTGGGATTCCATCGAGGGGAGGCATGACACTGGAGCCCATGGCCTGGGCCATCGGGCCGCCTGCGTCCAGCGCCCGGCGGGACAGATCGTACAGGCGTTCCATCAGGGCGTTCAGGGTGTCGAAATCGCGCAGTGACAGCCCGAGCTCGCTGGGACCGGCGACACAGGCGACGTTCTGCACCCTGCCGCCGACGATGATCTCCTTCTGTTCGCAGCGCAGCCCGCCAATTTCCTGTTCCCGGCCGGTTGCGCGCGTCTCCACCTCCACCGGCCCGGTTTCGACCCCGAGACCCAACTGGGCCTCCATCTCGGCCCGCTGCTCCGCCGGCAGCTGCTGAACCTGTGCGCGCAGGTCCGTAATCATCTGTTCCATCGCCTGCATCTGGGCATCGATCACCCGTTCGTTGAAGGCCATGTAGCTGCGGTGGGTCTGATCGACGATGTACAGGGACCGGTCGCCTGCATTGAACAGCATGAAGCCCTCGCCCCCGCTTCCACCATTGACGATGTCCATGCGCGCGTAGGGGCCCTTGACCAGGATCTCGGAATGTTCGCCCTCGCTATCGACGAAGCGCAGCAGGGTATCCGCGTGTGCGGCCGCGGACAGCAGCAGGGGCAGGGCAAAGAGCAAGGTCAGGCGTGCAAGCATCGGATCAGACTCCTGGTGTTCGGCGCGCCCACCGTCACCAGGGGCGCTGGGCCATGACCGCTTTCGTCCGGACCGATCGCGGTCCCCCGCGCGGACTCCGACTCCGGTCTACGGGCACATGATCCCTGAGCTTAGAGGGCGGTGCCCCGGTTGTCATCCGGCGTCCGTGCGCGCGACCCCGGGGTTCCCCCCCATCAACCGACCGAGTGCCGCCCAGTCCAGGGGGTTCCCCGGACCCGTGTGCAGCGCCGGTTCGTCAGCGCCCGGCGGCTCGACCTGCGACAACTGTCTCTCCATCACGGTCGCGCCCGCGTCAGAGGCGTCGGTTCCCTTGCGGCCGCGCGCCGCCAGCCGCTCGCGCAGGATGTCGGCGTTCGCCGTGCAGGCAACGATCGCAAATCCGGCGCCGCGACGCCCCGCCAGCAGCTGGAAGGGCCTGCGCTGGTCCCGGGTCAGGAAGGTTGCGTCCACGATCACCGTCTGGCCCTGCTGCAGGAGGGTTTCGGCCTGCTCGAGCAGGCGGCGGTAGACCGCCCGGATGCCCTCGGGGGAATACAGCGAGGCCTCCTGTTCGGCGCCTGGACGGGCATCGGGCGCCAGCCCGATCATGCGCTTGCGTTCGATGTCGCTGCGCAGGCGAATCGCGCCCAGCTGCTGAAGGATCTCCGTGCTGATGAACGTCTTGCCAGTACCGGAGACCCCGTGCATCAGGATCAGGCCAGGGCGACCCGGGTGGCGCAGGCGTGTGGCCAGCCCCAGGTAACGCTCCAACTCCGCATGACAGTGCCGACGCTCCGTTGCGTCCAGCCCGGACTCCGCGGCATGGATGGCGTTGACCTTGGCACGCACCAGCGCCCGGTACACCTGGTAAAAGGGGAGCAGGGTCAGCGCACCGAGGTCTTCGCGGTGCTCGAGGTAGAGGTTGAGCACCCGGTGCGCGTGGCCCGGGGCGCCCCGGGCGTGCAGGTCCATGGTCAGGAAGGCGACCTCCGAGGCCACGTCGATCCAGCGCAGCGAGGCATTGAACTCGATCCCGTCGAAGATGGCGAGGCATTCCCGGCCCTGCTCGTCGTCGACGTAGACCATGTTGCCCAGGTGCATGTCGCCGTGGCAGGCACGCACGAATCCCTGCCGGCGCCGCTCGGTGACGAAGGCGTGGAAGTGTTCCGCGGTCTTCCGGGTCCAGGATTCGAGTTCCTGCAGACGCTCGCGGCGTTCGGCCACCGGTTCGGCCGAGGGCGCGAGGGCCTCGAAGTTGGCCAGCATCGGAGCCAGGACCTGCTGCGGGGTGCCGTGTTCCGTGTCCTTTCCGGCGCGTTCCGTGCTCTCGTGGAAGCGGGCCACAGTGCGTCCCAGTTCGTCCATGGCCGTCACCGGCAGCCGGCCCGCCTCGAGCAGGCGGTCCAGCTGCCGGTCGCGGTCGAAGCGACGCATGTGCACCGCGTACTCCAGCACCGAGCCGCCGTCGTCACCGTCAGCGTCGATCCTTGGATCCTCCAGGGAGCCCCGCACCGTGGCGAGATTCAGATAGATGCCCGGTGCCAGGGCCCGGTTGATCTCGAGTTCGGCCGTGCAGAACCGCTTGCGCGAATCCAGGGTTGAAAAATCGAGGAAGCCCAGGTCCAGCGGCTTCTTGAACTTGTAGGCGTGTTCTCCGGCCAGCAGCACCGTCGAGATATGGGTGTCGACGTGTTCCACCGACGCCGCCGGATGGGGGAAACGGCCGGGTTCGGAGAGGTTCCGGAGCAGTTGCTGCTGTCGTTCGAGCGGGTCCATGGGGACCTCTGACGGGGGTGATGGGTACGGTGGTCGATGCCGGCGCGCCTGTAAGGTGCCGGCGCCTCAGGTTACCATTGGCGTTTCCCCGAAATCGAACACCATGATGCTCAGACGCCGTCCCCGGTCCCGTTCGCGGATTCGAAGCACGCTTGCCGCCGGGTTCTGGTTCTCCCTGGGTCTGTTGCTCGTCGCCGGCGCGATCGGCGCCTGGTACGTGCAGCAGATGGACCGGGAAATACAGGCCCGCTTCGAGGGTAAACGCTGGGCCCTGCCGGCGCGTGTCTTCGCACGCCCCCTGGAACTGTACGTGGGCCGTTCCCTGACCCCGGATTTGTTGCGGCTGGAACTCGAGGCCCTGAACTACGAGGAGGGGGATTCCCGGCCCGGCCAGTTCTCGATTCAGGGCAATGAGGTGTCGCTGCGGACCCGGCCGTTCGTCTTCAGCGACGGAGCGGAGCCCGCCCGCGCGGTGCGCATGCGTCTGCGCGACGGCATGGTCACCGACCTCAGGGACCGGCACGGCAGCGTCGATCTGATGCGGGTCGAACCCATGCTGATCGGCAGCATCTATCCGACCCACGGCGAGGACCGGATCCTGGTGACGCTGGAGGACGTTCCTCCGGGTCTCGTCGCGGCACTGCTGGCAACCGAGGACCGGCGCTTCCTTGCACACCGCGGCGTGGACCCGATCGGCATCGCCCGGGCCGCGTGGGCCAACCTGCGCGCCGGGCGCACGGTACAGGGAGGCAGTACCCTGACCCAGCAGCTGGTGAAGAACTTCTACCTGACCCACGAGCAAAGCCTCAAGCGCAAGCTCAATGAGGCGGTGATGGCCATCCTGCTGGAGTACCGGTACTCCAAGGAGGAGATTCTCGAGGCGTACCTGAACGAGGTCTTCCTGGGCCAGGCGGGGGACCGTGCGATCCACGGCTTCGGTCTCGCCGCCGAGTTCTATTTTCAGCGTCCGCTGCGTGAACTCGACCTGGATCAGTTGGCGCTGCTGGTGGGTTTGGCCCGGGGCGCCAGCTACTACGATCCACGCCGGTTCCCGGAGCGCTCGCTGGCGCGCCGCAACGGCGTGCTCGACCGGATGCTGCGGGAGGGACTGGCCTCGTTCGACCAGGTCGAGCAGGCGAAGGAACGACCCCTGGGGGTCTCCCCGCGGGTGCCCCGCAGCGAGGGCTACTTTCCGGCCTTCCTCGACCTGGTGCGCCGGCAGCTTCGCACCGAGTACCGCGAGGAGGATCTGCGTAACGAGGGGCTGCGCATCTTTACCACCCTGGACCCCGGCATCCAGTTCACCCTGGAGCGGCACGTCGAGGAGGGCGTGGCCGAACTCATCGCGACGCGCGGCATCCGCGATCCGCTGCAGGCGGCCGCGGTGGTGACCGATCCGCTCGCGGGAGAGGTCCTGGCACTGGTCGGTGACAGCAACCCGCGGTTTCCGGGCTTCAACCGTGCCGTGGAGGCGAGGCGGCCGGTCGGCTCGCTGATCAAACCCTTCGTCTACCTCGCGGCCCTGTCCGATCCCGAGCGCTATACGTTGGCCACACTGCTCGACGACAGTCCGCTGACCCTCCAGCTGCCGCACGGCCAGCCCTGGTCGCCGCAGAACTTCGACCGCGAATTCCACGGCCAGGTCACGGCCTGGGAGGCACTGGTCCGCTCCTACAACGTCGCCACCGTGCGGCTGTCCCAGCAGATCGGCATCTCCCAGGTCATCCGGCTGATGCAGACCCTCGGGCTGGAACGGACGCCGGCGCCGCTGCCCTCGCTGGCGCTCGGGGCGCTGGACATGTCGCCGCTGGAGATCGCGACGCTCTACCAGGCCCTGGCCAATGGCGGTTATGCGACGCGCAGCCGTGCCATCCGGGACGTTCTCGATGTCGACAATCAGGAATTGTCGCACTTCAGCCTGGAACTCCGGGGTGCGGTTCCCGACGGAGCGGTGCGCCTGGTCAACCAGGCGCTGCATGATGTGACCACCCAGGGCACCGGCCGCGCCATTGGCGGCCGCCTGCCCGGGCGAGTGCTGGCCGGCAAGACCGGGACCTCCAACGATCTGCGCGACAGCTGGTTCGCGGGCTTCGATGACCGGCATCTGCTGGTGGTCTGGCTGGGGCTGGACGACAATCGACCCATTGGGCTGACGGGCGGAACTGGCGCCGTGCCCATCTGGATCCGTACCATGGCCGCGCTGCCAGGTGGCTCGCTGAACCTGGGGCATCATCCGGAGATCCAGTCGCAATGGGTGGATCGGCAGTCCGGCCTGCGCACCGAGACGGAGGCCTGCCCGGATCGCATCGAACTCCCGTTCTGGCGTGACTCGGCGCCCAGGACGCGTGCCGCCTGCGACATCGGGGCGGCGTTTGAAGACGAAGGATCCAGCTGGCTGGAGAGGTGGTTTCGATGAGAGTGAGACAACCGTGGAGCATGGGCTGCGAAGGCCTGCCCGTGCGGATCCTGGGGGTGCTGCTGTTGACGGCCCTGCTTGGGGCCTGTGCGGTCCCCGCGTCCCGGCCCGGCCTGCCGCCGGACACGGGTGCCGTGGTCGTGGCTCCGCTGCCGCAGGCGGAGGAAGCCCGGCCGCCCGCAGCGGTGCCCGACCCGGTTCCCGAGGCCCCGGCGACCGCCCCGGCGGCGCTGGCCCTTGCCGCCCAGTCCGACCAGGCCCGGGCGGAGGGCAACCTGCGCCTGGCTGGCCTACAGCTCGAGCGGGCCCTGCGCATCGCTCCGCGTGACGCGGGGCTTTGGAATCGGCTGGCCCAGGTCCGGCTGGAGCAGCAGGAGTTCCAGCAGGCGGAGCGGATTGCGGATCGCTCCCTGCAGCTGGGATCCGCGGATCGTGCGCTGAGCCTGTCGAACTGGCGCATCATCTTCCGCGCCCGCGAGGCGCTGGGTGATACCGAGGGAGCGCGCAGGGCCCTGGAGGAAGTGCGGCGTCTGGAGCGGGCGGTTGGCTGATGCCGCCGCGGAGGCCGCGGAGCGTGCGCGGGCAGCGCTGCGCCCGGGCGGGATTCTGGCGCGGGCGGTTCCCGGTTTCCAGCCCCGTGCCCCGCAGCAGGTGATGGCGGGGTCGGTGGCCGAGGTGATCGAGGCCGTGCCCTCGGCGCTCCTGATCGAGGCCGCCACCGGCGTTGGCAAGACCTATGCGTACCTGGTTCCCGCGCTGCTGTCGGAGCGCCGGGTGCTGATCTCCACCGGCACCAAGACCCTGCAGGATCAGCTGTTTGCCAAGGACCTGCCGATGGTCTGCGAGGCGCTGGGTCGCCACCCGAGGATTGCCCTGCTGAAGGGCCGGTCCAACTATCTGTGCCATTACCGGCTGGAGGCCGCCGCGGGCGAGGCCATCGGCCGGGGGCGCCAGCTCGCGACCCTCGAGTCCCTGCGCCGGCTGGCCAGGACCTCGGCCACGGGTGACCTGACCCAGGCGGATATCCTCGCCGAGGATGCGCCCCTGTGGCCGCAGGTGACCTCGACGGTGGACAACTGCCTGGGCGGCGAATGCCCACGTTTCAATGACTGCTTCGTCGTCCGGGCGCGCCGGCGTGCGCAGGAGGCGGACGTGATCGTGGTGAATCATCACCTGCTGCTGGCGGACATGGCGCTGAAGGACGAGGGCTTCGGGGACCTGCTGCCGGAGGTGGACGCGGTGATCGTCGATGAGGCACACCAGTTGCCGGAGATTGCCGGGGCGTTTTTCGGGCTTGCGGTCGGGACCCGGGCGGTCCGTGAACTGGGCCGCGACGTGCTGCGCGAGATGGAGCGCGACGCCCCGGAGATGGTGGATCTGCGCGACCGGGTCGCGGCGCTGCAGGCGGCCGTCGCGGCGCTGTTGCACTGTTCCGAGGCCTGGCCCGCCCGGGCCAGCTGGGCCGAGGTCGGTGATGCCCCCGGCGTGCTGCCGGCACTGTCCGGGCTGGATCGGGCGCTGGGCGAGATGGAGGCGGCGCTGACGCAAGCGGCGAACCGGAGCCCGGGTCTGGACCAGGCGCGGGGTCGTTGTGCGACCCTTCGCGGGCGCCTGCAGGCCTGGCTCGAGGAGAGCCCCGAGACCGTGCCCTGGGTCGAGCGCTTCAAGCAGAGCCTGATGCTGCACCGAACCCCGTTGGACGCCGCGCGGCCCCTGGCGGAGCGCCGTGCCGCGCGCCCGGCGAGCTGGATCTTCACCTCCGCGACGCTGGCCGTGGGCGAGGACTTCAGTCATGCCGCGCGGCGCCTCGGTCTGCCCGACGACGTCCGTGCCGAACGCCTGGACAGCCCCTTCGACTTCTCGCGGCAGGCCTGCCTGGCGCTGCCGGCACAGGCCCTGCCGAACCCGAACACGCCCGGGTACACCCGTGCCTGTATCGATTGGGCCTGGCCCCTGCTCAGCGGCAATCCCGGGGGCGGGTTCTTTCTCTTCACCAGCCACCGGGCGCTCCGGGAGGCGGCGGCGCTGCTGCGTGACCGCCTGCCTCCCGAGAGGCTCCTGCTGGTGCAGGGGGAGCAGCCGCGCGCCGAACTCCTGGCCCGCTTCCGCGACTCCGGCGACGCCTGGCTGCTGGGTGCGCACAGCTTCTGGGAGGGGGTGGACATCCGCGGCGACACGCTGTCGATCGTGATCATCGACCGTCTGCCGTTTGCGGCCCCGAACGATCCCGTGCTGCAGGCCCGTGCCGCCTCGATCGAGGCCGGGGGCGGCAGCCCGTTCATGGAGTTCCAGTTGCCGCAGGCGGTCCTGGCCCTGAAGCAGGGCGTCGGGCGGTTGATTCGGGATGCCAACGATGCCGGTATCCTGGCCCTTTGCGATCCGCGGCTGACCCAGAAGCCCTACGGGCGGCAGTTCCTGCGCAGCCTGCCGCGCTTCCACGAGACCCGCGATCCCGTCCATGCCCTGGAGTTCCTGCGTAAGGCGCGGCAGGGGCGGGGAGACGCCGTATGCGTCTGATTGCGCTGGAGACCGCGACCGAGGCCTGCTCGGCGGCGCTTTGGGTCGATGGCGAGCTGCGCTGGTTGCTGGAGCCGGGCGCGGCGCGGCGCCACGGCGAACTGATCCTGGACCAGGTGGATCGACTGCTGGCCGAAGCCGGGCTGGTGCCGGGGCAGCTGGATGCCGTCGGGGTCGGCCGCGGGCCGGGGGCCTTCACCGGGGTCAGGCTCGGTCTCGGGGTCGCGCAGGGACTGGCGTTCGCGGTCGGCTGCCCCGTGGTTCCGGTATCGACCCTGGCCGCACTGGCGCAGCAGGGGGCCGACCGCGGAGCCCGCCAGGTGCTGGCATCGCTCGACGCGCGCATGGGTGAGGTCTACTGGTCCCTGCTGACGGTGGACCCGGCGGGCCGCGTGGGCGTCTCGGAGGAACATTTGAGCGCTCCAGGGCAGGTGACCGCAGCCTGGACAGGGGAGGCACGCCTGGCCCTGGGCAGCGGTTTCGGCGCCTACCCCGAGCTCATGGATCGCCTCGGACTCGGGGCAGACGAGGTGGACCCGGCCGCATTGCCCCGTGCCCGCGAGGTGGCCATCCTCGCCGTGGCGGCGTACGCCCGTGGCGAATCCCTCAGCCCCGAACTGGCGCAGCCGGTGTACCTGCGCGACCGGGTTGCCGAGCCCCGGCCGAATCCGGGTCCGAAGCGCCGGGGAGCGGGATCATGAACGTCGATCAGGCAACGGAGCCGCTGTTCCCCTGGACGATCCCGCTGCGGGCGCGCGTCAAGGTGCTCCCGGAGGACTTCGTGGTGGACGAGATCGCGGCGACGGAGCCGGATGGCACCGGCGAGCATGTCTGGCTGCATATCCGCAAGATCGGGCAAAACAGCGAGGCGGTCGCGGAGTGGCTTGCGCGCGTGGCCGGCGTACCAAGAGTGAACGTCGGGTATGCAGGGCGAAAGGACCGGCACGCGGTGACCAGCCAGTGGTTCAGCGTCCAGCTGCCGGGCCGGGAGGAGCCGGACTGGTCGCAGCAGGTCCTGGAAGGTGTGGAGATCGTCGCCAGCAGGCGCCATTCACGCAAGCTGAAAACCGGGCATCTGGGCGGGAACCGCTTCCGGCTCCGCCTGCGCGAGGTGGCGGGCGATCATGCGGCCGCCGACACGCTGCTGGAGGGCATGCGACTGCGCGGGCTGCCGGACTATTTCGGGGAGCAGCGCTTCGGTCACGGCAACCTGGAACGGGCGCGGGCCTGGTTTGCCGGCCGCTCACGGCCGCGCGGCCGGAACCAGCGTAGCCTGTATCTCTCGGCGGCCCGGGCCGCGATCTTCAACACCGTGCTGCGACGGCGCGTGCAGGACGGTACCTGGGACCGGCTGCTGCCGGGCGACCTGGCGAACCTCGACGGATCCGGGAGCATTTTTCCGGTCGTCAGTGTCGACGATGAACTGCGGGCGCGCTGCGAGCGGCTGGACCTGCATCCCACAGGGCCCCTTTGGGGCCGGGGTGGGCCGGGCAGCTCGGGGGCGGTCCTGGATCTCGAGCAGGCCGTGGCGGACGAGTGGTCCGAGCTTGCCCGGGGCCTCGAGCGAGAGGGTCTGGCCCCCGCACGCCGGCCCCTGCGGCTGCGCCCGCGCCGGCTCGACTGGCACTGGGAGACGGCCGACAACCTGGTGCTGGAAATGGAATTGGGCCCGGGGGAATACGCGACCGGGGTTGCCGGCGCCATCGCGGTGTTGACCGACGGCGGCTGAAGGCCGGTCCGGCCGTTACCCGCTGCCGGGATTCAGGCCTCGGTACCTGCGCTTCCGCTGGCTTCGGCCAGCGCCTTTTCCGCCCGCTCGGCGCGCGCCTCGGCCTCGACGCGACCGGTGATGTCCTTCTGAATGCCGATGTAATAGGTCAGCTGGTCGTCATCGTTGAAGACGGGTGTGATCGAGAGCTCGTTCCAGAACAGCGATCCGTCCTTGCGGTAATTGCGCAGCACGACTCGGCAGGGCTTGCCTTCGTCCAGCGCGGAGCGGATCTCGCGGACGGCATCCTGATCGGTGTCGCTGCCCTGCAGGAAGCGGCAGTCACGGTACAGGATCTCGTCCGCCATATAACCGGTCAGCTCCTCGAAGGCCCGGTTCACGTAGATCAGGATATTGTCCTGGCCTTCCTGCTCGGCGATCACGATCCCGTCGTTGGACGCGTCGACGGCCAGGGCGAGCAACTCTGCATCGATGGATCGGGTCATGGTTCGGTCTTTAGTCCAGAAGCGGGGGCAACGAGGGCCAGGCACGCCGTGAGGACGGGAGCAGCAACCTCGCTGGAAATGTAGCACAGGCCGGTGGATCGGCGCGGCCCGCCACAAGAACCTTCCGGAAACGAAGAGGGGCTGCGGCAGTGCGCAGCCCCTGGGTCAGACCAAGCGGGTGCCGGGTCCCCCGGCGCAGTCCTACATGCGCTGGATGATGGTGAAGGCGCCCCGAATATCGCCCTCGGAGTAGCCGGTCGCCTGATCCTCCGGGTACAACCGTTCCAGCGCATGTTTGATGTCGCCGCCCAACTCGGACCCGTGACAGGTAAGGCAGAGTCCACCGGTCGGGATGGCGCGCATGAACCGGAACACCTCCTCATCGCCGTCCTGGACGACCTCGTGGCGGGACAGTTCGGCGGCCGGCACGCCGGCGGCGCGCTGGGCTTCAAAGTCCGCGAGCACCGCTCGCTCCCACTCGTCGGGTGCGTTGTCGGGGTTGCGCAGTTTCAGGCTCGTGCGCCCCACGGTCCACCCGGTCTCGCTGGAGATGTCGCTGGCGATCTCGGGTGCCCGCTGCTGGCACACCTCGATGGCCTGGATCGGACCGCCTTCCTGCATCGCGCCCTGCAGATGCCCCTGCAGGGTGGAGGCAAATTGCTGAATGGCAGCCTGGCTGGCGGCGACCCGCTCATCCAGTTCGGTGGCCTGGGCCGGTGCGGCGACGGCCAGCGCAAGCGCCAGGGGAAGCAGCGTCCATTTGTTCATCATGTCGGCCCTCATGGTGTCGGTACAATGTTTTGCATAAATGCTGTATCGATATTGCATCGAAAAAACGGCGTTGGCAAGGGATTTCTGTCGCGTCCGGGACCCTGCCGGCCACGTGCCTACGTCCCAAGTACCCTACGGACATCCTGAACCGGACGCAACGGTGTCCGGGGTTTGCCCGCGAAGGATACTACCTATTGCCAGCCGGATCCGTGGATTGGCGCGGGCTCAGGGATGGCCTGCGGTGGCGCGGCGGAGCAGCACGTAAACGGCACCGGTCCCGCCGTCCGCAGGCCGGGCCGAGCAGAATGCCAGCACGTCGTCACGTTGGCGCAGCCAGTGATCCAGCAGCCCCTTCAATACCGGCCCCTGTTGCCGCGACCTCAGACCCTTGCCGTGCACGACACGTACGCAGAGGTGCCCTTCGCAGCGTGCCTCGTTCAGAAAGGCCGCCACGGCGCGACGTGCCTCGCCGGAGAACAGGCCGTGCAGGTCGAGTTCCTCCTGCACCCGGTAATGGCCGCGTTTCAGATTCCGGAAGACTCGCCGGCTGACGCCCGGGCGCACGAAACGCAGTTCGTCCCCGGGTTGCAGGTCGGTGGCGTTCACCGGATCGCTGAGCAGGTCCCGGAGTACGGCCACATCGTCCTCCCGCCGCTTCTGGGCCCGCGCGACCGGGGCCGGCGAGCGCACATCCGCCTGGTCATGCTGGAGGCGCCGGACCTCGCCGATGGCGCGAAGAAAATGTCCGACGTCGTTCGGGTCTTCGTCTGAAGTCATCATGGGTCCCGTTCAGGGGCGTGCACGGCGGCGGCCGGGCGGCTTTTCATCCCCGCCCTGTGGCATGTACTCCGGTCGCCGCGTCAGGCTTCCCCGCATCGGGCCGTCGGGGCAAGCGCGGCGCGGCCTGCGCCGATGAGGCCGGATTCAGTGCGTGTCTCGCGGTTTCCAGTATATTAGGCGCCTTCATCCCCGGTTTGTTCGCTCATGCGCATCTTGGTCAGCAATGACGACGGTATCCACGCGCCCGGCATTCAGTGCCTGGCGAGGCATCTGCGCACGGTGGCGGATGTGCGTGTCGTAGCACCCGACCGTGACCGCAGTGGCGCCAGCAACAGTCTGACGCTGGTGCACCCCCTGCGCGCCCAGGAACTCGAGAACGGGGACATGGGCGTGGACGGAACACCCACGGACTGCGTGCACCTCGCGATCACCGGGCTGCTGGACCGGGAGCCGGACCTGGTGATCTCGGGCATCAACGCCGGCGCGAACATGGGCGACGACGTCCTGTATTCAGGGACCGTGGCGGCGGCGATGGAAGGCCGTTTCCTGGGCCTGCCCGCGATCGCCGTGTCCCTGGTCGGGCCGCGCCTGCAGCACTATGACGCCGCCGCTCGGGTGGTTCTGAATCTGCTCGATCGGCTGCACCGGGTCCCCCTGCCCGCCGCCACGATCCTGAACGTCAACGTACCGGACCTGCCGTTCGAGGACATCCGTGGCGTCCAGGCGACTCGCCTGGGCCATCGCCACAAGTCGGAGCCGGTCGTGAAGGCCAGCGACCCGCGCGGGCGGCCGATCTATTGGGTGGGCCCGGCAGGACCCGAGCAGGACGCAGGTCCGGGCACCGATTTCTTTGCGGTGCGCGAGGGTTACGTGTCGGTGACCCCGATCCAGGTGGACCTCACTCAGTTTGAGGCGATCGATACCGTGGGACGCTGGCTGGAAGGAGAAGCGGATGGCGCTTGATACCTCGGGCGCCGGCCTGACCTCCCTGCGCGCGCGCGACCGGCTGGTCAAGCAGTTGTCGGAACTGGGAATCCGCAATGCCGCTGTGCTGGAGGCCATCCGCCAGGTGCCGCGTCACCTGTTCGTGGAAGAGGCCCTGGTGCATCGGGCGTACGAGAACATCGCCCTGCCCATCGGCTACCGGCAGACCGTTTCACAGCCCTACATCGTGGCCCGCATGACCGAGACCCTCCTCGACGGCGCTCCGGTACGCACCGTTCTGGAGATCGGCACCGGTTCGGGCTACCAGTCCGCGGTACTGGCCCATCTGGTCGAACGCGTTTACTCGGTGGAGCGCATCCATGCCCTGAGCCGCAGTGCGCGTGAGCTGCTCAGCCGGCTCCGGATCAACAATGTCAGCGTCCGGCATGGGGACGGCGCGGAGGGGTGGCCGGCGAAGGCGCCGTTCGATGGCATTCTGCTGACCGCGGCGCCCCGCGAGGTTCCGCATGAGCTCCTGGTGCAGCTCGCGCCCGGGGGGCGCCTGGTCGCGCCGGTGGAAGGTGTCGACGGACGCCAGCAACTGATCCGTTACACCCATACCGAGGAGGCTTTTGTGCGGGACGTTCTGGATGCCGTGTGTTTCGTGCCAATGCTCTCAGGGTCCGAGCAGTGAAGGTCTTCGAGCCGCTCTACGATCGGGTCATGGGCTGGTCGCGGCATCGCCACGCGCCGCGTTACCTCGCGGCGCTGTCCTTCGCCGAGTCCTCCTTCTTTCCCATCCCTCCGGACGTGATGCTGGCGCCGATGGCTGCAGCGCGCCCGCGGGAGGGCCTTCGGCTGGCCGCGCTAACCACCGTCTTTTCGGTGCTGGGTGGTTTGCTCGGATACTTGATCGGCATGCTTGCCTACGGGCTGGTCTCGCCGTGGGTCATCGAGGCGGGGCACGGGGAGAGTCTGGATCTGGCCCAGGAATGGTTCGCGGTCTGGGGGGTGTGGGTGGTGCTGATTGCCGGCTTCTCGCCGATCCCCTACAAACTGTTCACCATTACCGCCGGAGCCCTGGCGATGCCGCTGCTGCCCTTCGTGATCGCTTCCTTGCTCGGCCGCGGCGCGCGCTTCTTCGCTGTGGGCCTTCTGATGGCGTGGCTGGGCCCGCAGGCGGACCGTCATCTGCGTCCCTACATGGAACGCCTTGGCTGGCTGTCGGTCTTCCTGCTGGTGGCAATCATGGCCTTCATGACTCTCACGGATTGATGCGTTCCAGGCCCCTCGTTCTCTGGCTCACCCTGGCGCTCCTGATAGCCGGACTGGTGGGTTGTGCCGCGCGGCCGCCGGCGACGCCCGGTGCGGGCAGTGCCCCCGGAACCTACGTTGTGCAGCGGGACGAGACGCTCTACCGCATCGCGACCCGGAACGGACTGGACTGGCGTGACGTCGCGCGTCGCAACGGCATCGGGCCGCCCTACTTGATTTATCCCGGCCAGCGCCTTCGCCTGACCGGCGCCACGCCTCTGGCCAGCCGGCCCGCCCCGGCACCTTCCGCCAGCGCGCCCGCGCGAGCTCCGACTCCCGCACCGACCCCCCCGCCGCGGGCCGCGGAAACGTCCATCGCGCGCGCCGGAGATTCGGCGCCCACGGTCGCCCAGCCCCCGGCGCGTCCGACCACGGGAGGCGGGACGGTCGCTGCGCGGGGGGCATTGCAATGGCAGTGGCCGGCCGATGGCCCCGTGCTGCGCGCCTTCTCCAATAGTGCGACCACGCGCCGGGGAATCGCCATCGGCGGCAGCCGCGGCGATGACGTGCGTGCCGCCACGGATGGGGAGGTGGTCTATGCGGGAAGTGGACTGGTCGGTTATGGCAGGCTTATCATCCTGAAGCACGATGCACGATTCATCAGCGCCTATGGGCACAATGAAGAATTGCTGGTGCGCGAGGGCCAGAATGTGCGCGCCGGCCAGAAGATCGCACTGCTGGGCGATTCCGGGGCCGCCCGCCCCATGTTGCACTTCGAGATCCGCGTTGATGGTGCGCCTGTCGACCCGACGCGTTATCTTCCCCGGCGGTAGATGCTGGCGTTCAGACGGAGAAGTTCTGCACCATGTCCTCACAGAACCGATTTCTGAAGCGGGTCCCTGGCGACCCGACGGATCCTGAAGCGGCTACCTCTCCGGAAGACGGCAACGACCCCGAAGTCGACGAGGTCGTCGAGTCAGTTGATAACGCGGACCCGATCGAAAACGACCCCATCCGAGTCGCGGCTGCAGGGCGCCTGCAGCAGGATGCCGGGCCGGCGGAACTGGATGCCATCCAGCTCTACCTCCGGGACATCGAATTCCGCCCGCTGCTGACCCCGGAGGAAGAGGTCTACTATGCCCGCCTGGCCCGGGCGGGGGATCCCAGGGGTCGGCAGCGGATGATCGAATGCAATCTGCGGCTGGTGGTGAAGATCGCCCGCCGCTACATGAACCGGGGCCTGGCGCTCCTGGACCTCATCGAGGAGGGCAACCTCGGCCTGATGCACGCGGTGGAGAAATTCGACCCCGAGCGCGGCTTCCGTTTCTCCACGTACGCGACCTGGTGGATCCGCCAGACTATCGAACGCGCGCTGATGAACCAGGCGCGAACGATCCGCATACCGGTGCATGTGAGCAAGGAACTGCGCGCCCACAGCAAGGTGGCGCGGGGGATGATGCAGGAACTGGGGCGGGAACCCACCGAGGAGGAACTGGCGAACCGGCTGGGCAAGCCCGTGGCCGAGATCCAGAAGCTCCGGGCAATGTCCGAACCCTCGACCTCCATCGACATCGCGGTGGGGCCTGACGGCGACCGGTCGTTGACCGAAATCCTGCCGGACGAGAATTCAGCCGGACCCTCGGCACTCCTGGAGGACGAAGACATCCGTAATCTCGTCGCTGCCTGGCTGGAGGAACTCGACCAGAAGCAGCGCGAGGTCCTGGTCCGCCGCTTCGGGCTGCACGGTTTCGAGCGCTGTACGCTGGAGCAGGTGGGGGTCGAGATCGGAGTGACCCGGGAGCGGGTACGGCAGATCCAGATGGAGGCCCTGAAGCGCCTGCGCCGCCTGCTCCGGGCCCGCGGGCTGTCGGAGGACGTGCTGCTGCCGCGTCCCTGAGCTTCGGCACCAAACTCCCGCATGGCCCCCTGACGGGGACAGACGCTACCGGGATGACGATCCTCAGCGGTCGACGATCAGCGCCGCGGCGACCATCCGGCCCTCTGCCATGATCAGGTTGTAGGTGCGGCAGGCGGCGGCGGTGTCCATGATCTCGAGCCCCCAGGGCTGCCCCCGCAATTCCCGCCACAGCGCACGCTCGGGAAAGGCCTGGCGCTGTCCTGTTCCCAGCAACAGGATCTCCGGCGGATTCGCATGCACCCATGCGAGTGCCTCGAGGCTTAGGGCATGGATATCGGCGACCGGCCAAGACGGCAGCAGGCGGTCCGGGCGCAGGATCAGGCTATGGGCGTAGCGGACCCCGTTGACCGCAACATGATCCGGCGCATAACCGGTGATCATGTTCTGTTCGTCGTCGGTGAGCTGCGTGAACTGCATGCAGCCAAACCTACCGGCATCGGCCCCATGCGGCAAGCACCCCCTGACGCCGCGGGTGTTGGCATCCGGGGCATTGCGGGTTCATTGCGTTGACACTGCGACAGGCGGGTTATACTTTTACCCGTTTGTGTTGAACCGGCCGGATGCCCACGGCCACACCGCCCCAATCCACGAGCCAGGAACCCATCCGTGATGGACGTCTTTCCCCGCATCGAGCGCCTGCCGCCCTATGTCTTCAATATCGTCAACCAATTGAAGGCAGAGGCCCGAGCCCGGGGCGAGGACATCATCGACTTCGGAATGGGCAATCCCGACCAGCCGACTCCGCAGCACATCGTGGACAAGCTGGTGGAGGTGGCGCAGCGTGGCGATACGCACCGCTACTCGGTCTCCAAGGGTATCCCGCGTCTGCGCCGTGCGATCACGCGCTGGTACAAGGCGCGTTTTGACGTCGATCTCGATCCCGAAACCGAAGCGATCGCGACCATCGGCTCCAAGGAGGGCCTTGCGCACCTGGCGCTGGCGATCCTTGGCCCTGGCGACGCGGTGCTGGTGCCGAATCCGGCCTATCCGATCCATCCCTACGGTTGTGTGATCGCCGGGGCGGACGTGCGCCACGTGCCGCTGACGCCCGATGTCGATTTCTTTGCCGAACTCAACCGGGCCATCCAGGATTCCTGGCCGCGCCCCAAGATGCTGATCCTGAATTTCCCCGCGAATCCCACGACCCAGTGCGTCGATCTCGAGTTCTTCGAGCGCGTGGTGGAGATCTGCCGGGAGAATCACATCTGGGTGGTGCACGACATCGCTTATGCGGAGATCGTGTTCGACGGCTACAAGGCCCCCTCCGTACTGCAGGTCCCGGGCGCCAAGGAGATCGCGGTCGAGTTCTACACCCTCTCCAAGACCTACAACATGCCGGGCTGGCGCGTAGGCTTCATGTGCGGGAACCCGACCCTGGTCGCGGCGCTGGCGCGGATGAAGTCCTACCTCGACTACGGCACCTTCACCCCGATCCAGGTGGCGGCGATCGCAGCGCTGGAAGGGCCGCAGGACTGCGTGCAGGAGATCTGCGAACTCTACCGGTCCCGTCGCGACGTCCTCTGCGACGGGCTGAACGCGATGGGCTGGACGGTCGAAAGACCGAAGGCGACGATGTTCGTCTGGGCGCCGATCCCGGAACCCTACCGCGAGATGGGCTCCCTGGAGTTCTCCAAGAAGCTGTTGCGCGACGCGAAGGTGGCGGTCTCGCCGGGCATCGGTTTCGGCAGTTACGGCGATCCCCACGTGCGCTTCAGCCTGATCGAGAACGAGCAGCGCACCCGCCAGGCCCTGCGCGGCATCAAGGCGATGTTCCGGGCGGACTCCATTCTTGCGAGCGCGAGGGCGGGAGAACCCGATCCCGCGCGGACGGCCAACTGACCCGCTGAACCCACGATCAACCTCGGCTGTAATCGGCTGTAAATAAGGAAGACCTCGAATGAAGCCCGTCAGAATCGGATTGCTCGGCCTGGGAACCGTCGGCTGCGGGACCGTGCAGGTGCTCGCCCGCAATGGCGACGAGATCGCGCGGCGCGCCGGACGCGGTATTGCCGTGGTCGCTGCGGCGGTGCGTGATCTGGCGCGCGAACGCGAATGCGATTTGGATGGCGTGCGCCTGACCGACGATCCGGCCTCCGTCGTGGACGATCCGGACGTCGAGGTGGTGGTCGAGTTGATGGGTGGTACCGAGCCGGCACGGACGCTGGTGTTGCGGGCGATCGCCGCGGGCAAGCACGTGGTCACCGCCAACAAGGCATTGATCGCGCTGCATGGCAACGAGATCTTCGCTCGGGCGCAGGAGCAGGGCGTGGTCGTGGCCTTCGAGGCCGCGGTGGCCGGGGGCATCCCGATCATCAAGGCGCTGCGCGAGGGACTGGCGGGTAACCGCATCGACTGGGTTGCGGGCATCATCAACGGCACGGGAAATTTCATCCTGACCGAGATGCGTGATCACGGACGGGATTTCGGCGACGTCCTCGCCGAGGCCCAGCGTCTTGGCTATGCCGAGGCCGATCCAACCTTCGACGTGGAGGGCATCGACGCGGCCCACAAGCTCTGCATCCTCGCGGCCATTGCCTTCGGCATCCCGCTGCAGTTTGAGCGCATCCATGTCGAGGGCATCAGCGGGATCACGCGGGAGGATGTCACCTTTGCCGCCGAACTGGGTTATCGCATCAAGCACCTGGGGATCGCCCGCCGGGCCGAGGGCGGCTTCGAACTGCGCGTGCATCCGACCCTGATTCCGGAGCGGCGTCTGATCGCGAACGTCGATGGCGTGATGAATGCGGTGCTGGTGATGGGTGATGCCGTCGGGCCGACGCTGTATTACGGCGCCGGGGCGGGGGCCGAGGCCACGGCCTCCGCCGTGGTTGCCGACCTGGTCGACGTGGTGCGCGCACTGACCGCGGACCCGGAGAACCGGGTGCCGCACCTGGCCTTCCAGCCCGGCGCATTGTCCGATCTGCCGATCCTGCCCATGGCCGAGGTGCGTACCTCCTTCTACCTGCGCCTGCGTGCCCATGACCGGCCGGGGGTGCTGGCCGACATCACGCGCGTGCTGGGCGCCCACTGCATCAGCATCGAGGCGATCCTGCAGCGTGAACCGGATCCCGAGCGTGGCGAGGCCACAATCATCATCCTGACCCACCAGGTCCGCGAAGGCGACATGCAGCGCGCCATCGACGAGATCGAAGCGCTTTCCCACCTGAGTTCGCCGGTGACCCGGATCCGCATGGAATCCCTGGCCCGCTGACTCCACACCGCCCATCACAACGGAATATTCACCATGGCTTTCGGACATCGCTACACCGGTCTGATCGACCGCTACCGGGACCGCCTCCCGGTGCACGACGACACCCGGATCATCTCGCTGGGTGAGGGCAATACGCCCCTGATCCGGCTGAACAACATCCCCCGGGCGATCTCGCGAGACGTCGAACTCTACGTCAAGTTCGAGGGCCTGAACCCCACCGGCTCGTTCAAGGACCGGGGCATGACCATGGCTGTGACCAAGGCCGTGGAAGAAGGCTCCAAGGCGATCATCTGTGCCTCGACCGGCAATACCTCGGCCGCGGCCGCCGCCTACGCGGCCCGCGCCGGCATCACCGCCTTCGTGGTCATTCCGGACGGCAAGATCGCGATGGGCAAGCTGGCCCAGGCGATGATGCACGGCTCGGTGGTGATCCAGATCGAGGGCAACTTCGACGACGGCATGCGCCTGGTCAAGGAGGTCGCCAGTGCGGCCCCGGTGACGCTGGTCAACTCGGTCAACCCGTTCCGGCTCCAGGGCCAGAAGACGGCGGCCTTCGAGATCGTCGAGGAACTGGGGCGGGCGCCCGATTTCCACTGCCTTCCGGTGGGCAACGCAGGCAACATCACCGCGCACTGGATCGGCTACTCCGAGCTTGCCGCGAATTCGGGGGATCATGTCACCGGCGCCTGTACCTTCTGCAGCGGCCATTGCCGCTACGCTGGCGGCGGTGTCGCCGGACAGCGGCCGAAGATGATCGGCTACCAGGCCAGCGGCAGCGCACCGTTCATGCGCGGCGCGATGGTGGACAATCCCGACACGGTCGCCACCGCGATCCGGATCGGCCATCCGCAGTCCTGGGATGTCGCCTGGAAGGTGCGCGAGGAGTCCGGCGGCTGGTTCGACGAGT
>Ga0209498_1000744_pt1 | contig 20139 bp, 16 predicted proteins | sample WalLakDeSediment_FD_184131 | JGI IMG/M metagenome (GOLD analysis project Ga0209498, IMG submission 184131) | Lake sediment microbial communities from Walker lake, Nevada to study Microbial Dark Matter (Phase II) - Walker Lake 11/02/13 Deep... | ecosystem: Environmental > Aquatic > Freshwater >... | reverse complement strand
AACTTCTACTTCCTCCTCCTCTTCACCTTCCACATCAAGGAAGGGCAGGGGCTCCAGTTCGCCCTCGGCTTCCTCCTCAACTTCTACTTCCTCCTCCTCTTCACCTTCCACATCAAGGAAGGGCAGAGATTCGAGATCGCCCTCGACCTCCTCATCCTCCTCCGGGACGACATCCAGTTGCAGGTCGGCCAGAGAGCCGACCCCTTCCTCGTCGCCCCAGTCAATGGCCTCGGAAACTCCAGCCATCTCCGCTTCGGCCTCGTGGGCGGCATCCACGAAATCGGGGATTTCCAGGTGGCCGACCTCGGGGATAGCCTCCTGGTCCTCGACCCAGCCGCTGGAGTCGAAGCCGTCGAGGCTCGTGCTCTCAAGGACGAAGTCCTCCGACTCGTGGGCGCTGGCTTCGGCCTGGAGGGCATCCAGGTCTGGAAGCAAGAGATCCGGCGCCAGCTCACCAAGCTTGAGGGCGATGGCCTCAGCCTCCGGCTCCCGGTCACCGAGCAGGAGAAGCCTGTAGATCTGGGTGTATTGCTCCACGGCCGCTTCCACCCGGTCGTGGAACTCCAATTGGGAGGCCAGCCCTTGGCGAATCTCAACGTCGTCGGGCGAAAGCTGGACGAACTCTACCAGGGAGTTCAGGGCCGATTCGATGTCACCCATCGCCGTAACGCGCTCGGCATAGGTCAGGAAGTTCTGCTTGGCATCCGGCAGGAAGCCCTGGCCTGCCCGGATCTGACCCATGCGGCGGAAGAAGACGTTCCTCTCGGGGAAGTTCCGGAGGACCTTCTTGCAGATAGCGATGGCATTATTGGGAAGCTCGGCCTCGAGGTAGAGATCGATGGCCTTTACGTAATGCTCCACGGCCGAGTTGGGCTGACCGAGGCGGGTCTGGATGTCTCCCACCCGATTGTACAGAGAGATGTCAGGCGCCTCTTCTTGGTCCTGGTGGCGCAGTGCGGCGCCGTAGAGATCGAGGGCACTATGCCACTCCTCTCTTTGCTCGTGGTTACGAGCCTTCTCTTTCAACTCTTCGATTTTCATGGCTCACGCACCAAGCGTCGTGCTTGCTCCAGCCCGACCCGACCGATCGTCTCGGGTGGAGCCCGGGGAGAGGCGGGGAAAAGGAAGAACGTCCATGCCCTCCGATAGAGGTTGGACGCCCACTGGACTTCGGTACCCCAGGTGCCGCAAGATAAACCGGGGTCGAAACCTACACAAGCGACGATACGGGGAGCAAGAAAACGGGTTCCCGGGCCCCGTAACCGTGCGGGGACCGGGAACCCGGTCATGGTGTGAGTCGGCGTAGGCCCACCGGGATCCGGAGCCCGGCCTACCTCCCGACGGCTTCCCTCGGGGCCAGGTTGGGGTTACCGACCTGGAGCTGATACGCCCAATCAAAGATCATGAGAGCGCCCCCCTCCTGATCGAAGCCCAGGAGCGTGACCCTGATCGCCCCGAAGTGCGTCCCGCCGCCGTCACCGACCACCCGCAGCACGTAGGTCGTCTGAGGGTAGAGAGGCATGTCGAGGGTCGTGTACCCCGTCAGCGGAGCTGTGTCCAGGGAGACACAATCGGAGTCAGCGGCCACCCCGCACTTCAAGGCGGTAGTTTCGAAGTAGCCATCGTAGATCTGGGTTCCCGGACCCGGAACCAGCCACCACCCCTCTGCGTCCACCTCCATGCGGAAGTGCCGACCGGGAGAGTCTCCGCTCACGATGGGATAGGTGACCTCATCCTGGGGGAACCGGAACCCGGAATGGGTCGGGACGTCCTCATAGGCGTAGACCCACTCCCCGTGATAGTCTGGGCGGGGCGTGCCGGAAGCCGTGGCGCTGCCGGAGCTCTCATGGCCTTGATCGTCCACCGCCGAAACGAGATAGGAATAGGTGAATCCGTTCACCACCAACAGGTCGAGGAACCCCTCGGAATCCGTTTCACCCAGCAGGTAGGTGTCTCCGCCGTCCTCCAGGAGGTAGATCCGGTAGAAGGAGAAGTCGGAGGCGTCACGAGCGTTATCGCTCCAACGCAAGAACACGGCATTGTCCAGGGCCACCACCTCCAGGCTCGCCGGATTCGGCGGCGGGATGGGATCCGGCACGAGGACCTGCACCGAGAAGTCCGAGGGCGTCTCCAATCCCCCGGGGCTCACGGCTGCCACATAGTACTCATAGGTGACATTGGCTACGATGTTCACATCGGTGTAGGAGCATCGGCCACCGGAGCAGTTGGTGACCTCGGCCATGAGGAAGGACTGGGCATCGGAAACCCGCTTCCCGTAGATGCGGAAGGTCTCCCCATCCCAGGCAGGGGCGAGCTCCCATGTGAGGTACACCGCTTGGTTGTAGTACCAGGCGGAGAGGTTCCGGGGCGCCGCCGGATACCCATCCACCACTGATGTGACGTCGTCGCCGCAGGCGACCAGGGCGAAAGCCAAGGGCAGGAAAAGAAGTCCGGATCTGACGCGTTTCATGGTTTCCTCCGCAAGGGTCAGGGTCCGAACTCCTGCGAAGCAGATCTCGTGCCGCAAGCGCAGGACCCGATTTCCTCAAGATCTTCAGGGGCCAATTGAATGAGTTGTCCTCCAGGGAGGACACCCAACGAGGAGACCTGGACATGAACCGGGGCAACCGGGGAGATGCGACGGACCAGAGTCGGAGCTCAGAAGCGCCGGGCTCCCGACGCGTCCTGGATGCTCCGTTGCTGGTAGTCGAAGTGGAGGTCCCTGTTATCCGTCAGGGAGACCTCAAACCTGAAGCTCCAGTTCCCTGTGGCGGTTTGCCGAAAGTCGAAATAGGCCTCCCAACGGTGCAGATCCCGGGTGAGACGGAGGTAGTGGTCGTTGAAGGACTGGTTGAGCACGTCGTAGGAGGTCCGCCAGCTCACCTCCCAGTTCTCGGTGGGGTTGAACGAGAGCGTGCTCTGCAGCATCTGGTTGGAGGACAGCGACTCCGATCGCGGCCTCTGCAGGGAGTAGGAGAGGTTGGCTCGCCAGCCGCCCGCCGCACCTCCGGGACCGCCCGCCCTGGCTCTCCGGCCCGGGCCATCGCCCTCGGGGATGATGGAAGATTCGTCCGAGAGGCTCGGCCCGAAGGGGCTTTCCTGCTCCTCCTGGGACGCCTCAGAGGTGGCCCGCACCGTAGAGGGATCCTCTTCCTCCTCCCCACCCAGGAGGGATCCCAGAAGCCTGATGGGGAGTGAACGGGAATCCAGGGAGAAACCGAAGTTCATCTGGGTCAAGTGGGGAGAGAACCTCCTGGCCGAGCCCGATCCTCCCGGCTGGCCCCCACCCGTTCCCCCCGGATCGTCATCGAAGAGGAGATGGGTCATGGTGAGGTTCAGCCCCCTGAGATAGTCCGACGAGATGGTATTGGTGAGCTGGGTGGTTTGAATCCCCCAAAGCCAGCTCGATTCTTCCGCCGCCCTCTCGAAATCATATGTGATGGCCGTAGTCCGAAGGGCCAGCAGGGTCACCTTCTGTCCTTCCTGCCGGGCCCGGGGGGCGCCCGGCTCACCCTCTGTCCCTGCCTCGGCTCCAGCCTCGGGATCGAGGGGGTCTTCCTGGATTCCCAGGGTGTCCTCGGGCAAGCCAGTCACGGGAAGGGGAGGAGCGACTCCACCGGGCCCTGTGGGGGCGCCGGGCTGAGGGCTCGCAGCCGTGGGGTCCTCCTTTCGCTTCGCCTCGAAGGTCTGGTTCAAGCTGATGCGAAGGACCCGCTGGGCTCCCACCTCTCTCGACCCGAAGACCGCCTCCTGGATGGCCGTGGGAGAAACCGCCGGCGAATAGGAGTAGTCGAACCCCGGGCTTAGCTTGTGGCGGATGGCCTCAAAGGGGCCCGCCCCAGGGAAGAACCCGTAGAGATCCGTCCGCAGGGCGAGGCCCATGGAGAGCCGGGCCGGAGCCCCCACGAAGGAGGAGGCCAACGTGTCCGCGTCGGACCGGACGAACCGGCTGGAGATGCTGAGGCTCGGTGTGAGGCTGGTGGATCCCACCAGCCGTTGCTGGTAGCCCAGGGACGCGTTCCAGCTCAGGTCCGCCTCGGCCTGGTCCCGGAGCTCCGCCACGACGGGGCCCTCAGGCCGCCACCACGGGTCCGTCACGACAGGAACCCCCTTCACCACGTTCTCGTTCAGGGACGCCCCCGAGGAGAGGGAGAAACTCCCCAGGGAGAGGCCTGTGTTGAAGCTGGCGGCAGTCCGGACCTGATCTGCCAGCGAAGGAGAGAACGGGACGGTGTCGGGGCGAGCCGGCCGATTCGAGATGCTCCTCCTGAAGCTGCCGGACCCCGACCAGGTAAGGTTGTTGTAGAAACTGGCCTGGGCGGGGGAGGCTCTGAAGAAGGTCTGAGGTGAGAGGGAGAGGCTCACGTTCGGAAGCGTCATCTCCACTCTGTCGTCCGTGAGGAACTGACGCCGGTTCGCGCTCAGGGTCAGGTTCCCGAAGTCGAATCGCCGGCTCAGGCCTCCCTCCGAGTCGATGGACTGGACAACCTCAATGGGATCGAAGGAGGTCCGGCGGATGAAGGAGCTGCTGGAGGCATACCGGGCCCGGAACCTCAGGTTGGTCCGCTCGCTCATCTGCCAGTTGTTGTTGGCGTCGAACGCCATCTCCGAGCCCCCGCCATCCCTCCAGAATTGCCTGAAGTTCACACCACCGTCCAGGAATTGGCGAGCCCAGTTGTACCGGACGCTCCCGGTGAGGGAGACGTGCTCGCCGCTCCACCAGTCCAGGAACATGGTGCTGTCGTAGTAGTCGCTCATGGCCCAGTAGAAGCCGATGTTCGAGACCCTCCGACGGTACCCACGGGAGGTCCGGACGATGTCGTTCACGCTGAACGTCGGCGTCAGAAGCCCGGAGGCCCGGTCCCGATCCAGGCTTTGGGCCATGAAGGGAAGCCAGAAGACGGGAACGTCGGCGAAATACAGCGTCACGGGACGGGCCACCATGACGTTGTCCCGGACGATCTTCACGTTGTTGGCGGCGAAATGATAGTGGGGCTCCTCCAGCTCGCAGGAGGTGAACGACAGCCCGGTCCCGTAGGACGCGGACTCACTCACCGACGTGAGGTCTCCGTGAACGATCCAGTCCGCTCCGGCGTGGTAGCTGGTCCGGGCGCCCAGGGCGGTGCCCCGCCTCCCGTCCAGATCAAACACGATCACCCTGCTGTTGACGGGGTCCCCGTCCTTCGGGCGAAAGACGGCATCCGCGCCCAGAGTATACACTCGCCCGGTCCCCTCGTCGTAGACCAGGGCCGAGTCGGCCGTCACTTCCTGGCCGTCGAAGACGATCCGGGCATGGTCGCTCGGGGAACCCAGCAGGACAAGCTGACGGTCCTTGGCACCGAAGTCGGCTCCCCTGGACTCGTACTCGGTGATGGTGTACCCCTCCAGGGCCCGCAACGCCGCCAGAAGGGTGTCGCCACCGACAGGTTCGGCCCTTGGAGCTGGTGGAGAAGGGCGCCTCGCCCCCGGTTGGCGGGCCCTGGCCGCCGCCTGCAGCTCACGGAGGGAGTCCGGTAGAAGGGAATCCGGGAGGAAATAGGTGGAGTCGATGCCCGGAGGCCTGGCCAAGCCCTGGAGACGCTGCTGGATCCTCAAGAGGGTGGAATCCACGGGAACCGTGTCGGCAGCTTGCTGGACCTGGGTGGCAGGAACCGGAACCTCCCTGACCTGGGCCGCCAGTGACCCCGCCTCCGGAGCCAGGACGGTCAGAGTAAGGCAGGAAGCCGAAGCCAGGAAGGCTTGCCGAAGCACGGTAAACGCCCTCATCCCGACTCCACCGCTCCTTCCGGCGGCCCCCGAGAGGACTCCGATCGCTCCGCCCTCTCCTTCCGCTTCCAGATCATCCGGGATAGGAGGATGCTGAATTCGTAGAGGAACACGAGAGGGACCGCCATGATGACCAGCGTGGCCACGTCGCCCGGAGTCAGGAGAGAGGACAGGATCGTGATGCCCACGATGGCGTGGCGTCGCTTGCTCTTGAGGAATTCCGGCGTCACCAGCCCCAGGGCCGAGAGGACCATCAACACCACCGGCAGCTCGAAGACCACACCGAAACCCACAAGGAGCTTGGTGACGAACGCGAGGGTCTTGCCCACCTCCAGCTGTTCGGTGAGGAACTCGGTCTGGAATCCCTGGAAGAACATCATGGCCATGGGGAGGGCCACGAAGTAGGCTACCGCGACCCCGACACAGAATAGAACCAGGCCCAGATAGAGGGCCGGCACGATCGCCTTCTTCTCCTCCTTCTCCAGGGCCGGCTCCAGGAAGGACCAGGCTTGGTAGACGACGATGGGGAACGCCAGAATGATTCCCACCACCACGGCAAGCTTCAGTGTGACGAAGAAGGGGTCCGCCGGCGAAAGATAGATGAGTTGGAATTCCGGGTCTGCGTACGCCGCCTCCATGGGCCGCATGAGGATCTTCAGGACCCCCAAGTAGTGCACCAGAAGGAAACCGACCACGGTTGCCACGGCCACGGCCACAAGGCTCCAGAGCAGCCTCCAACGGAGCTCTTCCAGATGCTCCAGGAAGGGCATCTCCCCCCGTCGCCACGAAAAATCCCCCAGATCACCCATCATGGAATACCGATCAGAGCGGAAGCTCTTCCTGTTCTCGAGCCACGGCCTCCCTACGTTGCCGGGAGTTGAGATCGTCTACAAAGAGTTGGAACTCTTCCACATCCTGGAAGTTCCGATAGACCGATGCGAAACGCACGTAGGCCACCCTGTCCAGGGGCTTCAGGCGCTCCATGACCATCTCCCCAATGAGGGAGCTGGGAACCTCCACCCCCGCCTGCCGGGAGATTTCGTCCTGGATCTCGTCCACCAGCGCTTCGATCTGGGAGGCGGAAACAGGCCGCTTGGCGCTGGCGATTCGAAGGCCACGCACCAGCTTCTCCCGGTCGAACTCCTCGGCGCTCCCGTCCCGCTTCAATACCTGGACGCTGCGCACCTCCACGTACTCGTACGTGGTGAATCGCTCCCCGCATTCCAGGCATTCCCGACGACGCCTGACAGCCCGGCCGGCCCTGCTGGTCCTGGTGTCCACCACCCGGTTTTCGGTGCCGTCGCAGGATGGGCAGCGCATGGGTCCTCGAAAATCCTGGGAAGCGTGCCGTCCCGACGGGACGGCGTCAGGGGGAGGCGGCCTACTCCCCTACCTGATCTCGGCCAGGCGTTCCCTGGCGAGAATGGCCGCCCCACTGTCCGGATAGCTGTTCACTACCCGCTCCAGGTACGCCCGTGCATCCGCCCGCTGGTTGAGCTCGATGTAGAGCACCCCCACCCGGTAGAGGGCCTCCGGAACTTTCCGGGCCGTGGGGAAGAGCTCGGGGATCCGCAGGAAGGCCGAGATGGCCTCCTCCAACCGATTATCCTGGACCAGAATATCAGCCAGGTAGTAATGAGCATCCGGCGCCAAGGCATCGTTGGGATACTGCTGGAGGAACTGCTGGAAAGCCCGGCGGGCCGTGTTGGTGGAGCCGAGATTGAACTGGGTCACAGCGGCATTGTACATATCCACCGCCCCACTGGCACGCGGCTCCTGGGGCACGAGCTCCATGTCCATCCGCTGGCCGGGCTCCGTATCGGTTCGGGTGAGACCCGAGACGGCGGGTCCCCGTCCCTCCAGAATGTCTCTCACAACGGCCAGGCCCTGCAGGTTGAGGCGCATGAGTTCCTGGATGGTCAGGAGCTCCTGTTCCATCTCCCTTAACCGGCGAATGGTTTCTCCCCTGGACTCGAACAGAGCGTCGGACTGTCCCCGGAGCGTGTCCTGAACCGCGAAGTTCAGGCTTGCCAGCTCGTTGAGGGCCTCCCTCTGCTGGACCGACAAGGCCCGCAGCTCAGTCTGGACGTCCCTGAGGTCGGCCTTGGTGGCGCACCCCGAGACCGTCAAAGAGAAGAGGCCCACAAAGAGCCAAGAGACGCCCCTACCCCTGGTGCCGGCATGGGGGCCGGCACCAGGGGAACGGGAAAACGAGATCGTCCTCATCCAGCTACGGAGCGCGTCCCGGATTGATGTCATTCTCTCCGGCGGTGACGATGAACTCCGCGCGCCGGTTCTGAGCCCATGCTTCCTCATTGCTCGCCCTCACCAGGGGGCGGTCCTCCCCGAAGGAGACGGTGGTGAATCGGGAGGGATCCAGCCCGAAGTTGGTGAAGAAATCTACCACCGCTTGGGCCCTGCGGTTCCCCAGGGCATCGTTGTACTCGTTGGAGCCACGCTCGTCGCAGTGCCCCTCGATGCGAATCCGGACGTTGGGACTGGCCCTCAGGATCTCCACTTTGCTCCGGAGAACCTGCTCGGCGTCGGGGCGGATCTCCGACATATCGTACTCGAAATGAACCCTCTGGGTCAGAACGGCCCGGGCACGCTGCCGGGCCTCCTCGGCGGCACGCTGGGCCGCCAGTTCAGCCTCCAGCCTTGCCGCCTCACGGGCGATGGAGTCCGCGATCCGCTGCGCCTCTGCCAACTCCGCCGCCGTGGGGCCTGTGGGACCCGGAGGCAAAGGGGGCGGCTCCTTCTTGCAGGCACCAACGAACAACACGGCGGCCAGGGCCGTCACGACGAAGGTACGGTATCTCATCCCAGCTCCCCCTCGAAAAGAGTGTACGCCGAAAGCACCTCTGCAGAGGCTAAGAAAAACATCACTCAATTTACTACAACCGACTGGCTTGGCCAGATCTCGATTCTATAGCGGGCAAATATCTCACAAGCACCGTTACCGCAACATTCTCTCCACCGAATCCGTCAGGGGAGGAGACCAGGCAGGGTTCTGGGCCCGAACGTTGGGAACCACGATTCGGATACGGCCCGAGGCAGCGTCCACGATGAAGAGCCCGTAGCCGTAGCTCCGCTCCCCGACGAAGACCAGATGACGCCCGTCGGGGGCCCAGCTGGGGTCCTGGTTGTCACCGTCCGCCGTCAGCTGGAGGACCCGGGCCCCCCGAGCGGCCACTTCCGCCACCAGGATCTGGTAGCGCCCAAACCGCTGGATGCGGCCGTGGAAGGCCACCCGATTTCCCGTGGGTGACCAGGCGGGAGAGGTGAAATAACCGGCCATCCCCGGAGTATAGGGTGAGATGAGGTCCGCCTGTCCTCCCCGGGACGAGACCACGTAGATCTGGGGGACGTTGGTCCCGAGACGGTTGGAGTTGAAGGCCAGACGGCTGCCATCCGGAGAATAGGTGGGAGAGATGTCCTCCCAGCGTCCTCCCTGGATGTGGGTCAGGCAGCAGTCCCGCTCCCAGTCGTAGCTGAACAGGCCCGCCCGGCCCGGCCCGAAGAGCCCGAAGGCGATCTCCCTCCCATTGGGATGGTAGGAGGGCGTCACCTGCTGGCCCTCCCGGCCGGGATCCAACATTCGCTCCCGCCCGGTCCGGAAGTCCAGCTCGTGGATCTTGCCGGCATCCCAATCCGGGTAGTGAACGTAGGCCAGCTTGTCCCCGGTGGGGTGCCAGGCCGGAGACTTGCTGATGGTGCCTTTGCTCGTGAGGCGCCTCAGGTTCTCCCCGTCGGAGTCCACCACGAAGAGCTCGATGGCACCATCCGCCAGGACCCTGGAGAAGGCGATCCGACTGGCCGCCATCCCCGGCTCGTTGAAGATCCACTCCACCACCCGGTCCGACACCCTGTGCACAGCCATGCGGAAGTGCTCCGAGACCGGGTCGGGAAGGATGAACCGATCCTGCTCCTTCACCTCTCCATACACCACGTCGTGGAGAGCCAGGATCAGAACGTAGCCTTCTCCCAACGCCTCGACCTGGCCGGTGAGGAGCCAGGTGGCCCCCAACTGGTCCCACAGCCGGTAGTCCACACCCTCCCCCAGCAAGGATGCGGGAAGGGAGTCCAGCATGGTGAAGCGGTTCGAATAGCGAAGGTCACGGCCGATGATGGCCTCGGCCTGTCCGCCCACACCACCCCCACCGAAGCGGCTGCCGAAAGGCTTGATGGCCAGAACCGGCTCGTAGCTCGTTTCGTAGATGAGACCCAGGCGGATTCCCGGAAACGTGTCCCTTACCTCCTGGGCACCGCCGCCACGTGGGACTATGCAGCCGAGCATAAGGGCTGCGACCGTAAAGATCTTGAGTCGATTGACTTCCCTCATTCAAGCCTTCCGTCCGTTGAGCGTCCAGGTGGGGCGCGATGCTACCGGCCACCAAACGTAAAGAGAATGGGGAGCCGGTCGAAACCCAGTTCCTCCGGAAGAGGTCCGAACCTTCCGCCTGCGCACTCCACGGCCCCCATGGAGGCAAAGTCGAAGGCTACATTTCCGGACCGCTCTACGAAGCGAATGTCCCGGCCGTCCACGTTCCCTTCTCGGTCGATGTAGAAGAAGAGGGTGGTCTCGACCCGCCCGGAGCCCGTGAACCTCATGCACCGCCTGATCTGGGTGATGATGTTCCCATAGTACTCGGGGAAATCCCGTCTCAGGCCCTCCATCCGGACGTTCAGATCCTCTCCCCCCACCTCCCTGGAGGGCTCCGGGTCTCCCGGCGGATCGGGATCCGGCTCCGGGGGGGGAGGGGTCGGAGTGGGTGTCGGCGTGGGCCGCTGCTCCTCCCGGGGCCTCTCCTCCACCACCGGCGGCGGCTCCGGCTCCACCACCGGCTCCGGCACCTCCACCACGACATCCCTTTCCGGAACCGGCCGAGGCTCCTCCGCCATCTGGGCGGGTGGCGGAGACACCAGGGTGATCTGGTAGGTCACGAAATCCTGGAGCGGGGGGGTGGAAGACGCCTGGGCCCACCACGCAAGGCCTATGGCCACCACGTGGAACGCCGCCGATGCCATCAGCGGCTTCTTGCCGGGACGTCCTTGGCGCCTCATGGCCTCCTTCGCTCGAACCGGGGATCCGCCACCAGCGCGAACTTGATTCCCTCCACGCGCGATACGGTGGCGATGACTTCCAGCACTCTCCCATACCCAGCCAGGGAATCCCCCACGATGTAGACCATCTGGGCTTGGGCCGCCCGGAGCAGCTGTGGTACGGATGTCTCGAAATCCTCGATGGCGACCTCTGTCTCTGCGAGGAATATCCTTCCGTCACGGTCGACGGTCACCCAGAACGGCTCGTCCTGATGGGTAAGAGGAGCCACCTGGGCTTCCGGGACATCCACCTCCACGCCCCCCTGGAGCATGGGTGCCGTGATGATGAAGATCACCAGGAGCGTGAACGCCACGTCCACGAGAGACGTGACGTTGATGTCGGCCCGAACGGGAAGATCCGACCTTGCAGCCCTGCGTCCTCCGTGCATGTCCTCTTATACCTTCCCTTCACGGGCCAACGTTCCAATGAACTCGCTGGAGAACCCTTCCATCTCCCCCCCCACCAGGTTGAGCCGGGCGACGTAGTGGTTATACCCGATGACGGCGGGAATGGCCACGGCGAGTCCCACCACCGTGGTGATGAGGGCCTCGGCCACCCCCGGAGCCACGGCACCGATGTTGGCGGAACCCATGGCCGTGATCCCCAGGAATGCGTTCATGATCCCGATGACGGTGCCCATGAGGCCCAGCAGGGGTGAGATGGAGCCGATGATGGCAAGCCAGGTGAGGCCTACGGCCATCTCGTCCCGCTCCTCGGCCTCCTCCTTCTCGAGGACAAGGCGGAGGGCTTCCAGCTGGGTGAGGGTCAGGCCGTCCTGCTTGGGCGAGTCCTGGCGCAGCGCTCCCGGACGGAGCTCGCTGAAGAAGTTGACGCCCTGACGGAACACCCGCCGGTAGGGAGATTCAGGCAGGTTCAAAACAGCCTTGTAGGCGTCTTCCAGGGTCTGGGCCTTCTCGATGGCCTCGAGGAAGCGCTCCCCCTGGGCCCTCACCTGCCGGAATTGTTTCCACTTCCAGAAGATGAGCCACCAGCTCAGGAGGGAAAACGACGCCAGGACAAGGAGGACGATCTTGGTGGGGAGCGTCCCGCCCACCACCATGTCCCACGCCGTCGTGGGAGTCCGGATCTGGAGCACGGCCAGACCCGCATAGACGGGATGGACGGCCTGGGCGGCCGGAAACAGGAGATTCCACATCAGGCTGTCACTCTCTCCTTGCGATATGCTGAAAGGTTTCCAGGAGGCCCTCCTCCAGGGTCCACTGGCAGGCCCATCCGCGGGCATTCAGGCGGCGGGTGTCCAGGGTGCTGCGGCGAAGCTCGCCCGGTCGGGCCTCTTGATGATCCCGTCCGGGCTGTGCGGAGGCGATCTCCTCCAGGGCGTCGGCCAGGCGGTTCACGCTGATCCCTTCACCCCTGCCCACGTTGAAGGCCACCGCATCGATTCCTCCTTCGGTGGTGGTCGCCATGTCCGAGACGAACATGTTGGCCGCCACCACGTCCTTCACGAACACGTAGTCCCGGGTCTGCTCCCCGTCCCCGAAGATCGTCAGGGAGGCCTCGGACAGGAGGCGGTCGCAGAAGATGGCCACCACACCCGCCTCCCCGTGGGGGTCCTGCCTGGGGCCGAACACGTTCCCGTACCGGAGCGCCACGTAATCCATACCGTGGATCTCCCGGTAGTAGTTCAGGTAGAGCTCCCCGGTGAGCTTCGTCACCCCATAGGGTGAGAGGGGAAGCTTCGGCGCCGGTTCCGGCGTAGGAAACTCCTGGGGCTCTCCGTACACCACACCCCCGCTGGAGACGAAGACGAAGCGCCGAACCCCCACCTCTCGAGCTCCCTCCAGAAGGTTCAGAAGCCCCAGGAGATTAACCTCCGCGTCGTGCCTGGGATCCGCCACGGAGGCCCGGACATCGATCTGGGCAGCGTGGTGGTTCACCAGGTCGAACCGGACGTCCCGGAACAGCTGGAGCAACTCTCCGTCATTGATGTCCAGGTGCACGAAGGTGGCCGCGGAGGGTACGTTACGTCGTTTTCCGCTGGAGAGATCGTCCACCACCCAGACCCGGTCTCCTCGGGCAAGGTAGGCGTCGGCCACGTGACTTCCGATGAAACCAGCCCCGCCCGTGACGAGGACCTTCTTGGGATGATCGGTCATGGTTCGGTGAGAGTCCACTGGTATGTAGTGAAGGGACCGCAAGGCGGTCTGAACATAAGGGAAGACCCTCTTTCCACGAAGGTGCTGCCAACCCCGCCCCCGGCAGGGAGCGGCGGGGGCGGATCGGAGCCTCCCGCACCGGCGCCTACCACATTTTTCCGACGAGGCGAACGGGGGTTCCGGAGGCAAGCACGGGCTCCCTCAGTCCAACGATCCGGGCGGTGGAGGTCTCTCCGTGCACCAACACCACCCGCAGGCGCGCAGTCTCCGTTCCAGGAGGATGCTCGTCGGCGAAGGGGTAGGCCCCGAACTCGTCCCCTACGGCGATACCCTGGTCCACCCCCACATCCAGGAAGGCGGTGGCCCCGAACCCCCGGATGGGACGGTCCTCGGGAAAGCCCAGAATGATCCCCGTGACGTTGCTCTCCACCGGCTCGGCATGAACACCGGGAGGGGGCAGGCGGCTCGGGGCCCGACGGACTCTGCTTCCGACCTGGACCCAGTGGAACTCGGCACTCACCATGGCTACCACCACGTCGTCATGCACCTCCGTGACGGCGAGGATTCCCGTGGGACGCAGGACCCTACCCAAGCCCTCCTGCCACCGAAGGTCCTCGAAGGCCTGAAGCAGATCCCCTACCTGGAAACGGGCTCCCCCATGCGGAGTGATCTGCACCCTTTCGAACCTGCGGGCCCGGTCCCGGGAAAGAGGATCCTCCTCGGTACCGGCGAATGACGAGAGGGTCCCGACGAATTCCGGTTCCCGGTCCGAAGGCTCAAGCCATTCGGCAGAGTAGACCAAGCCGAGGGGAACGGAGTGGAAGGGGCTGGAAGCCTCCGCCCTCGCGGTCGTGAAACCGAACTCGCCGGCCGCCTGGTCGATGGGTCGATCCGCTGCTGGAGCGGCTGAACCCGGGTAGAAGGCCGTTCGCTCCCATGGGGAGGGCGAAGGGAGGGGGCACCCCCGTTCCTCTTCGCCCCCAGGATAGAACACGGAGCGATTCGCCGGGCCGGGACAGGGCGACAACCCGACATCCGACACAAGGCCCCTCACCGGGGCCGCCATGGGATCGGGCACCCGAACCTCCCCCTCCACCATGACCGCCACCTCGCGAACGGCGGCCGGCTCCCCCGGAAGCCCGGGAATCACGAAAACCTGGCCCGGAAAGATCAGGTGGGGGTTCTGGATCGAGGGCCGGTTGGCCTCGAAGATGAGAGGCCAGCGGAAGGGGTTGCCCAGATACCGCTCCGCCAGGGCCCATAGGGTTTCCCCCCGGGAGACCTCGTGGGTCCCCTCCTGGACCGCCGCCGTCTGCTGGGCGTGGGCAAAACCGGGAAGAATGAGGAGAGCCACCGCCACTACGAGCGACCGGGACATGATGGTTTCCTTTTTCTTATGAGACAGGCGTTTACGCACGCTCATCGGTGCGTTCAAGATATCCGGCGCCATCCTGCGGGTCAACGAATAATTCCGAATTCACTACAAATGTTTCTCCGGGGGGTTCAGCCCTCCGGGTCGAGATGCCTCACCAGGATCCTGGCATCCTCCCTGGGATTCTGGTAGTAATCCGCCCGGACACCGATCTGGGTAAAGCCCCTGTTCAAGTATAGTCCATGGGCCCTCTCGTTGGACATCCTGACCTCGAGGAAGACGCTCTCCACTTGCCGCTCCCTGATCTCATCCAGGACCCGGTCCAGAAGGGCCGAACCGATGCCACGGCCCCGGTGACCCTCCCCCACAGCAATGTTGGCCAGCTCCGCCTGATCCAGGACCCACCAGGAGACGGCGTAGCCCACCACCCCCTGGTCCGGATCCTCCGCCACCAGGACGATGACCCTCTCCTGGGTGATGAGAGACCGGAAGCTGTGGGGATGCCAAGGGTTGGAGAAGGACCCGGACTCGATGACGGCCATGGCGGGCAGGTCGCCAGGCTGGGCTCGGCGAATCAGCACCGCACCGGATCTCCGGATTCCGGCACCGGCACCTGGTTGGAGGACGTGCTCCTCACGGTCCATGGACGTACCCATCTCCGGCTCGGGCCATCAGGCCTTCCACTTCCTCCGGGTCTTCCACATTCGCTCGGCTCCCGATTCCCGAAGGTAGCACGGCTCCCAGCGTCCCGGATCGTCCAAGGGCCGGCGGTGCGGATCCAGCCACAGGAGGCGGAGGAGCCCCAGGGCAGTGGGCCTTCCCGCCGGGTAGGGCAGGACGCCATGGCCCGCCTCCTCGAACCGAGCCTGGTGTCGGCGAGCTCCGTCCCCAAGAAGCACGGCCCCAGGAGGAATCAGGCCCTCCAGGACCTCGTCCACAGACGTGGCCCGGGGATCCAGAAGCGTCTGGGGGAACCCATTCCCGAACCAGTAGGCTGCGGCATAGAGCCGATCACCCCGGGCATCGAAGAGTACGCAGCGGACTCCGGGAGCGTCCCCTTCGAGCCCCGCCGCCGCGGCCGCCAGGGACGAAAACGCCCAGAGGGGAATGCTAAGGGCCCAAGCCAGTCCCTTGGCGGTGGCGCCAGCCACCCGGACCCCCGTGAAGGACCCGGGACCGGCCCCCACCACGATTCCCGACAACTGCTCCCGGGCAGCCGATCCCTCCTCAAGGAGCTCCAGGATGCGCGGAACCAACAGGGATGAGTGCTCGTCCTCGGGCCGCAGGATCCGGGAGGCCAGGATCTCCATGGGGAGGGGGTGTGGAACCAGTCTGGCGAGGGCCAAAGAGCCCTCCTGCCCGGCCGTGTCCATGGCCAGGATCAGCCCACCGGTGGACAACGCCGTCGAGGGAACCGGAGACATCGTTGCCACCTACGGCCCCCCCCCACCAAGCCCAGGCCTGAAAGGAAACTCCGGGAGGTCATGAGGATGCCCGAATCGGGTGAGCCTCACCTCCCTGAGGTGCGATCCGGCCTCGGACGCCTTGAGCTCGATCTCCCAGCGATCCGCAGGCAGTAAGCCTTCCGCTCGTTCAGGCCATTCCACCAGGACAATCTCTCCTTGTAGCCCAATCTCTTCCCACCCTAGCTCCCAGAGCTCCCCGGCGTCTTCCACCCGGTAGAGATCCATATGGACCAAGACACATCCTCGACGGATCGGATACCGGAAGAGCAGGTTGAACGTAGGGGAAGGAACGGGGCCCTCCACTCCAGCTCCCCGGGCCACCGCCCGGGCTAAGACGGACTTTCCGGCCCCCAGCGGTCCCTTGAGACCCAGAAACACAGGCTCCCGGATCTCCTGGCCTACCCGCTTCCCCCAACGGACCAGCCCCTCCTGGGTGAGGATCATGGCCGGCCTCCTCGGCACCGAAGGACCCGGCGTCCTTCCCAACCCGTCCGGCGTGCGTCGGTGTCGGGCACTCCTATCCCTCCCTGGCCGCGGCTCTGAGCTCTTCGGCGAGAGACCGACGTCCACGCCCCCCCTTCCCCTTGGGCCCGTCTCCGGAAGCCTTCAGCTCGAAGAGCTGGTCCCTCAGGAGGGCCGCACGCTCGAAGTCCAGGGCTTCGGCCGCCTGCCGCATCTCCTCTTCCAGGATCTTGACGAACTCCTCCCGGTCCACCTCGTCCGCATAGGTCGGCCGGGCCTCGGCGATCCTGGCAGGGGGCCGCTCACGGGCATCGGCCACCCGGGTGCTGAGCTCGATCTCGGAGATGCTCTTTCGGATGGTCTCCGGCGTGATGCTATGCACTTCGTTGAAACGCAACTGGATTTCCCGGCGACGGTTGGTCTCCTCGATGCAAACCCGCATGGAATCAGTGACCCGGTCCGCGTACATGATAGCCTTTCCACGAACGTTCCGAGCGGCCCGGCCCAGCGTCTGGATGAGGGATCGGGCATCCCGAAGAAACCCCTCCTTGTCGGCATCCAGGATCGCCACCAGGGACACCTCCGGCAGATCCAGCCCCTCTCTGAGGAGGTTGATCCCCACCAGGACGTCGATCCGACCCAGCCTCAGGGCCCGCAGGATGTCCATGCGCTCGATGGTATCCACCTCCGAGTGCATGTAGCGCACCCGGACCCCGACGCTGGCCAGGTATTCAGAGAGATCCTCGGCCATGCGCTTGGTGAGGGTGGTGACCAGGACCCTCTCCCCTTGCTGCTCCCGCTCCCGGATCTCCGCCAGGAGGTCGTCCACCTGGCCGTGCACCGGCCGCACCTCCACCTCCGGATCCACCAGGCCGGTGGGCCGGATGATCTGCTCCACTACCACCCCCCCCGCCTTCTTCAGCTCCCAGTCCGCCGGAGTGGCGCTGACGAACACCACCTGATTCGCGACGCTCTCCCACTCCTCGAACATGAGGGGCCGATTGTCCAACGCGCTGGGGAGCCGGAACCCATGATCCACCAGGACCTGCTTCCGGCTCCGATCCCCCCGGTACATGCCGGTGATCTGGGGTAGGGAGACATGGGACTCGTCCACGATGAGGAGGAAGTCGTGGGGAAAGTAATCCAGGAGGCAGGCCGGGCGTTCACCGGTCTTCCTGCCACTGGTGTAGAGGGAGTAATTCTCGATGCCGGGACAGGTTCCCAGCTCCAGCATCATCTCGACGTCGAAGTTGGTGCGCTGCTCGATGCGTTGGGCTTCCAGGAGTTGGCCGTTGGACAAGAAGTGGGCCACACGGCTCTCGAGCTCCCGGCGGATGGCCGGAACCATCTGCTCGATGGTGCTCCGGCGGGTAACGTAATGGCTGGCCGGGTAGATGGCCGCCCGTTCCAGGGAAGCAATGATCTCCCCTGTGAGAGGGTCGAACCGGGTGATGCGCTCCACCTCGTCTCCCCAGAGCTCCACCCGCACCCCCTGCTCCTCGTAGGCGGGAAAGACCTCCACCGTATCCCCCCGCACCCGGAAGGTACCCCGTTCGAAGGCGTGATCGTTACGCTTGTACTGAATGGCCACAAGGCCCCTGAGGATCTCGCGCCGGCTCCGCTCCTCTCCCACCGCCAGATGCAGCATGAGCTCCCTGTAGTCCCGGGGGTTTCCCAGACCGTAGATGCTGGACACGGAAGCCACAATGACGACATCCTCCCGCTCCATGAGGGCCGACGTAGCTCGGAGACGCAGACGCTCGATGTCCTCGTTGATGGAGGCGTCCTTCTCAATGAACGTGTCCGTGGCCGGAACGTAGGCTTCGGGCTGGTAATAGTCGTAGTAGGAGATGAAGTACTCCACGGCATTGTAGGGGAAGAACGTCTTCAGCTCCCCGTAGAGCTGGGCCGCAAGCGTCTTGTTGTGGCTCATGACGAGCGTGGGCCGCCCGTGACGGGCAATGACATGGGCCATGGTGAAGGTCTTGCCGGTTCCCGTGGCCCCCAACAAGACCTGGAATCGATCTCCCCGGGCAAGACCCTGGCTGAGCTCGGTGATGGCCCGGGGCTGGTCCCCCTTGGGCTCGTAGGGCGACTCCAGGCGGAACTTGTTCAACCCGACAGATCCTCTTGATCGAAATGCTCCCGCCGTTCCACGCCGAGCACCCCTTTCACCTTCTTCACGGCCTTCACCACACGGTTCAGATGGCTAAGATCCCTCACCTCCACCACGAACTGGGCGTCCATCCCTCCGTCGGAAGCCCTCATGTCCGCATGCTGGATATCGGTACCCGTGTCGTTGATGGCCTTCGCCACGTCGGAAAGGAGCCCCCGGCGGTCCGTTCCGTGCATCTGGAGCTTCACGAAGAAGTGCTCGCCCTGCTCGGCACTCCATTCGATCTCCACCCTTCGATCACCGTCCTGGGAAAGATGGAGAATGTTGGGGCAGTCCACCCGATGGATGGATACTCCCCGCCCCCGGGTGATGTACCCCACAACCTTGTCCCCCGGCACCGGTTGGCAGCACTGGGAGTACCGGACCATGAGGTTGTCCATACCCTGGATCCGGACGCCCCGGTGGGACCTGGTGAGGACGGCGCTGATGCGTTCAAGCGCGGTGGGAGCCCGCTCAGGCGTCTTCCCTGTATCGTGGTCCGGGAAGAGCTCCTTCATGACCACGATGGGGCCCAGGTCCCCACGGCCCAGCAGCTCGTACAGGTGACTGGCATCCCGGTGCCCGAGAGCCTTGGCCACATCCGCAAGCCGGTCCTCTCCGGGCCGGTCCTCCCTGGCCTTTCTCACGGCCCGGTCCAGGATCTCCTTGCCGAGGGCAACGGCCGAATCGAATTCCTCTTTGCGAATCCACTGGCGAATCCGCTGCCTTGCTCGTGAGGTCGTCACGAACGCCAGCCAGTCCCGGTTGGGCCTCTGCTTCGGGGAGGTCATGACCTCCACCGTGTCCCCGTTTCTCAGCTTGCGGGACAAAGGTGCGATGCGGCCGTTCACCTTGGCGCCGGCGCAGTGCAGCCCGACCTCGCTATGGACGGCGAAGGCGAAGTCGATGGGGGTGGCACCCACGGGAAGCTGCTTCACGTCGCCCTTGGGAGTGAAGACGAAGATCTCCCCCTGGAAGAGGTCCATACGGAGGAACTCCATGAACTCCTCGGGCTCGCTGGCGTCCTGCTGCCACTCCAGCACCTGCCTGAACCAGTTCAGGGCATCATCCACTTCACTGTCACCCCGGGCCTGGCCCTTGCCCTGGGGCATCTCCTTATACCGCCAGTGGGCGGCGATGCCGAACTCCCCGGTCCGGTGCATCTCCTCGGTTCGGATCTGGATCTCGTAACGGCGTCCTCCCGGGCCCACCACGGTGGTGTGCAGGGAACGGTACATATTGGACTTCGGGGTGGCCACATAGTCGTGGAACCGCTCGGCGATGGGGGTCCAGCGAGAGTGGATGACCCCCAGTGCGGCATAGCAGTTCGGAAGCGAATCGGTGATGACCCGCATGGCCATGAGATCGTAGATCTCCTCGAAGGGCTTACCCCGCTGCAGCATCTTCCGGTAGATGGACCAGAGATGCTTCGGACGCCCGGTGACCTTCGCCGGGATCTTGGCTTGCTTGAGCTCCTCTATGAGAGGACGCTGCATCTCCAGGATCTGGCGCTCCCTATCCTTCCTGCTCTGGCGAACCTTCCTTTGCAGGTCCTCGTAGGCCTCGGGCTCCAGGGCCCTGAAAGCCAGATCCTCCAACTCCCACTTCAGAGCAGCCATGCCCAGGCGGTGGGCCAGGGGCGCATAGATCTCCCGGGTCTCCAGGGCGATCCTCTTCTGCTTCTCCGTCGACAGGTG